>Ga0247813_10000565_pt1 | contig 33284 bp, 35 predicted proteins | sample UWRJL169409C1_FD_180719 | JGI IMG/M metagenome (GOLD analysis project Ga0247813, IMG submission 180719) | Plant litter microbial communities from Arlington Agricultural Research Station in Wisconsin, United States - UWRJ-L169-409C-1 | ecosystem: Environmental > Terrestrial > Plant litter >... | reverse complement strand
CGATACCCGCCTGGCCTCGACCGCACGCGAAATCTATTCGATGCCGCCGTCGCACGGCGCGGCCATCGTCGCCGAGATCATGACCGACGCGGCCCTCGCGCAGCTGTGGCGCGAGGAACTGACCGAGATGCGCGAGCGGATCAATGACCTGCGCCTGCAACTCAGCCGCCGGCTCGAACAGGTCATCGGCGGCGAACAGGCGCGCGCCATCGCCGAGGAACGCGGCATGTTCTCGCTGCTGCCGCTGACGCCCGAACAGACGCGGCGCCTGGCGACGGAACAGGCGGTCTACATGCCGTCGATGGGCCGCATCAACATCGCCGGCCTGACGCCTGCGGCGATCGATCGCCTGGCGGACGCCGTCCTCCAGGTCAGCTGACCCCGTCATGACCCCTTCCGATCCGACCTTCGACGCCGCCGGCGGGCTTGGTCGGATCGGCTATCTGGGGCCGGACTTCACCTTCAGCCAGCGCGCGGCGATGGCGATGGCCAGGGGCGACGTCCTCATCGACTTCGGCGCGATCGACAACGCGCTCGACCAACTGGACGCCGGCCGTTTCGAAGCCGTGGTTCTGCCTATCGACAGCAGCGCGGGTCTCGTCCTGCCCACGCTAGACGCCCTGACGCGGTATTCCGGGCGACTTTCCGTCGTCGCCGACCACCGCGAGCCGGTCCGCTTCGGCCTCTACCGTCGCACCGCCGACGCCGCGCCGCTGTCCCGCGTCTTCAGCCACCTGATGAGCTTCAAACAGTGCGCGGACTGGCTGGACGGTCATACTGAGGCGTCGCGCACCGTCGTCGCCTCGAACGGCGCGGCCTTCGTCGCCGTCCGGGACGGACAGGAGCCGGGCGTCGCCGCCATCGCCCCGGCCGGCCTGACCGAAGCCGGCATGATCGAGATCGCCACCGACCTGCAGGGCCCGAGGGTCAATGAAACCTGCTTCCTGAGAATCCGCCCAGGCTCGACCGAAGACGCGGTCGTGGGCGCCCTTCTGCTGTTCGACAGCGAAGCCTCCGCCGCCGAACTGCGCCAAGCGATGGAAGTGGACGGGTCAAAGCTGACCGGCGACCTGCGCCGCACCAGAGACGGCCGCCTGGTGATGGAGGCGACCTTCGGCGCGCCACAACGGTCTGTCGGGCTGGAAGCCCGGCCCGGCGTCCGTGTCCTGCTGTCCACACCCGTCGGACTCTGACGGAAGGCCAGAGCGCCGGCCGTATCCTAGGTCGCGCGGCTGACGGCGAAGTCCGCCAGCTCCTCCAGCGCATCGCGCCAGTCGCTTTCGGGCATGCCCGCCAGATCGGACTTGGCCGCGTCGGCGTATTCGCCGGCCGTGTCCAGAGTGGCCGAGATCGATCCCGTGCCGATGATCAGTTCGCGCGCCCGGCGGAAGTCGTCTTCCGTCCGCTCGCCCTTGTTGATCGTCCGTTCCCAGAAGGCGTCCTCGCGGCCGCGCGTGCGGGCCACGGCCAGCAGCAGCGGCAGGGTCACTTTCCCCTCGCGGAAGTCGTCGCCGGCGTTCTTGCCCAGCGTCTCGGACGAACCGCCATAGTCCAGCGCATCGTCGGCCAGCTGGAACGCCAGCCCCAGATTCATCCCGTACGACCGCAGCGCCGCCGTCGCCGCCTCGTCGGCCCCCGCCCCCACCGCGCCGGCCTCGGCGGCGGCGGCGAACAGCTCGGCCGTCTTGGCCGAAATGATCCGCAGATAGGTGTCCTGCTCCAGGTTCAGGTCGTGGGCGCGCGTCAGTTGCAGCACCTCGCCCTCGGCGATGACGCTGGACGCCTGGGCCAGGATGCCCAGCGCACGAATCTGGTTGGTCTCGACCATAAGCTCGAACGCCCGGGCGAACAGGAAGTCGCCGACCAGAACGCTGGTCGCGTTGCCCCAGATCAGGTGGGCCGCGACCTTGCCGCGCCGCTGTTCCGAACCGTCGACGATGTCGTCGTGCAGCAGGGTTGCCGTGTGGATGAACTCGACAGCCGCCGCCAGCTTCAGCGGGTTCTCGATGGTCCCGCCGGCCACGCGCGCGGCCGCCACTGTGATCAGGGGGCGCAGCCGCTTGCCGCCGGCGGACACGATGTGCTCGGCCAGTAGGGGGATCACCGGCACCTGCGACTGCATCCGGTCGATGATCAGGGCGTCAACCGCCGCCATGTCGGTCGCGGCCAGCCGCGCCAGAGCGTTGACATCACCCTTTGGCCGTTCATCGTGCCGGGTGGGGGTCAGGGTGACGGCGTCCACAAAAACTCTCTCAAAACCCGGGCGGCGGGGGAAGATATCGCCCGAAAGGCGCCGCGTCGTCTTGCTGCGTCGCGGTCGCCGGGACAATGGTGGTCTCGCCATGAAGGGTCAAGCCGCGTGACGATCGCATCAACCTCTCCCACGCCTTTATCCGCGCCCGTGGACGCGACGGAAAGCGCCCTTCTGGGCGGCCGCGTTCGCCTGCTGCAGCCCGAAAAGGGCTATCGCGCCGGGATGGACGCCTCCCTGCTGGCCGCCGCCGTGGCGGCAACGCCCCGCGAGCGGGTGTTCGAGGCCGGCTGCGGCGCCGGCGCCGTCCTGATGCAGATCGCCGCTCGCCGACCCGGGGTCGTCTTGGCAGGGCTGGAGCGCGAAGCGCCGGCCGCCGATCTGGCCCGCCGCAACGCGGTCCTAAACGCCGTCGCCGACCGCGTCGATATCCGCACCGGCGACGTGGCCGACGGCTTCCGCGCTCTGGACCTGCCGCCCTTCGACTGGGCCGTCTCCAACCCCCCCTTCTTCGACGACGAAGGCGCCCTGCGCGCCCCCGCCCCCGGCAAGCGGTCGGCCTGGATCGCCGACGACGGTCTGGCCGCCTGGACCGGCCTGCTGCTGAAATCGGTGCGCGAGGGCGGCCGGATCCTCGTCATCCACCGCGCCGACCGTCTGGCGGACCTGCTGTCCCTGCTGGGCGAAAAGGCTGGCTCCTTCACCATCCTGCCGATCCAGCCCTTCGCCGATCAGCCGGCCAAGCGAGTCCTGGTCCAGGCCATCCGCACCGGCCGAGCCCCCTTGCGCCTCCTCCCCGGCCTGATCCTCCACGACCGCTCCGGCGCCAAGCACACGCCGCAAGCCGAGGCGATCCTCAGGGGCGAGGCGGCGTTGGATCTATAACCCCGGGCCTTCCTCCCGAACCCCCGCTCATCCCGGCGAATGCCGGGATCCAGATCAAGAACTCGATCGTGGTGCAGCCAAAAATTCAGCGGAAAACCAGGTGTGCATCTGGATCCCGGCATTCGTCGGGATGAGCGGAAACAGGGAGCTGACTGGAACGGGACGCCGTTCAGGCGTAGCCTGCCGCATGACGACCCTTCCGAGATCGGCGAAGATCGCCGCCCCCGCCCTGGCGATCGCAGCCATTGCGGCCGGCGCCTGGGTCTTGCTCGCGCCCAAAGACCAGCCGGTGCCGGCGCCTTCCATCGCTCCCCTCGCGGCCACTCCGAACGCCGACCCTGCGTCCGCCGCGCCAGCCGAACCTGCCAAATCCACGGGCCTCGCCCTCCTCCCACGCCCTCATCCCGAACAGGCCTGCTCCACAGACGGCGCATGGTGCGTCACCCTCTCCCCTCCGGATGACGAAGGCCTTCGCCGGCCCGTCGTCCGTTCCGGCGCAGCCGCCGGCCTCTCCTCGCCGACGACCGAACAGACAGACTCCTTCGAAACCGCCACCGTGTGGCCAAAGCTTATCCGCCTCGCCGACGGCGGCTTCATCGCGGGCGTAGAGACCCGGATGTCGACCGGCTATTCGGGCGGCGGCGGCAGCGCGACGGAGTTGCGTCTGTTCCGGGTCGCGGCCGGCCAGACGCCGTCCGCCCCCATTCTGACCTTGCCCATCAAGGGCGACCTGCTGATCCGCGCCTGTTTCAGCGAGGCGGACATGGAGAAACGCCGCGAGGCCTGCCACGACGAATACGGCTTCACCGGCAATCTGGAGATCGAGGCCCTCGACGGCGCCATGCCGGCCCTCACCTATTCGACGAATGCCTGGGCCTTCCCCCGCGGGGCCTCGCGGGATGAGGACTCGACCACGCGCGGACCGCTCACGACCGCCGATCTGGTTCGCGAAACGGACCGCACCTGCAGCTTCCGGCGCCGCTTCCTCTTCGACGCGCGCACCCGAGCCTATGCACCGGATCGTCTCCTGCCCGACTGCTCGAACTACACCGTGCCCTGAGACGCGGGCGCTACCACGCCCCCATTTCACGCAGCTGTTTCGCTAGATCCTCGGGCAGGTCCCCCGCGTCCATGGTCGACAGGTCGACCGGCGCGTCCTTCGGCTCCAGATAGCGCCACCCCTGGAACGGCCGCCGGGCCTGGGGCGCCGTGCGGATGACCTCGCTGGACAGGGTGATCAGGCATTGGCTGGTCTTGCCCTCGCCCGTGGTGGTGATATCGAGCACGGCCTGACGACAGACGACCGACCCCTTCATGACCCAGAACAGCGATCCGCCGTCCTCGATCTCGGGCGCGCGTTTGGGCGTCATCCGGGTGTGGACGGTCAGCCATTCGTTCTTGGCGGCGCGGCGTTCCAGCGTCTCGACCTTGGCGACGCCGACGCAGAGCTTGATCATGTGGAGGGGCATCGACGCCCCTCTAGCATTCCCCCGGCGCCCGGGGGAATGCCGATCACGCTGTGATCAAGGTTGGGGCGAGGTCGTGGTGATGGTCGAGGCGCCCGGAGGGGTCTGGGCGGGCTGCGGCGACGGCGATGTGATCACAACCGGCGGCGGAGGGGTCGAGGCCTGGGCCTCGGCCGAACGGGCCTCGCTGGCGGCGCGAATGGCGTCGGCCTGGGCGCGGACGGCGTCGGCCCGCGCCAGATCCACGCTCTGCTGGGCGCCGGCGATCTGGCCCTGCACCAGGGCGCTATCAGCATTGGCTTGGGCCTGCATGGCCTGGGCCTCGGCCAAACGCGCCTGGGCTTCCGCGTCTGTCGCATCGGGCGAGGTGCGCGACGCCAGAATCCACAGCACCGCCACCAGCACGGCGGCCGCCAGCACGCCGGCGATCCACCAGCCCGTGTTGGACTCGCGTCGCACGACGATGGTCTCGCTATAGATCGGCTCCGAACGGGGAGTATTCGGCTGGCGCGTCGGATCGAGATTCGGGTCGTACTGGCTCACGGGGTCTTCCCTCCATTGAGCCCGCTGAACGGTCGCGCTTCGGCGAGGTTCCTGCCTTAACCCATTCGCCTGAGGACAAGCGCGCTCCAGGCGTCGCGATGAATGCGCCGCTCCAGACGGAAACCCTTGGACAGATAGGCCGCCGTGACCCGGCGCTCCTGTGTCCGCAACAGGCCCGACAGGATGGCCACGCCCCCGATCCGCAGCGCCAGCTTGATGTCTTGCGACAGCGAAACCAGCGGCGGGGCCAGGATATTGGCGAACACCAGATCGTACGGCCCCTGGTCCCGCACCTTCCGGTCGTTCAGGCCCGAGGCGTAGACGAAGCTGGCCCTGGCCTGGTTCAGTTTCGCGTTCTCATTGGCGATGCGCACCGAGGGCTTGTCGATGTCGGTGCCGACCGCGATGCGGCTGCCGGTCTTCGCCGCCGCGATGGCCAGGATGCCGGTGCCGCAGCCCACGTCCAGCACCCTCTCGAATTTCTCGCGCTTCAGCAGTTCGTCATAGGCGACCAGACAACCGACCGTGGTCCCGTGGTGCCCGGTGCCGAAAGCCGCGCCCGCATCGATCTTCAGCGCCACCGCGCTGGCGGGGACCAGCCCCTGATCATGCGCGCCATAGACGAAGAAACGTCCGGCCTTCACGGGCGGCAAGCCGGACAGCGACATGGCCAGCCAGTCGGCGTCGGCCAGAACCTCGACCGTGACGGTCACGCCCGGGTGCTCGGCCAGCCGCGCCTGCACGCCGGCCGACTCGTCGTCGGTGGTTGGGAAGGCGTCGATCCGCCAGATTCCCCGGTCCTCGTCCTCTTCCAGAATGGAGTAGGTCGCGCCCTCCAGCATCACGTCGGCGTCGATCGCCTCGGCGGCGGCTTCGGCGTCGGCGCGGGGGCCGCGTGCGATTATCTGAACTGCGGTTTGGGACATTTGTTAAACGCCGGTACTATTGCGAATCGAACCAGTCGCGAGCGCACACCCGTGCGTCCGTTCTAACCGAGGGGTCGGGGAATACATGGCCAAGTCACCGTCTACGTCTAAGTCCGCGTCGCCGAAGCCTGCGACCGCCGCTTCCAAGCCCAAACCGGCGGCAAAGTCGAGCGCCGCGCAGCCCGCGACTGCGAAAGTCGCCGCCAAGCCGGCAGTGAAACCGGCCGCCAAGCCGGCTGTCGCAGCCGCGCCGAAGCCTGCGGTCGTCAAGGCCGCCGCGCCCAAGGCGGCCGCCAGGCCTGTGACCAAGGCCGCTCCGAAAACCGCCGCCAAGCCCAAGGCCGTCGCCGCAAAGCCTGCGACCGCTCCCAAGGTCGCCGCTACGCCGAAGTCGGCTCCGAAGGCCGCTGTCAAACCCGCCGCCGCCAAGGCTGCTCCGAAAGCGGCCGCTAAACCGGCCGTGAAGGCGGCTCCCAAGGCTGCCGCCAAGCCCAAGGCCGCCGCTGCGAAGCCGGTCGCCAAGGCCGCCGCTCCGGCCGCCGCGCCCAAGCCGGTCGCAACGCCGGCTCCCAAGCCCGTCGAAGCGCCCAAGCCCGCCGTCGCTGCCGCCCCGGCTCCGAAGCCGGCCGTCGCGCCCGCTCCGGTCGCCGCACCCGCCGCTGCTCCGGCCAAGCCGAAGAGCTTCCTGGACAAGATCGCCGACGCCATCTTCGGCAAGCGCTGATCCACGGCGTCTGACGTCTGAAACAGAAAACCCCGGACGGTGCGAACCGTCCGGGGTTTTTTCTTGTCTGCGCAGTTGGCGGATCAGGCGGGCGACAGATCCTCGGCCAGGATCGCCATCTCGAACATGAAGCTGCCGTCCTCGTCCTCGTCGTCGAAGACCACGCCGATGAACTCGTCGCCGACATAGACCTCGGCGGAATCGGTCACCTTGGGACGGGGCTTCACGACGATTCCGCCGGTGTTGAAGGTGCGCTTCAGGTGCGCCTCGATGCGCTTCATGTCGGAGTCGTTCATCGCGGGCCTCGGGTCGTCTGAAAGGATGGAATTGGCGCGGACCCTAGTCGCAAGCCGCGCGGGGGGAAACCCTCAGATGACGAAGTCGTAGACCACGTCAGCCAGAGTGTGATCCATGGTCCGGGCCGGCTCGGCGCCCGTCGGACAGTTGACCAGACGCGCCGGAACCCCGGCCACGGTGCAGCCCGACGGCACGGGCTTCAGCACCACGGACCCCGAGGCCACCTTGGCGTAGTCGCCGATCTCGATATTGCCAAGCACCTTGGCGCCCGCGCCCAGCAGCACGCCCTTGCCGATCTTGGGGTGGCGATCGCCGCGCTCGGCGCCCGTCCCGCCCAGGGTCACCCCGTGCAGCATCGACACCTCGTCGCCGACCACCGCCGTCTCGCCGATGACGATGCCCGTGCCATGGTCGAGGAACAGCCCCGAGCCCAGCCGCGCGCCCGGATGAATGTCGATCTGGAACAGTTCGGAGATCCGGCTCTGGAAATGGAAGGCCAGGGTCTCGCGCCCCTGGGTCCACAGCCAGTGCGCCACCCGCGACGCCTGCAGGGCCTGGAAGCCCTTGAAATAGAGGAAGGGCTGCAACAGCGACCGGATCGCCGGATCCCGCTCGGCCACGGCCTTCAGATCGGCTTCCGCCGCCGCCACGATGGCCGGATCGGACCAGAAGGCGAAGGCGCAGACCTCGCGCACGCTCATCGGCGCCAGTTCGGCGTCCCCGATCTTGCGTGCGATCTGGAAGCTCAGGGCGTTGGCCAGATCGTTGTGCGACAGGATGGTCGCGTTCATCACCGAGCCCAGATGCGGCTCGCTGCGCGTCGCCTCTTCGGCCGACTCGCGAAGCTGCGTCCAGACGGAGGACTGGCTGGCGATCACCTCGAGCTTGGGTTGGATGGACATGGCGTGGCTCCGGACCTCGGACCTTATACCCGCGTCAGCATGGCGTGCGCCAGCCAGCCGGGCAGCAGGCCCTCTCTCGCCATATGGTAGGCTCGATAAGCTGTCGCTACCGTAAACGAGTCCAGAATGGCCCCGCGCTCGATCTCGGCGAGCAAGGTCCGGAACGGAACCCGCACAATGGTGATCACCTCCGTCGGATCCGGATCGACCGGCGCGGGCGTCAGGTCCCACGCCAGCCACGTATAGCCGATCTCGTCGGTGATGGAATTCGACACCTCTATCTTCAGCGCCAACTGCCAGTGGGCCGCCCGCAGTCCGGCTTCCTCGGCCAGCTCGCGCTTGACGGCTTCCAGCGGATCCTCGCCGAACGGCGCCCCGCCCTCGGGCATCTCCCACGAATAGTTGCCGCGCGCGAAACGGGCCTGACCGACTAGGGTCACGGTCCCGTCAGGATGGATCGGCAGCACCCCGGTGGCGATGTTCTGGAACCGCAGCACGCTGTAAGTCGCGGCCTGCCCCGTCGGCGCCACAGCGTCGTGCTCCGTCACCTTCATCCACGGCGTCTGGTGCACGACCCGGTGGCCGAGGTCCTGCCACGGCGGGGTGGGCGTCATCCCTTCCGCCCATGACGGGACGGGGGCGACGTTCGGATCGTTCTTTTCAGGGGAGTCGGTCACCGCCGTCCTATGGCGCAAGCGGGCCGCGACGCCTAGCTAGTCCCGCATGACACAGCCCCCCATCCTGGCCGGCCTCGGCGCCGCTCTTCCCTGCCCCACCCCATCGCCCGAACAGCGGCGGCGCATGGCCGTCCGTCGCTCGGCCCCCGCCCAGGCCCTGACCGTTCCCGGTCCGTCCGGGGCCGAGATCGCCGAAATCCTGCAGCTCGGGGCCCGCACTCCCGACCACGGCAAGCTGTTTCCCTGGCGCTTCGTCGTCCTGGGTCCTCAGAGCCGCGCCGACATCGCCCAACAGTTGTCGGCCCTCGCCGTCGCCCAGGGCCTGCCCGGCAAGGCGCGGGCCGTGCTGGCCAAGCTGACCGCCGCCCCTGTCACCATCCTGGTCATATCGACCGCCGCCCCCGGCCCCAAGCCGGTGTGGGAGCAGGAGCTTTCGGCCGGCGCCGTCTGCATGAACATCGAACACGCCGCCGACGCCTTCGGCTATTCGGCCAGCTGGATCACCGACTGGTACAGCTATGACGCCGCCGCCGTCGCCCTGTTCGGCGTCCGCGAGGGCGAGAAAGTCGCCGGCTTCATCCACATCGGCACCTCGCAGGAGGCCCTGCTGGAACGTCCCCGCCCCGACCTGTCGGCCCTGACGACCACGCTTCCCTAGACGGCGATCGCCAGCGCCGGGTCGGCCCTCAACCGCTCCAGATCCCGCCCCGGCGGCCGCTCTCACGGACGGCCGGTCAGGTTGGACCTCTGACACGAAACCACGATACCCTCAGACCCGGCGGCCCGGATCGCCGCCGGAGTTCGCCATGATCCCCTTCCCCATCGCTCTGGCCATGTCTCTGGTGGCGCACGCGGGTGGCGAGGCGACGCAGACCCCGGTCCCGCCACCCTGCTACGGCGCACGCCTCGGGCCTGTCAGTCCCCGGCTGCCCCTGGGCCGCGCCGGTTGTCCCGGCCCCCTTCCAATCGTCGTCCGGCCTGCCGCGCCCGAACCCGTCGCGCCTGAACCCGTCGCGCCCGAACAGGGGGCGGACGCCCTGACGCTGGAGCCCGGCGGTGCGCCGCTGAACATCGCCGGCGTCGACATCTATCTGCTGGCGCCGGAGGTCATCGTCCGACCGGCCGAGGTCACCGTGGCGGCGCCTCAGGTGCATTTTCTGCCGCCGGCTCCGCCTCCGGCCGATGCACCAGCGACACCAGAACCACGCTGATCATCATCAACAGGAACCAGCTGCCCAGCTTGGCCAGCGACACCGCGTGCCAGCCGTTGGCCTGATCCGGATAGATCCACGCCCGCGACAGCGTGCCCAGGTTCTCGGCAAACCAGATGAAGGTCGCCACCAGAAAGAAGCCCAGCAGAAACGGCATCGCCCGCCGCCTGCGGTCCGGCGTGAAATAGAACCAGCCGCGCCCGAACAGCACCGCCGTCGCCGCGAACAGGCCCATGCGGATATCCGGCAGCCAGTGGTGGGCGAAGAAGTTCACATAGATGGCCGCCGCCAGAATCCACGTCGTCCACAGCGGCGGATAGTGGCGGAACCGGATGTCGAAGATGCGCCAGATGCGGGCGATATAGCTACCGACCGCTGCATACATGAAGCCCGAGAACAGCGGCACGTCGCCGATCCTGAGCAGGCTCGGCTCGGGATAGATCCACGACCCGTGCGCCGTCTTGAACAGCTCCATGATCGTGCCGACGACGTGGAAGACCAGGATGACCCGCGCCTCTTCCCAGCTCTCCAGCTTCAGGATCAGCATACCAGCCTGGATGGCCACGGCCGCCAGAACCAGAAAATCATACCGCGCGATCGGTGCCCCGGTCTTTGGCCACAGCAGATGGGTCCCCACCAGAAGGGCCAGCATCAGCCCCCCGAACAGGCAGGCCCATCCCTGCTTCAGCCCGAACATCAGGAACTCGAAGGCGTAGCGCGACCATGCCGCGCGATCGGACCACGCCTGAAGGCGTGCGAGAAGATCGCGGCCCCAGGCCTCGAGCGGAAGGCGGGCCATTATCCCTTCTCCCCTTGCGGGAGAAGGTGGCAGCCGAAGGCTGACGGATGAGGGGTCACACCAGCGGCTGGAACAGCGCACTCCCGAACTTCAGACACCGCATAACCCCTCATCCGACCTCGCTGCGCTCGGCCACCTTCTCCCGCAAGGGGAGAGGGACGTCCTATCCCCGCCCACGATAGGTCGGCACGCCCTGGTCGGGCAGCCAAAGCCCCTCGGGCGCCACGCCCGTCTGCCAGAAGACGTCGATCGGAATGCCGCCGCGCGGATACCAGTAGCCGCCGATCCTCAGCCATTTCGGCTGCAGCAGGTCGGCCAGCTTCAAGCCAATGGCGACGGTGCAATCCTCGTGGAAGGCGCCGTGATTGCGGAAACTGGTCATGTAGAGCTTCAGCGACTTGGACTCGACCAGCCATTCGCCCGGCGCATAGTCGATGACGATGTGGGCGAAGTCCGGCTGACCCGTCACGGGACACAGGCTGGTGAATTCCGGCACGGTGAAGCGCGCCAGATACAGCGTATCCGGATGCGGATTGGGAACCCGCTCCAGCACGGCGGTTTCGGGACTGGTCGGTTGGGCGGTTTGCTGGCCCAGCTGATGCAGGCCCGAGGTGTCTGTGGTCATGACGCCCTTCTAGGCGGTTGCACGCCCGGGGAAAACCTCTCCCGGGCCGGCGGCTCCGGACGCCGAACCTGACAGGATCGGCGCGCCGTCCCGCCCCGATTTCAGGAACTTGTCGAAAAAGCGCGTCATTCGACGCGCCATGGCCGTCGGCCCGGCTAGACTGGGCGTTCCGGGATCGCCGTCCGATAGCCGGCCTCCGGCGCCCGCGCCCTTGATCGAAGTGGACGATGTGGACGACGTGGACGGTGTTTTCGTCATCCCGATGTTCGGGATTTGCCTTCCCCCGCGTCGCCCCGCTAAGCGTAGTCAAAGACAACTCAGGAGACGTCCATGGCCATTCCCGCTTCCCTGCAAAAGGGTCTGAAGCTGCCGGTGATCGAGGCGCCGATGTTCCTGGTTTCGGGTCCGGATCTGGTCGTCGAATGCTGCAACGCCGGCGTGATCGGCACCTTCCCCTCGCTGAACGCGCGCACCACCGACGGCTATCGGGACTGGCTCGTCGAGATCAAGTCGCGCCTGAACCCGGACGCCGCCGCCTTCGGCGTCAACCACATCGTCCACCCGACCAACCCGCGACTGATGGCCGACATGATGGTCTCGGTCGAACATCAGGTGCCGCTGATCATCACCTCCCTGGGCGCCGTCCGCGACGTGGTCGAGGCGGTTCACGGCTATGGCGGTCAGGTCTTCCACGACATCGCCAACGTCCGCCACGCCCGCAAGGCCGCCGAGGCCGGGGTCGACGGCCTGATTCTGGTGGCCAACGGCGCGGGCGGCCATGCGGGCATCATCAACCCCTTCGCCCTGGTCAACGAGGTGCGTGAGTTCTTCGACGGGACCATCATCCTGTCGGGCTGCATCTCCAACGGTCAGGACGTGGCCGCCGCCCTGATGCTGGGCGCCGACTTCGCCTATATGGGCACCCGCTTCATCAACACGACCGAGGCCATGGCGCCTGACGGCTACAAGGAGATGATCATCGAGTCCGGTGCGACCGACATCGTCCACACCCCGGCCGTCTCGGGCATCCCGGCCAACTTCATGACCAAGTCGCTGCAGGCTAATGGCATCGATCCGAAGCACCTGCCCGAGCACAAGCTGGACATGGGCGACGAGGCCAAGGCGTGGAAGACCGTCTGGTCCGCCGGTCAGGGCGCGGGCACGATCCACGACGTCGTCCCCGCCGCTGAGCTGGTCGCCCGCCTCCGCGACGAATATGCGCAGGCTACGGATCAATTCGCCAGAAAGGCCATCGTGGGCTAGTTACCGGCCGCATCTTCCGCGGCCCCGGTGACCCATGTCCAGAACGCTTTCCGCCTGCCTCGTCCTGCTGACATCGGCGATCGCCCTGCCCGCTACGGCCCAGGACAGTCCCTGGACCTTCAGCCTCGGCGCCGCCACCGACAACAGGTCCAAGGACGCGTCAAAATCTGACGGGAATCCATACGTTTACGGCACGGCCGAATGGGAAAGCGCCGACGGCCTGTTCTATGCCGCCCCGGGTTTCGAGACGATCGACAGCTCGACCGGCTCGAAACTGGAGCTTCAGGCCTACGCCGGGATCCGGCCCGAGATCGCCGGTTTCGACCTCGACCTGAAGGCCGCCTACAAGCAACAGATCGACGCCGATCCGGGCACGGACAATGAGGCGTGGGAATTCACCGCCAACCTCAGCCGCTCCATCGGCCCGGCCAGCGCCCGCCTCCAGCTGCAGCACTCGCCCGATGGCACGGGCGGCGTCCGCGACTGGACCTGGGTCGAGGGCCGCCTCGGCTGGGCCTTCACGCCCAAACTCAGGGGAACCGCGGCCATCGGCCGCCGGGAACAGGATAACAGCGTCGACTACACCGGCTGGAACGTCGGCCTGGCCTACGCCCTCAAGCCGGACCTGGGCCTCGACCTGCGCTGGTACGACACCGACGCCGACGTCCCCGGTGATCAGTACGCCGGGGCTCTGGTCGCCGCCGTCAACTTCAGCTTCTAGATCAGGACCTGGTTCAGGCCGACAGGGCCTGATCCAGGTCCGCGATCAGGTCCTCGACGTCCTCGACGCCGCAGGACAGGCGGATCAGGCTGTCGGTCACCCCGCCAGCCTCGCGCACCTCTTTCGGCACGCTGGCGTGGGTCATGATCGCCGGATGGTTGACCAGACTTTCGACCCCGCCCAGCGACTCCGCCAGGGTGAAGACCCGGAAGCTCTCCAGCACCCGTTTGGTCCGCTCCAGATCGCCGTCGATCACCACCGACACCATGCCGCCGAAGCCCCGCATCTGCCGCGCCGCCAGCGCGTGCTGCGGATGGGTGATCAGACCCGGATAGATGACCCTGGCCACCCCCGCCCGGCCTTCCAGCCAGCGCGCGATGGTCAGGGCGTTGTCGCAGTGGGCCTTCATCCGCAGGCCAAGGGTCTTCAGCCCCCGGTTGGCCAGAAACGCGTCGAACGGCCCCATGACCCCGCCGACCGAGTTCTGCAGGAACTTGATTTCCTTGGCGACGTCCTCATTCGCCGCGACCAGAACCCCGCCGATGATGTCGGAATGGCCGTTCAGGTACTTGGTCGCCGAATGCATGACCACGTCCGCGCCCAGGCTGATCGGCTGCTGGCAGTATGGCGTGGCGAAGGTGTTATCGACGATCAGCAACAGGCCGTGCGCCTTGGCCACCTTCGACAGGGCCGCGACGTCGGCGATCTTCATCATCGGATTGGTCGGTGTCTCGACCCACAGCATCTTCGTCTTCGACGTGATCGCCGCCTCGACCGCCGCGATGTCGCTCAGATCGACATAGGCGAAGTCCAGCCCCATGGACCGCCTGCGCACCCGCTCGAACAGCCGCCACGACCCGCCGTACAGATCATCGCCGGTGACGATGTGCGCGCCCGCGTCCAGCAACTCCAGCGCCGTCGAGGTCGCCGCCATGCCGCTGGCGAAGCCGAACGCCTGGACCCCGCCCTCCAGATCGGCGATGCAGGCTTCGAACGCCTCGCGCGTCGGGTTCTTGCCGCGCGCGTACTCATAGCCCTTGTTCACGCCCGGGCTTTCCTGGGCGTAGGTCGAGGTCGCATAGATCGGCGTCATCACCGCCCCGGTCGTCGGGTCGGGCTTCTGGCCGGCATGGATGGCGCGGGTCGAGAAGCCCTGGCTGTTCTTGAGGTCGGCCATCAGCGGTTCAGGCTCAGGTGATTGATCAGGTCAACGCGGGCGATCAGGCCAACAAAGGTCTCGCCGTCCAGCACGATGGCCACCCGGTCGCGATCGAACAGCGGGATCAGGGCGTCCAGCGGTTCGGTCACCTGAACGGTATCCAGGTCGCGGGTCATGGCCGAGGACACCGGCTTGGCGAACCGCGCCTGACGGGTGATCTCGTCGGTGTTCATGATGTGAACGATGTCGCTCTCGTCCAGGATCCCGACCAGACGACCGTCCTGGATCACCGGCAGCTGCGACACGTCGTTGGAACGCATCCGCTTGAAGGCGCTGTCCAGACTGTCGTCCGGCCCGGCCACCACGACGTCGCCATTGGCGTATTTGCGGGTGATCAGGTCCGACAGGTTGCCGTGCATGGGCTCGTCGCCCAGCCCCTGATCCGCCAACCAGGCGTCGTTATAGACCTTGGACAGATACTTGGCCCCGGTGTCGCAGACGAAGGTCACGACGCGCTTCGGCTCGGTCTGTTCGCGACACCAGCGCAGGGCCGCGGCGATCAGCGTGCCCGACGACGAGCCGGCCAGAATGCCTTCCTTCAGCAGCAGATCGCGCACCGTGGCGATCGCCTCCGCATCCGGGATCGAATAGGCCTTGTCGATCAGGCTCATGTCCGCGGTGTCCGGCACGAAATTCTGGCCGATGCCCTCGACGGTGTAGGATCCTTCCGGACCCGGCACGCCCTCGTTGACGATCCCCGCCAGTGTGGAGCCGACCGGATCGGCCAGGATGATCTCTGCCTTCGATCCGACCGACTTCAGGAACTGCGCCGTTCCCGTGATCGTGCCGCCAGAGCCGATGCCAGCGACGAAGGCGTCGACGTCGTGATCCAGCTGTTCCCAAATTTCCGGCCCCGTCGTCTTCACGTGAGCCGCGGAGTTGGCGTCGTTGGCGAACTGGTTGACGTAGTAACCGCCGGGAATTTGCTGGGCCAAGCGCTCGGCCATGTCGGTGTAGTAGTCCGGATGGCCGTGCGGCACGTCGGACCGGGTCAGCCGCACGTCGGCGCCCATGGCCCGCAGGTGCTGGATCTTCTCCTTCGACATCTTGTCCGGGATGACCAGCAGGACCTTGTAGCCCTTGTTCTGTCCGACCAGGGTCAACGCCAGACCGGTGTTGCCCGCCGTGGCCTCGACGATCGTGCCGCCCGGCTTCAGCCAGCCCTCTTGTTCTGCCGCCTCGATCATCGACAGGGCGATCCGGTCCTTGATCGACCCGCCCGGGTTCTGGGCCTCCAGCTTCAGGAACAGGCGGCAGGGGCCGGTGTCGATCCGCGTCACCTCGACCATCGGCGTCTTGCCGATCAAGTCCAGCAGGGAGCCCGAAGGCTTGCTGAGGGTCGGGGTGTCAGACAGCGGCATGGAAAACTCCTGGAGGGTAGTGCGGAAGCTGGTCGCCCGCCCCCACAAGGTCAAGCGACGCACGATCATGCCTTCAACGCGCGAAATGCGCCGTCAGCGCGACCGTTTCCTGACCCACATGGCCGCATCGGCCTCGGCCAGCCAGGTTTCGGCGTCCGGCTGTTCAGCCCACACACGCACCCCGAACGAGCCGCCCAGTTCCGCCTTTTCGCCGTTCCAGACGAAGCCGTCGGCCTCGAGGGAGGCGGCCAGCCGCTTCGCCTTGTCGCGACCTTCCTCGATGCCGGCGTTCAGCATCAGCAGGCCGAACTCGTCGCCGCCCAGCCGACCCACCGCATCCGACTCACGCGAGTTGGCCAGCAACAGCTCGGCGACCCGCACCAGGGCCGCATCCCCCGCCGCATGGCCCAGGCTGTCGTTGACGCCCTTGAACCCATCCAGATCCAGATACAGCAACACCGCCGGCGCGTCGTAGCGGGTGCACCAGGCCATGGTCCGGTTCACCGCCGCGACGAAGCCGCGCCGGTTCAGGGCCGGCGTCAGGACGTCATGATCCGCCGCCGCTTCCGCCGCCTCCGCGCGCAGACGCAGGGTCTCGACCTCGGCGCGCAGGCGCTCGATCTCGGCGGTCAGGTCAAGGTCGGCCGCGTGGGTCACGGTCGGCGAAACTCCGGGAGGCGGCGACTCACATGGCGCCGCAGGACTGCAATGCTAGCGCCCTTGGTTGCGGGCGCAACGCGCGTGCTGTAACGGGCCGCTTTCCGCGCGAGAACCCGTTGTTATGGCGACTTCGATTCCCCCGGTGGCGATCATCATGGGCAGCCGGTCCGACTGGCCGACGATGAAACACGCCGCCGACGCGCTGGACGCCCTCGGCGTCGGCTGGGAAGCGAAGGTCGTTTCGGCTCACCGCACCCCCAAACGCCTGTACGACGTGGCCACGGGCGCCAAGGCGGCCGGTTTCAAGCTGATCATCGCCGGCGCGGGCGGCGCGGCCCACCTGCCCGGCATGGCCGCCTCCATGACCGAACTGCCGGTGCTGGGCGTGCCGGTCCAGTCGAAGGCGCTCAGCGGGCTCGATTCGCTTCTGTCGATCGTCCAGATGCCCGGCGGCGTCCCCGTCGCGACCCTGGCCATCGGCGAGGCGGGCGCGAAGAACGCCGGCATTCTGGCGGCCCAGATTTTGGCCCTGTCGGACGACGCCCTCGCCGACCGTCTGGCGGCGTATCGTCAATCCCTGACCGACGCGGTCGCGGAAACGGTCGAGGACTGAGTGAGCCTGCCTCTTCCCCCCGGCTCGACCATCGGCATCCTGGGCGGCGGCCAGCTGGGCCGGATGCTGTCGCAGGCCGCCTCGCGCCTCGGATTCGACGTCGTCATTCTGGATCCGGAAGAGAACAGCCCGGCCGGACGCGTCTCGCGAGGTCAGATCGTCGCCGCCTATGACGACCCCACAGCCCTGACCGTGCTGGGCCGGGTCTGCGACGTGGTCACCTTCGAGTTCGAGAACGTACCCTCCGCCTCCGCAGAACAACTGGCCGGCGGCGGCGCGCTGGTGGCGCCCGGCCCCACCGCCCTGTCGACCGCCCAGGACCGGGTGGACGAAAAGACCTTCCTCAACGCCGTCGGGGCAACCACCGTCGATTTCGAACCGGTGGACACGATCGACGACCTGATCTCCGGCCTCGAGCGTCTGGGCCTCCCTTCCCTGCTGAAGACACGTCGGGACGGCTATGACGGCAAGGGTCAGATCTGGATCCGCAACGTCAGCGAGGCCGCTGACGCCTTCGCCGCCATCGGCGGTCGCCCTGCCATCCTCGAGGCCAGGGCCGCCTTCAAACGCGAACTATCGGTGATCGCCGCGCGCGGTCGCGACGGACAGGTCGCCGTTTATCCGCTGGGTGAAAACCATCACGCCGATGGCGTCCTCAGCACGACCGTTGCTCCGGCGAAGGTCGATGCGAAGACCATGGCTCGCGCCCGCGAGATCGCCGAAGCCATCCTCGACGGGCTCGACTATGTCGGGGTGATGGGGGTCGAGCTGTTCGACCTCGGCAAGGGCCAGTTGCTGGTCAACGAGATCGCCCCGCGCGTCCACAACACCGGCCACTGGACCCAGGACGGCTGCGTCTGCGACCAGTTCGAACAGCATATCCGCGCGGTCGCCGGCTGGCCCCTGGGTCCGACCGACGCCCATGCCCGCGTGGAGATGACCAACCTGTTGGGCGACGCTGTCGATCAGTGGTCGGCTCTGGCCGCCGAACCCGACGCCCGGCTGCACCTCTACGGCAAGACCGACGCCCGCCCGGGCCGCAAGATGGCGCACGTGAACCGGGTGTCGAAGCTCTAGACTCCGCGCACTGCTGTCCAACTATCGCCCATCCCGGCGAATGCCGGGATCGAGATCAAAGATGCGGCAGGCGAGTGATGGGTGATCCGGTCTGGCCGTCAAACAGGGCGGCTGTATCTGGATCCCGGCATTCGCCGGGATGAGCGGCTGACAGGGCGGACAGTGTCAGCGCGTTCCGTATCGCAGCCGCGCAAACAGGTCGGTGGCTTTCTTCAACGGCGCCTCGAAGTCCTTGCCCGCCTTCCAGGTTTCGAAGGCCATGACATTCTCGATCCGGCGGGCGACGAAGCTCTCCGCCGCCTCGCGGCCGTCGAACCAGCGCATGGTCAGGGCCGGGATCAGGATGCCCGACAGGATCACCCGCTTGGAATAATGGTTCCAGTCCGTCGCCGTGTCCCCCGCCCAGCGCCACAGGACGTCGGCGCTCTCCCACGCCAGCGACAGCCCCAGATCGGCGTTGGTCGGCAGGGCCAGGAAGGCGGCGCATCGCTTCGTGGCCTCCAGATCGGCCGCCCCTGCCTCCATCCGGGCCGAAACCGCCGCCGCGATTCGCTGGCGCATCTTCAGCGTAACCGCCGGGGTCTCCGTCAAAGCCTCCAGCGCACGGGCGTCATGGCGGCGCGACAGCAGGGCGGCCAGGTCGCGCGCGCCATTGGGCAGCAGCAGTTCCTCGTCTCCCCGCGACAGGCCGTTGGCCTCGCAGGCCGCCCGGACAAGCCGGCCGTTCCAGCCCAAGGCCGGTGCGCGCCGGATCGCGGCGTCCAGCACGGCCTGCTCCATCCGGTCGGCCCAGTCCTGCGGGGCGGCTTCGTTCGACAGGTGCGGCGCGTCGGTCATTCAGGCAGACTACGCCTGTCCTGCAGCCTTCGCGAGCCTTCAACAAAGACTGCGTCGATCCGGCCGACGATCTGGACACCGTACGGCGGTTGGTGTATTCGCCCGCCTTCGCTCGGTGGGCCGTCGTCCCCGGGCCGCTATTTTATTTGTCTGCCCGTCTCCCTCACAGGACGCGGCGGGCGGCCAAAGGAGAGTTCAACCTGGTACAGATTTTCGTTCGCGATAATAACGTCGATCAAGCGCTCAAAGCCCTCAAGAAGAAGATGCAACGCGAAGGCAGCTTCCGCGAAATGAAGCGCCACGTGCACTACGAGAAGCCCTCGGAGAAGCGCGCCCGCCAGAAGGCCGAAGCGATCCGTCGCGCTCGCAAGCTGGCCCGCAAGCGCATGCAACGCGAAGGCCTGCTGCCGCCTCCGAAGCCCCGCGTGCCGGGTCCGGGCGCTGCCGGCGGCGGCAATCGCTCCTGAGCGAACCGCTCCACACAAGATTCGAAAGGCCGCTCCGGGAAACCGGAGCGGCCTTTTTCTTAGGATCGCCTTCCAGGACGCTGCCTCCCCCATCCCGGCGAACGCCGGGATCCAGATCAGGGACGCGACCGGCTCAAGTCGTCGAGGGTCTGGCCTTCAAGCAAGGCGTGTGCATCTGGATCCCGGCATTCGCCGGGATGAGCGGAATGCCCCTACTCTCCTCCGCCCCGGATCGCGCTGGCGAAGGCCTTCCAGCTCAGCTTCACGTCCGACAGGGCGCCGGCGCGGAATGCCCGTCCCGCCAGCCACACCATCAGCAGAGCCGTGGCGAACATGCCGAACAGGGTGCCGATGATCTCGATCATCGGCGGGTCGCTGGGCACGCGGGCGCTCATCAGGAAGGGCGTGAAGAAGGGAATCCAGGACAGGATGCGGACCACCGGCGCATCGGGGTTCTGAAGGGCCATCTGCATGACCAGAATGGGCACGACCAGCACCATCATGATCGGCCCCATCAGGGTCTGGGCGTCGCGCGGCGTCTCACAGAAAGCCCCGATCGCGGCGAACAGGACGGCATACATAAGATAGCCGCCGATCATGTAGAGCAGGAAGTAGATCAGTAGTCCGCCGTTCAGCAGCACGGACGCCACGTCGCGCGCCACGTCGGGCATGCCCGTCGCCAGGCCCACGCCGCCCAGCACGGCCCAGACGACCAGAACCGACAGGGTCAGCATCGCCACCCCCAGCACCTTGCCCGTCAGGATCTCGGTCGCAGAGGCCGAGGACAGCAGGACCTCGAGGATCTTGTTCGACTTCTCCTCCATCACGCTGTTCAGCAGGATGGAGGCCCCCGTGATGATCAGGGACCACAGCAGGAAGCCGAAGGCAAAGCCGATCACGCCCGGCAGCCGGTCGCGGAACGACACTTCGCCCCCGCTCGAGGATCGGGGCGAGAAGATCGAGACGTCCGACCGCCACGCGTCTGTCGCGGCCACCACTTGGGGATCGATGCCCGCCGCGCTGAAGACGGCGCGGCGGTTTGCATCGCTGAGCGCATCACGGATCGCGTCCTCGACCCGGGCGTCCGAGGCGCGGGCCAGCCATAGCCGGGCAGTGGGCTCACCTGCCCGCTCGCTCAGGATCACGACCCCGCTGAGTGGCTCGCCGTCCACGGGCGTCTTTTCGGTCAGATAGCGGCGGATGACATCGTCGCGCCCGGCGCCGGCGGCAGCCGAGGCGATCGCGGGCGGAGCGGCCACGACGCGCAGCGCCTGCTTCGGCCGCTTGAAACCGGCGCCGGCGTGGGGCGCCTCCGTCTTCAAGGCGGCCAGACCTGCGTCATAACCTTCCGCCTCGGCGACCTTGCTAACGCGACTGCCGGCCTCGACACCGGCTTCGGGGATGGCGGCTCGTCGCAGGGCCGAGACGTCGGCGCGAGCCTGCTCGGCCGCCATGGCATCGCGCACAATGGCGGCCAGCGACCCGGCGGCCGGACCCGTTCCGGTGTCCTCGATCAGGGCGACGACGCGCACCGGCTCGGCATGGCGAACCAGTACGCTGAAGCCTCCGCCCAGTACGGCGAACAGCGGAAAGGCCAGAAGCGACAGCCAGAAGCCGACCGTGCGAGCGTAGGCCAGGTATTCCCGGCGGGCGATCAGCAGGATCCGGTTCATCGCGCGACCTCCGCATCGTCTGCTCGCGTCGCCGTCTGGTCCGTATCGGGATGGTCGCCGGTCAGGGCGATGAAGGCGTCGTGCAGACTGGGTTCGCGCAGGTCGAACCGGCGAACGTCCAGTCCGCCGAGGAAGGCCGCCTTAAGCGCCTCCTGCCCACCGGCGCGGGGGCCCAGCGCGGCCTTCAAGGTGCGCACGCCGTCCGCTTCGGCCGCGATCTCGACACCCGTCACGCCGGGCAAGCGGGCGACCGCCTCCGCATCGATGACGCCTTCCAGCTCGAGGAAGCGCGGCGAGGTCGCCCGGGCCTCGGTCACCGTGCCCTCGAACGCCTTGCGGCCCCGCGCCAGCAGGACGACCTTGTCGCACAGCCGCTCGGCATGCTGCATCACATGGGTCGAGAACAGGACCGTGGCGCCATTGGCGGCCAGCCCCCGGATGACGGCCTCAAGTCCCTGCTGGTTGACCGGATCCAGGCCCGAGAAGGGCTCATCCAGGATCACGAACTCCGGCCGGTGCACGACCGAGGCGATCAGCTGGACCTTCTGGGCCATGCCCTTCGACAGGTCCTTCATTTTCTTGGATTTCGACTCGCCCAGTCCCTGGGCGTCCAGCATCTCGCGGGCGCGGCGGCGGCCCTCCCCTGTCGGCACCCCCTTCAGCGAACCGAAGAAGGCGATGGCGTCGACAGGCGTCATCTTCTTGTAGAGGCCGCGTTCCTCGGGGAGAAAGCCGATCCGGTCGCGGACCTTGCGCCCGTCGTCGGCGCCCAGAATGTCGATACGACCCGACGTCGCCGACTGAAGGCCCAGGATCATCCGGATGGTCGAGGTCTTGCCCGCGCCGTTGGGGCCCAGGAAGCCGCAGATCGTGCCCTGCTCGACCTGAAAGCTCAGATCCCGGACCGCCTGAAAGTCGCCGTAGCGCTTGCTCAGGGCCTCCAGCGTCAACGCCGCCGTCATGTCCATCCCTCCGCCGTTACCGCCCAAGGGGTAGCAAAGCCGGGCGACGGGACAAACCGATTCTAGGCGGCGGGATCGACCTTGATCTGGAAGTTGCGGCCGATGACCTTGGAGGGGTTCACCTGCGCGCCTTCGCGACGGACCTCGAAATGCAGGTGGGGGCCGGTGGAATATCCGGTCGAGCCGACCAGGCCGATACGCGCGTTCGAGGCGATGCTGTCGCCGCTACCGACATCGACGCGGCTGAGGTGGCCGTACAGGGTCGTCATGCCGTTGGGATGGCGCATCTCGATGAAGTTTCCATAGCCGCCAGCGTCATAGCCGATGCGGATGATCCGGCCCTCGGCCGCGGCATAGACGCCCGTGCCCGTGGGCGCGGCGATGTCGACGCCCTTGTGCAGGCGAACGCCGGGCTCGCCGCCCAGGCGACGCATGCCGAACTTCGAGTTGATCGCATGGCCGCGCACGGGCTCGGCGAAGGTCATAAGCCGGCTCATCGGGCCGGCCGGTTCGGCGACGGCGGTGACGGGCGGGGCGGCGGGCATCGAGCCGGCTTCAGGCGGCGCGAGGACCGTAGCGCCCATGGGAGCGGCGGCCATGGCCAGGACCGCGATGGCGGCGAGGCCAGCGCTCTGGCCGAAATGAATCAGGAGACGCCGCACGGGCGGCACAAGTCGGCGCATGGGGTCGTCGGCTCCGGCGTCGCTGCATCGAGCGGGGAACGGCCTTGGCCAGCATCCTCGAAGCGGGAGGACGTCAGCGGCGATGACCGGGGAGCCGTCCTTTTATGACTCCTTTGGGCGACTTTGGGGCGCCGACGGCGACAGGACGTCGCACCCCCGGAACCGCGCGGGCTCCGGGGGTGCGCCTCGTATTCTAAGGCAGGGCGAGCGTCAGGGTAATCCCGCCCATATGGCTGTCGGCATGGTCGCCGAAACGGCCACGGTAACCGACGTCGATATCGACCGGCCCCCATTTGCCCGTCACGCCCGCCGAGGCCATGACCTGGGCGCCGAAGGGATCCTCGACCTCGACCGACAGGACCTGGGCCGGGTTGTTGTCGATGCCGACGCGGACCGGATCGGAACCATCGTCCAGGTTGTCGCGATAGCCGCCCTCGACGAAGAAGCCGAAGCCGCCAAGATCGCCTTCGGCCCGCAGGGCGATCTCGGCGGTGGTCGCCTCGACCGTGCGTTCCAGATAGCGGTACTGAGCCGCGACGCCCTGTTCGGTATAGCCGTCGATGTCGCTGGAGACATGGGCCACCGCGACCCGTGGCGACAGGGCGAAGCCGCCCAGGTCGAACCAGTAGCCGGCCTGCAACCGCCCGCCGAAGCTGGATCCGTTAGTGTCGCCGGTGTGGACGATGGGCGCGACCGAGGTCAGCCGCTCCAGATCCCGGAAGTCGTCATTGGCGAAGCCGATGGCGCCCGTGACGAAGATCGGACCCGACCGCCAGCCTGCATAGGCATCCAGTCCCAGGCTCTGGAGTTGGAAGCTCATCGTGCCGACATCGACGTCCGAGACTCGGGCGTGGCCTGCGATACCGGCGCGCAGGGTCTCCGTGCCGCTCTCCAGACCGATGCGCGCGCCCCATCCCTCGGCCTCCGCTTCAGCCAGGTCGCCACGGGCGTCGGTGTCGGTCTTGTCGTATGACCCCGCGACGGTGACCGATGTGCCGGCTTCCCATTCCCTATGTCCCGAGAAGCGTTCCGTGCTGGCGTCCAGACCGTCCTCGCGGTGGCGGTAAGCCGTCTCGCCCTGCAGGGCGCTCTGTGAACCGATATCGCCGTAATAGAGGTAGTCGTTGGCAAGGCGGGCGATGATCCGGTGACCCAGCGCAGTGGGGTGGACGCCGTCGGTGTAGAAATAGCCGGGATCGCTGCACATCGGGGTCGTGGTGTTGCAGGCCGTGGTGACGTTGGTGATGCCGAACTGGGCCGGGTTGGCCGCGATCGTGTCGCCGATTTTGAACAGGTCCATCATGATGATGTTGCTGTTGGGCTGGGCCGCCGCAGTGGTCTGCAGACCGGCCAGAAGGACGCCGTTGAAGGTCGTTACCGCATAGTCTGCCAACGGGGCTGCCGCCGTGCCGCGGAACTGGGGCGTCAGGCTCAACTTGGGCAGATTGGTGACGAGGATGGTCCCCGCCCCCGCCGCCGCCGTGGCGTTGGTGATGAAGGTGATGTCCGCCGCCGCCGCACGGGCGACGGGATCGATCGCCGCGACCGGGCTGGCCGAGGCGCCGGCCGCGGGCAGGGCCTGGAAGATGTTGTTCGCGCCGCCGAGGATGCTCACCAGATCACGCTGGCCGAAGACACCGCCGGCGCCGAGATAGGCCTGAAGCTGCGTCCGCATGCCCGGCCCGGGCGTGGCGACGGCGTCGGTGCGCGAACCGCCGAAGGCGTAGTCGATGCTGCCTGTGACGGGCGCCCCGGCGGCGAACCGGCCGAGGTTGAAGCCCAGAAGCTCGACGAAGACAGGCCCGGTCGAGAACCGGCCGTTGACGAAGCCCTGCGCCGGCGACGGCGCGGCGCCGCCGGTGACGATCGACAGGTTGCCGTTGTCGCTGAGACTGTCGCCGAAGACGACCAGTCGGTTGTAATCCTGGGCTCCGGCGGCGGTGGCGGCGCCGAGAGTCGCAGCGGCGGTCAGCGCAGCGATCGCTGCACCGCGATGAAATCGTGACATATATTCCTCCCTCGACCGTCGGTATGCGGTCGTTGTTTCGCACTCTGCTCTCCTTTCACGGGAGTGCAAGATGCCGCCGGGGAAGCTTGTCGAAACGACTAGTGGAGAAGCCGGAAGCGAAGGGTCCCCGAGACGGCCTTCAGGGCCTTCAGGGCGACGGGATCGTAGTCGCTGTCGACGTCGGTGATGACGTAGCCGGTGCGCTCGTCGGTCTTCAGGTGCTGGCCCAGGATATTCAGGCCGGCGCCCGCCAGTTCGCGGTTCAACTCGGCCATGACGCCGGGCTGGTTGCGGTGGATGTGCAGGATGCGGTGGCCGCCCGAAACCTCGGCCAGCTGAACATTCGGCAGGTTGACGCTGAAGGTCGTATCGCCCCGGTTCAGATAGCCCAGCAGCCGCTCGGCGGCGAACTCGGCGATGGCCTCCTGCGCCTCTTCAGTGGAACCGCCGATGTGGGGCGTCAGGATGACGTTCTTCAGGCCCATCAGCGGGCTCTCGAACGGGTCGGCGTTAGTGCGGGGCTCTTCCGGGAAGACATCCAGCGCCGCGCCGGCGATACGACCGCCCTGGATCGCCTGCGACAGGGCGCCGATGTTGACGACGTGACCGCGCGACAGGTTCAGGAACAGGGTCCCAGGCTTCATCTGCTGGAACTCGGCAGGGCCGATCAGGTTGGTGTTCTCCTTGCGCCCGTCGACATGGAGTGAGACCACGTCGGCCTCGGCCAGCAGGGCCTCCAGCGAGCGCATACGCCGCGCGTTGCCCAGCGCCAGTCGTTCGGACAGGTCATGGAAGACCACCCGCATACCCAGCGCCTCGGCCAGCACGGACAGCTGTGATCCGATGGCGCCGTAGCCGATGATGCCCAGGGTCTTGCCGCGCAGCTCCCGCGAGCCGTCGGCGGACTTGTTCCACTTGCCCAGATGCATGGCGGCGGACTTGTCGGCCACGTCGCGCATCAGGGTGATGGTCAGGCCGATGGCCAGTTCGACGACGGAACGGGTATTCGAATAGGGCGCGTTGAAGACGGCGACACCTTTCGCCGCCGCGGCGTCCAGGTCGATCTGGTTGGTGCCGATGCAGAAGGCGGCGATGGCCAGCAGCCGGTCGGCTTCGGCCAGGACCCGCTCCGTGACATTGGTCTTGGAGCGGATGCCCAGAACATGGACGCCCTTGATCTTCGCGATCAAATCATCCTCGTCCAGCGCGCCCTTTAAGGTCTCGACGGAGTAACCCTCCTCCTCCAGCCGTTCGACGGCGGCGGGATGGATGTTTTCCAGCAACAGCATCTTGATGCGGCCACGCGGATAGGACCAGCGACCGGCCATACCCTCGGCGTGCAGCAGTTCGTCCATGGACGACGCCTCGGCGTCGGCGACGGCTACGACCTTGTCGCGGCGTTGAATCTCGGTGAAGGCGTAGAAGCGGTCGGCCGCGCCGGCCAGCCCGACCTCGGCGTCGTTCCAGCCATCGCCGACCATGACGATGGGACGGGCCAATTTCAGGCTCTCGATGACCTTGGGCTTGCCGTTTTCGTGCGACAGCGGATTGGCGTCGTCCACCCCCGTCACCCGGCCCTCGGCGTCATAGACCAGGTCGTTGGCCAACACCCGATCGGGCGAGACGCCCAGACGTTCGGCCACGGGCGCGATGATCTCGCGGAAGCCGCCGGAGATGATGACGATCTTGCCGATGTTGTCGTGGAAGAAGCGCAAATTGCGACGCACCGACCACGTCCCCTCGTCGAGGATGCGGTCGGCCAGGGCCTGCACATGGGTGCGGGTTAGCGGCAGGAGTGCAAGCCGCTGGCGCAGCGCTGCTCCGAAATTGACCTCGCCCGCCATGGCCTGATCGGTCAGGCGAGCGATCTCGGCCCGGATCGAGTCCGCCTTCGGGTCGCCGTCGAGCGCGATGTCGGCCAGAGCCTCCAGCGTCTCGATACGTACGAGCGTCGAATCGAAGTCGAAGACGAATGTCGGGGTCGCGGTCATGCCGCGCTCTCTACGCGGTCAATCCCTGACGCAGCAACGATGATTGCTAAGCTGAGAGCCTAGAATTTCGCGATGCGACGCACGCGGCTGTCGGGACGACGGCTTTCCAGAGCTGCCGCGCCTATGGCCGCCGCTATCGTCGCCACGGCCAGGAGGGCGCCGCCCTCGCGGGCATGGTCCTTGGCGTACTGGCCGCCGACGTCGGCGTAATGGCGAGCGGCGCGGCCTGCGTCGTCGGCGTAACCGCGTGCGGCCTTGGCGTATTTCTTCCGCTTCGAGGGCGAGACCGCCTTCTGACCGCGCTTGAACAGCTTGCCGGCCTGATGGCGGGTGTCGTCGCCGAACTCTTCGGCGCGATGGCCCAGATCCTCGACGCCCTCGGCCAGACCGCGCGAGATGTCCTCGAACCGGTGGCGCAGCGCCTCCGCGTCGATCCAGCCACGCGGATCAAAACGATCGCGCAGCTGGCGATAGCGCGTCGGGCCCGTGCGCTGGGTCAACAGAAGAGTGGCCAGGGCCGCCGTCGCCACCAGGGCGACCGTGCCGACGGTGATGCCGGGATGTTTGCGGGCCTCGGCCAGGACGCTGAACTGTCGAACCATCGGATAGTAGACCTCTTCATCGAGCCCGTCGTCGGACGCGTCGTAAAGACCATCCTCGTACGGTTCATAGGCGGAACCCCTGTCCCGCATCAGGCTAGGAGCGAACCGGGCGAAGAGTGGTTCCGCGATCCCCGGCAAAGCTGAGTAAAACGCGGCGATCAGTCGCCCCCCGCCGCCGACGGTGATCTCCCGCGTGGGATGGGTCGCGCACCACAGTATGGCGTCGGCCACGACGTGGGTCGCGTAGACCGGCTGGGGGCTCTGGGCCGCATAGCCGGCCAGGTTGCGAGCGTGCCGGTCATAGGGCGAATCCACCGCCGCCGGCTTGACCAGGCTGAGGGAGATCGGGGCCTTTTCCTGCAGCAGCTCCATCCGCAGGGCGTTGGTGAAACCCTTCACCGCGTGTTTGGAGGCCGAATAGGCGCCGCGGATCGGGGCCGGGGCGTCCGAAAGGGTCGAGCCGACGTTGATGATGGCCCCGCCGCCGGGCCGCCCGCGCAGGTGCTCGGCCGCGATGGTCGAACCGTTGACCACGCCCCAGTAGTTGGTCTCGAATAGGCGCCGCTGATCCTCCAGCGTCGTTTCCAGAACGCTGCCGATGATCGAGACGCCGGCGTTGTTGATCCAGGTGTCGAAGCCGCCGAATAGACGACGGCACTTGTCCGCCGCCTCGGCTAAGGCCTCATAGTCGGCGACGTCGGCCACGGCGAAGGCGACGCGCGCGCCCTGGCCCTGAAGCTCTTCGCACAGGGCGCGCAGGTCGTCCTGTCCGCGCGCGATCATGAAGACGCAGGCCCCTGCCCTGGCCGCCCGCCGCGTCGTCGACAGGCCGATGCCCGAGGTGGCGCCAGTGATGACGATGGACTGCTGGCTGAGAGGTTTCAGGGTCGGTCGTGTGGACATGTCGCGCCTTTGTGGTCGGCCCCCACGGCCGTGGACAGAACGGACCGCCGGAGTCCCGGGTTCCAGCCGCCTGTCCCAAGCCCCTTACCATAGACCGTCGCGGCGCCTATCTTGACGCGCTTCCAGACATTCGATCCCGGGACCCCCGACCGTGCCCCATTCCACGCCTGCCGACATCACGCCCGCCTACGCCTCAGACAACCTGGCCGCCGCCTTCCAGATCGAAGGCTGGCCCGTGCGCGGCCGTCTGGTGCGGCTGGGCGAAGCCGTCGACGCCATCATCAAGGCCCACGACTATCCGGAGCCAGTCGCGGCCCTGCTGGGCGAGGCCTGTGCGCTGGCGGCCCTGGTTGGCTCCAGTCTGAAGTTCGAGGGCCGGCTGATCGTACAGGCGCAGGGCGACGGGCCCGTGCGCTATGTCGTCGCCGATTACGACACCTCGGGCACACTGCGCGGCTATTGCCGTTTCGACGAGGAAGAGGTGGCCGTCGCCTCGACCGGCTTCTCGCGGCCGGGCGCCAAGACCCTGCTGGGCGACGGCGTCTTCATCATGACCCTGGACCAGGGCCCGGATTTCGACCGGCACCAGGGCATCACCCCGATCGAGGGCGAAAGCCTGTCGCTGTGCGCCGAACACTATTTCGCCCAGTCCGAACAGGTCCCCACCAAGGTGCGGCTGGCCGTCGGCGAGGTCACGACCGAAGCCGGCACGCAGTGGCGCGCGGGCGGAGCCATGATCCAGATGGTCGCCGGCGACGAGACGCGCGGCTCGACCGAAGAGGTCTGGGACCGCACCCGCGCCCTGTTCATGACCCTGGCCGACGACGAGCTGATCGATCCCACGATCACGCCCGAGACCCTGCTGTTCCGCCTGTTCCACGAGGACGGCGTGCGGCTGGAGCAGCCCTTGACCTTGTCGGCCCTGTGCCGCTGTTCGGAAGACCGCATCGTCGGCGTCCTGAGTTCGTTTTCCGAGGAAGAGCGCACGGCCATGGTCGAGGATGACGGCAAGATTCGCGTCACCTGCGAATACTGCTCGACGGTCTACGCCCTGTCGCCGGAAGCGATGAAGGCGGAGCAAGCCTGACCTTTCCGCGATTTCACTTGAACCGTGGAGCTCGCGGGAGAAACTAGGCGGCCCTGGAGCCTCCATGCTTACCGCCCTCGCTCTCGCCGCCATCATGACGTCCACAACGCCCGCGGCGCCGGCGCCCCGATGCCGTTTCGCCGGCGAACCTCGTACATGGACGGCGCAGGCGCTTGAAGGGTGGGCGCGACTGGACCGTCAGCGGTTGCGGATCGCCCGGCCGGTAACCCCGACCATCGCCCTGTTCGATCAGACCTGCGTTTATCGCCTGACGCCGCACCGGCGGGGTGATTTCGTCGCGGGCGGTCGGCGCTTCCGGTCTTCCGCGGAGCCTCACAGCGGTCAGGTGACGATCCCCGACGGCTCCACTGTGCCAGCCGCCCGCCTGGCCTTCGCCGCGCCCATGTCGGACGGCGGCATGTTCTTCATCATGGCACTGCCCGCCCTGTGGCGCGCCGACACGACCGAAAGGCGCGACCCGCGCCTGCTGTCCATGGTCGTCTTCATGCATGAGTTCACCCACACCCAGCAGTCCGACGGCCTCGGCGCGCGCATCGACCACCTCCTGGCGCGCGGCCTGCCCGAAGACGCCAACGACGACGTCGTTCAGGACCGCTTCGCCGACCGGCCGGGATTCCGCGCCGCCTGGGAGGCCGAACGCGACGCCTTCTACGCCGCCGCCCGGGCGCAGGACACGGCGACGACCCGCGCCCGCCTCCGTGACGGCCTCGACAGGATGCGCGCTCGCCAGTCGCGTTGGTTCACCGGCGACGACGCCCTCTACGCCGAGGCCGACGACGTCTTCCTGACCTTGGAGGGCAGCGGCAACTGGTCGGCTTGGGCCTGGCTGACCGACCCCGACGGCGGCCGGCTGTCATCCGCCGACGCGGTGACCTTCGTGCGCGGCGGCTCGACCCACTGGAGTCAGGACGAGGGCCTCGCTCTCATGCTCGCCATCGACCGCCTGAACCCGCTCTGGTCCGCTTCCGCCTTTGGTCCCGACGCCTCCACCGCCGAGGAGATGGCGATCCAGGCGTCGCGACAGATGCCGCGTTAGCCTTCGAGATCCAGCGAATAGCCGGCCGAGCGGACGGTGCGGATGGGGTTGGCGCTCTCGCCGATGTCCAGCGCCTTGCGCAGGCGACCGACGTGGACATCCACGGTGCGGGCCTCGACATAGACGTCCGACCCCCAGACGGCGTCCAGCAGCTGTTCGCGGCTGAACACCCGGCCCGGGTGGCGCATGAAATAGTCCAGCAGGCGGAACTCGGTCGGGCCCAGATGGACCTCCTTGCCATCGCGGCGGACGCGGTGAGCGACGCGGTCGATGACGATGTCGCCATGGCCCACGCGGTCATCGGCCAGACCCGGACGGATCCGGCGCAGCACGGCGCGGATGCGGGCGATCAGTTCGACCATCGAGAAGGGCTTGGTCAGATAGTCGTCGGCGCCGGTGTCGAGCCCCCTCACCCGATCGCTTTCCTCGCCGCGCGCGGTCAGCATGATGATCGGTAGATTGCGCGTCTCGGCCCGGCCGCGCAGACGGCGGCAGACCTCGATGCCCGACACCTTGGGCAGCATCCAGTCCAGCAGGATCAGGTCGGGCTGGCGCTCGTCGACCTGGACCAGGCCTTCTTCGCCGTCGGCGGCGACCACGACGTCATAGCCCTCCTTCTCCAGATTGTACTGGAGCAGGGTCGCCAGGGCGTCCTCGTCTTCCATGACCAGAATATAGGGCTGCACGTCGGTCTCTCCGTCTGTCGTCGTTCAGCAGGCCCGGGGCTCAGGCCTCGGGCGAGATATGGGCCAGTTCGGCATCCGAGGCGCCCGGCGCGCCGCGAGGGCGTTCGCCGATCATCTCGTCGCCGGTGATCTCGTAGTGGATGGTCTCGGCGATATTGGTCGCGTGGTCGCCGATGCGTTCGAGGTTCTTGGCCATGAACAGCAAATGGGTGCAGGCGCTGATCGTGCGCGGGTCGCCCATCATGTAGGTCAGCAGCTCGCGGAACAGGGCGTTGTAGTGCTCGTCCACCTCGTCGTCCGAGGTCCAGACGGCCAGGGCCCGGTCGATCTCGGAGGCGGTGTAGGCGTCCAGCACGTCGCGCAGACGCATCGACACCAGTCGGCCCATCCGCTCGATCGAACGCGTCAGGGGCTGCATCGGCTCGGTCTCGGCGACGGCCAGGGCGCGCTTGGCGATATTCTTGGCCAGGTCGCCGGTGCGTTCCAGATCGGTGGCCAGCTTCATGGCCGACAGGGTCTTGCGCAGATCGCTGGCGACCGGCTGACGCAGGGCGATCAGGCGAATGGCCTTCTTCTCGATGTCGCGATGCATGGCGTCGAGCTTGACGTCACGATCGACGACGGCGCGGGCCAGGGCGATGTCGCGCCGGGCGACGGATTCGACGGCGTCGGCGACCTGGGCCTCGGCCAGACCGCCCATGCGGGCGACCTCGGCGGTCAGCTGGTTCAGTTCGTCGCCGTAAGCCTTGACCGTATGCTGGTTCATCCGAACCGTCCGGTGATGTAGTCGAGGGTGCGACGTTCGCGCGGATTGGTGAAGATTTCCTCGGTGTTCCCGTGCTCGATCAGCCGGCCCATGTGGAAGAAGGCCGTGCGCTGTGACACCCGGGCCGCCTGGGCCATCGAGTGGGTGACGATGACGATGCAGAACCGCTCGCGCAGTTCATCGATCAACTCCTCGATCTTGGCCGTGGCGATCGGGTCCAGCGCCGAGCAGGGCTCGTCCATCAGGATGACTTCGGGGTTCACGGCGATGGCGCGGGCGATGACCAGACGCTGCTGCTGACCGCCCGACAGGCCTGTGCCGGCCGAGTGCAGCCGGTCGGCGACCTCGTCCCACAGGCCGGCGCGCTTCAGCGAGGCCTCGACCACCGCGTCCAGCTCGCCCTTGGACGAGGTCAGGCCGTGGATTTTCGGACCGTAGGCGACGTTCTCGTAGATGGTCTTGGGGAAGGGGTTTGGCTTCTGGAACACCATGCCGACCTGGGCGCGCAGCAGAACCGGATCGACCGATTTCGCATTGATATCGGCGCCGTCCATCTCGATACGGCCGGTCACCTTGGCGCCCTGGATGGTGTCGTTCATCCGGTTCATCGTGCGCAGGAACGTCGACTTGCCGCAGCCCGACGGGCCGATGAAGGCGGTGACCGTCTTGTCCGGGATGTCCAGGCTGACGTCGAACAGGGCCTGTTTGTCGCCATAGAAGACCGAGACGTCGCGAGCGGCGATCTTGGTCGGACCCAGAGGCGTCTGCGGCGCGGTCACGGTCGGGGGAACCTGGCCGCCGGTCGATGGCGCATCGGTCACGGCTCCGCCCTCGGGGGTACCGCGTTCATGGCCGTCGGGGGCGCGGAAAAAGGGGAATCTCATACGTTTACCACCGGCGTTCGAAGCGCCGACGCAGCACGATGGCGGCGGCGTTCATGACGATCATGAAGGCGAGAAGGACCATGATGGCGGCCGCGGTCCGTTCGTGGAACGCCCGCTCCGAGGCGTTCTCCCAGATATAGACAAGCGACGGCAGGGCGCCCGTGGGCTCGGCCACCGAATGCGGGATGCCGGGCACGAAGCTGACCATGCCGATCAGCAGCAGCGGCGCGGTTTCGCCCAGGGCATGGGCCATGGAGATGATGGTGCCGGTCATCACGCCCGGCATGGCCAGCGGCAGGACGTGCTGGAACACCGTCTGGGTCCGGCTGGCGCCCATGGCCAGGGCGGCCTCGCGGATCGAGGGCGGCACGGCCTTGAGCGAAGACCGGGTGGCGATGATGATGGTCGGCAGGGCCATCAGTGCCAGGACCAGGCCGCCGACCAGAGGCGACGAACGT
>Ga0247813_10000564_pt1 | contig 33292 bp, 29 predicted proteins | sample UWRJL169409C1_FD_180719 | JGI IMG/M metagenome (GOLD analysis project Ga0247813, IMG submission 180719) | Plant litter microbial communities from Arlington Agricultural Research Station in Wisconsin, United States - UWRJ-L169-409C-1 | ecosystem: Environmental > Terrestrial > Plant litter >... | reverse complement strand
CTGGATGCGCACGCCCGAAGGCTGGCGCGTGGTGTCCGCGCACGTGAGCCTGCTCGCTTGAAGTGCTCGGGCAGCTCGGCACACTTTATGCATCCTGACTTGTATCCAAGTTTGATCCACCCACCCGTCCAGCCGTTGACCCCACCCCGGAGAGAGCCATGAAGCATCCATTCAACCGTCGCGATTCCCTCAAATCCATCGCCGCACTCGGCGCCGCCGGCACGCTGGGCGGCTGGAGCGCGTTGGCGAACGCACAGGCCAAGCCCCTGACCGTCGGCGTGATCTACGTCGGCCCGCGCGACGACTACGGCTACAACCAGGCGCACGCGCAGGCCGCCGCCGAAGTCAAGAAGATGCCCGGCGTGAAGGTCGTCGAGGAAGAGAACGTGCCCGAGACCGCGGCCGTGCAGAAGACCATGACCGGCATGATCCAGCAGGACGGTGCCAAGCTGCTGTTCCCCACGTCCTTCGGCTACTTCGACCCGCACATCCTGGCGCTCGCACCGAAGAACCCCGACGTGCGCTTCTCGCATTGCGGCGGCATGTGGACCGAGGGCAAGCACCCGACGAACGTCGGCAGCTTCTTCGGCTACATCGACGAATGCCAGTTCCTGAACGGTGTCGTCGCCGCGCACGTGACGAAGAGCAACAAGATCGCCTTCGTCGCGGCCAAGCCGATCCCGCAGGTGCTGCGCAATATCAACGCCTTCACGCTCGGTGCGCGCTCGGTCAAGCCCGGCATCACCTGCAGCGTGATCTTCACCGGCGACTGGTCGATGGCTGTCAAGGAGGCCGAAGCCACCAACAGCCTGGCCGACCAGGGCTGCGACGTCTTCACCATGCACGTCGACGGGCCGAAGGTCGTCGTCGAGACGGCGGCCAAGCGCGGCAAGATGGTTTGCGGCTACCACGCGAGCCAGGCCAAGCTGGCGCCGCAGGCCTACCTCACGGGCGCCGAGTGGAACTGGCTCACTGCGTACAAGACCATCATCGACGCGGCGCAGGCCGGCAAGCCGCACCCGAACTTCCTGCGCGGTGGCCTCAAGGAAGGCTACGTGAAGATGTCGGCTTACGGCCCGGCCGTGACCGACGCCGCCAAGAAGCAGGCAGACGGCATCAAGGCCCAGATGATCGCGGGCAGCTTCGACATCTTCAAGGGCCCGCTGAAGGACAACAAGGGCAAGGAAGTCCTGGCCGGCGGCAAGGTCCAGAAGCAGACCGATCTCGAACTGGAAAAGATGAACTACCTGGTCGAAGGCGTCCTCGGTAGTTTCTGATTCCACCCAGCCCAAGGTCGACGCCATGCGCAACGCCTTTCGCGAAATCGCCCTGCCGGTGTTCGCCATCGCGGCGGCGCTGCTGCTGTTCGGGCTGCTGGTCGCCTTCGCCGGGGTCGACCCGATCGAGGTGTGGGCGACGTTGTTCACCGGCGCGTTCGGCAGCTGGTTCTCGTGGCAGAACACGCTGCAGCGCGCGGCGCCGCTGATGCTCACCGCGCTGTGCGTGGCGATCCCCGCGCGCGCGGGGCTGGTGATCATTGGCGGCGAAGGTGCGGTGGTGCTCGGCGGGCTGGCCTGCGCCGCGCTGCCTTACGCGATCACCTTGCCCGGCAACATGATCGGAACGGTCATGGTCTGCATCGCGGGGGCGGTGGCCGGCGGGCTGTGGATCATGGGGGCCGGCTGGCTGCGGCAGTACCGCGGCATCAACGAAACCATCAGCAGCCTGCTGCTGGCCTACATCGCCATCGGCATCTTCAAGCACCTGGTCGAAGGGCCGCTGCGCGACCCGGCCAGCCTGAACAAGCCGTCGACGCGCTCGCTGCCCGAAGGCCTCGGCATCGGCGGCATCGCGGGGTCGGACGTGCACTGGGGCTTGGTGATCGGCATCGTGGCCTGCATCGGGCTCGGCCTATGGCTGCGCATGACGGCGTCGGGCTTCTCGATCCGCGTGGTGGGTGGCAACCCGCGCACGGCACAACTGGTCGGCCTGCCTGCCACGCGGCTCATCCTGACGGCCTGTGGGGTGGGCGGCGCCTGTGCCGGCGTGGCGGGCGCGGTCGAGGTGGCGGCGGTGCACACCAACGCCAACGCATCGATCATCGCCGGCTACGGCTACGCGGGCATCCTGGTGTCCTTCATCGCGCGGCACAACCCCATCGCGATCATTCCGGTCGCCATCCTGTTCGGTGGCTTCGGCGCGGCGGGTAGCCTGCTGCAGCGCCGCTTGGGACTGCCCGATGCATCGGTGCTGGTGCTGCAGGGCATCGCCTTTGTGTTGATCCTCGCCAGCGAAGGGCTGCGCATGATCGACTGGAAGACGCTGCTGAAGAACCGCATGCCCAAGACGGTGCAGCCCCAGATCACCAAGGAGGTGGCATGACCGCCGACCAGTGGATCGCGCTCGTTGCCGGCATCGTCGGCGGCGCATTGCGCGTCGGCGCGCCGTTCCTGTTCGTCAGTCTCGGCGAATGTCTCACCGAGAAATCCGGGCGCATCAACCTCGGCCTCGAAGGCGTCCTGGTGCTGTCGGCCATGGCGGCCTTCGGCGGCGCCTACCTCACCGACTCGGCCTGGCTCGGCGTGCTGATCGGCGCGGCGGCCGGCGCCGTGCTCGCGCTGCTGCACGGCCTGCTGTGCTCGCTCGACCGCGTGAACGACGTGGCCACCGGCATCGCGCTGATGCTGCTGGGCACCGGGCTCGCCTTCTACCTCGGCAAGCCGCTGATCCAGCCGCAGGCCCCGCAGTTGCCGGCCATTCCGCTCGGTTTCTGGAGTGACAACACGGTGGTGCAGTCGGCGCTGCAGGTCAATGCGCTGGTGCCGATCGGCATCGTGTTGGCGGGACTCATGTACTGGGGCTTCGCGCGCACACGCGCAGGGCTGCTGGTGCGCATGGCGGGTGATTCGGCGAACGCGACGCGTGCGCTCGGCTACTCGGTGTCGGGCATTCGCATCGCGGCGACCACGGCGGGCGGTTTCATTGCGGGCCTTGGCGGCGCGTCGCTCACGCTGTTCTATCCCGGCAGCTGGAACGAAGGCATCTCCAGTGGCCAGGGCCTGATCGCAGTAGCGCTGGTGATCTTCGCGCGCTGGAGTCCGCTGCGCTGCGTGGGCGCGGCCTTTCTCTTCGGCGGTGCGGGGGCCATCGGGCCGGCGCTGCAGTCCGTCGGCGTCGGCTGGGGCTACCACCTGTTCAACACGGTGCCCTACGTGCTCACGCTGGTCATCCTGGTCTTCACCTGCAAGCCGGGCAGTGTCGCGATCGGCAGCCCGGGTGAGCTTTCGTCCACGAGGTAAGCGCACCATGTTCACTCCTATCGCAGTGCTGCAGTCGTTCTTCGTTGATCGGCATCGGCGGCTTGGTCGAGGCGTGGGCCGGGGTCGGGATCACGCCGACGGCGTACTTCCCTCCGCGAATGTCCCCCGCCGTCAGCCTTCGGCTGCCGGCTCCTCCTTTATTTCGCTGCGGGAAGCACACCATCGACGTGATCCAGTCGCGCAGGGGTCGATCCGCTCGCACGACGCGGCGTGTCCCGTGCCGAGGGCGCCGGGTGTTCCCCGCAGCGAAATAAAGGAGGAGGCCGCAGGCCGGGGGACATTCGCGGAGGGGAATACCCGGTGGCCTCGGCACGCGCCCCGATCGAATCGGCGGCGCCGAGCACCTACTGAAACCAACTGCAAGGAGACCAGCCAATGAGCGGCTTCGGTGGACTCAACAAATCGGAGAACGGCGTCGTCATCGGCCTCGTGCAATGCCAGCTCCCCGTGGTGCGCACACCCGATGAACTCGCGGCGCAGACGGCACGCATCGTCGAACTCGTCGGCAAGGCGCGGCGCAACCAGGGCACGATGGATCTCGTCGTGTTCCCGGAGTATTCGCTGCACGGCCTGTCAATGGACACCTCGCCGGAGATCATGTGCACGCTCGACGGGCCGGAGGTCGCGGCCTTTCGCAAGGCCTGCATCGACAACACCATCTGGGGCTGCTTCTCGATCATGGAAGCCAACCCCGGCGGCAACCCGTACAACAGCGGGCTGATCATCGACGACATGGGCGCCATCCGCCTGTACTACCGCAAGATGCATCCGTGGGTGCCGGTCGAGCCGTGGGAGCCGGGCAACCTCGGCATCCCGGTGTGCGACGGCCCCAACGGCAGCAAGCTCGCGCTCATCATCTGCCACGACGGCATGCTGCCCGAGATGGCGCGCGAGGCTGCGTACAAGGGCGCCGAGATCATCATCCGCACGGCCGGCTACACCGCACCCATCCGCCACGCCTGGAAGATCACCAACCAGGCCAACGCCTTCTGCAACCTGGCCTACACCGCGAGCGTGTGCATGTGCGGCAGCGACGGCACTTTCGACTCGATGGGCGAAGGCATGTTCTGCAGCTTCGACGGCACCGTGATGGTCGAGGGCGGCGGCCGCGTCGACGAGATCATCACCTGCGAGCTTCGGCCCGACCTCGTGCGCGAGGCGCGCACCGGCTGGGGCGTGGAGAACAACATCTACCAGCTGTATCACCGCGGCTACGTGGCGGTGAAGGGCGGTGCGCAGGACTTTCCGTACACCTACATGCAGGACATGGCGTCGGGCCAGTACAAGCTGCCGTGGAGCGATCAGGTGAAGGTGGTCGACGGCACGTCGTGCGGTTTCACCGCGCCGCTGCGTGCGTACAAAGGCCCCGAGTCGCACCCCTTGGTACCCCAGGTGCCGAAGACCGTGCCCGACATCCCTGATCAACCCGACTCCTCGCACCGCAAGGCCACTGGCGCATGACGACCGTTCCAGCCCAACCCTACGCCTGGCCCTACAACGGCGACCTGCGTCCGGAGAACACCGCGCTCGTCGTCATCGACATGCAGACCGACTTCTGCGGCAAGGGTGGCTACGTCGACGTGATGGGCTACGACCTGTCGCTGGTGCAGGCGCCGATCGAGCCGATCAAGCGCACGATGGCGCGCCTGCGCGAACTCGGCTTCCACATCCTCCACACACGCGAAGGCCATCGGCCCGACCTGGCGGACCTGCCGCCCAACAAGCGCTGGCGCTCACGGCAGATCGGTGCCAACGGCATGGGCATCGGCGACGACGGGCCGTGCGGGCGCATCCTGGTGCGCGGCGAGCCGGGGTGGGAGATCATTCCCGCGCTGGCGCCGCTGCCCGACGAGGTCGTCATCGACAAGCCCGGCAAGGGCTCGTTCTATGCGACCGACCTCGAACTGATCCTGCGCACGCGCGGCATCGAGAACCTGATCCTCACGGGCATCACGACCGACGTGTGCGTGCACACGACCATGCGTGATGCCAACGACCGCGGCTTCGAATGCCTGCTGCTGAGCGACTGCACGGCTGCGACCGACCACGGCAACCATCTCGCGGCGCTGAAGATGATCACGATGCAGGGCGGCGTGTTCGGCGCGCATGCCGATTCCGCAGCACTGCTGGACGCCCTGGCCTGAGCCTCATGCAAGGACCGAGTTCATGAACGCTGTCGCCACCCCCATCGGTGCCTTGCCCGCCGCCACTGGCGCGCTCGCGCTCGACACCTACCAGCTCACCAAACGCTTCGGCGCCTTCACCGCGATGGACAGCGTGACCATGCGTGTCGAGCCCGGCACGGTGCACGCGCTGCTCGGCGAGAACGGCGCGGGCAAGAGCACGCTGGTGAAGTGCGTCGCCGGCTTCCAGCGCGCGGAGGAGGGCAGCATCCTGATCGACGGGCGCGAGCAGGACATCGCCAACCCGATCGTCGCGCGCGCGCTCGGCATCGGCATGGTCTACCAGCACTTCACGCTGGCGCCGGGCATGACGGTGGCCGAGAACCTGCTGCTGGCCGGCGGCAAGACGCCTGCGCTGATCGACTGGAAGAAGAAGCGCGCCGAACTCGAAGCTTTTCTCGCGACCACACCGTTCCGCCTCGACCTGGACGTGACGCCCGCGTCGCTCGCGGCCGGCGAGAAGCAGAAGCTCGAACTGCTCAAGCAGCTGTACCTCAAGCCGCGTCTGCTGATCCTCGACGAACCCACGTCGGTGCTGACGCCGCAGGAGGCCGACGAGGTGCTGGGCCATGTGCGCGACTTTGCGAAGAGCGGCATGTGCACCGTGCTCATCATCACGCACAAGTTCCGCGAGGTGATGGCGTATGCCGACAGCGTGACGGTGCTGCGGCGCGGCAAGGCGGTGCATCACTGCCAGGTGGCCGACACGACGCCAGCGCTGCTGGCCGCGGCCATGATGGGTGAGGGCATGCCGGCGCCTGCCGAAGACGGCGCGCCCGTCGCGGCAGCATTGACCGGCCGCGCGCTGCACACGATGAAGGCCGTGTCCGCCGATGCACCGGTCGCATTGAAGGTCGAGCGCCTGCAGGCCATGGGCGACCGCGGCACGCTGGCCGTGCACGACCTGAGCCTGTCGGTGAAGGCGGGCGAGATCCTCGGCGTGGCCGGTGTGTCGGGCAACGGCCAACGCGAACTGGTCGAGGCGCTGGTGGGCCAGCGCGCGCGGCTGTCGGGCCAGGTCACGGTGATGGGACAGCCCTATGCCGCCACCCGCAGCGAGAACCGCGAACTCAAGGTGCGCAGCCTGCCCGAGGAGCCCTTGCGCAACGCCTGCGTCGGCGACCTGAGCGTGGCCGAGAACATGGCGCTGCGCGACTTCGACCAGGCACCGCTCGCACGCGGCGGCCTGCTGAACTTTCCGGCCTGGCGCAGCCGTGCCCGCGAATGGATCGCCGAGTACGGCGTGAAGGCGCAGGGGGAGGGTGCGCCGATCCGCAGTCTGTCGGGCGGCAACGTGCAGCGCGCCGTGCTGGCCCGCGAACTGGCGGGCGACATCAACGTGCTGATCGCCGCCAACCCGGTGTTCGGCCTCGACTTCGCGGCGGTCGCCGAGATCCACTCGCGCATCGTGCAGGTGCGGGAGAAGGGTGGAGCGGTGCTGCTGATCAGCGAAGACCTCGATGAACTGCTGGAGCTGTCGGACCGCATTGTCGTGATGAGCGAGGGGCGGGTGGTGTTCGAGACGGCGGCTGCGACGGCGGAGCGGCGTGAACTCGGGGCGCACATGGGTGGGGGGCATCACTGATGTTGTCTTGCGTTGGCTCTGGGGAGCGCGCCCGGCAGGCGGTGCGGGCCGGGCGACCCCGGTGCGCCGGCCCTTCGGGCTTCCTTGCGGTGCTCGCCTTTCGCGGGGTCTCGCTCGAACTCGCTTCGCTCAAACAATCGCGAGCCCTGATCCGCGAAAGGCTGCGCTCCTCAGCGGCGCACAGGGGATCGCCCAGCCCGCACCGCCTGCCGGGCTTGGTGGGCGCGCGACGATTGCGCTCGCCGGAGAGAGATCACAACGGTCGTGTCCACGTCGGTGGGTGGTATGCCTGTGGGCGGCTGTTGAGGCTCCGGCGAGCACCGCAGGGGCAGGCGGATCAGGGCCGCGCATGTTTGAGCGCAGCGAGTTTGCGCGGACCCCGCCTGACGCGAGGAGCAGCAGCGAAGTCCGAAGGACCGGAGACGTCTGCCGCCCACAGGCATACCACTCGCCGACGCCCCCCGGACCACACAACGAATAAACCGGCGAAGGCAAACCCATGCGCATAGAACAAGCGAACCCCTTCCCCTACGATTTCGACTTGCAGAAGACCGCGCTGGTCCTCATCGACATGCAGCGCGACTTCATCGAGCCCGGTGGCTTCGGTGAAACGCTGGGCAACGACGTCTCGCTGCTCGAAGCCATCGTGCCGGCAACGAAGACCGTGCTCGACGCATGGCGCGCAGCCGGCGGCCTGGTCGTCCACACGCGCGAATCGCACCAGCCGGACCTGTCGGACTGCCCGCCCGCCAAGCGCAATCGCGGCAACCCGACCTTGCGCATCGGCGATGAAGGCCCGATGGGCCGCATCCTGGTGCAGGGCGAGCCCGGCAACCAGATCATCGACGCGCTCGCGCCTGTCGATGGCGAATGGGTCATCGACAAACCCGGCAAGGGCATGTTCTACGCCACTGGCCTGCACGAAAAGCTCCAGGGCCGCGGCATCACCCACCTGCTCTTTGGCGGCGTGACGACCGAGGTGTGCGTGCAGACCAGCATGCGCGAGGCCAACGACCGCGGCTACGACGGCCTGCTGTTGGAAGACTGCACCGAGAGCTACTTCCCCGCCTTCAAGGCCGCCGCCATCGACATGATTCGCGCCCAAGGCGCCATCGTCGGCTGGACCGCGCCGAGCCATGCCCTGCTCGCCTCGCTCGCCACGCGGACCGCCGCGTCGGGCAGCGACTAACATCCCCCGGGTGTCCACCGTTACAGCCGCTTCCTCTCCCGCCGCCGAGCCCGTCGTGTTTCGCACACGCGCCGACGAGGTCTATGCCCAGCTCAAGCGCGACGTGGCCGAGTTCCGCATGGTGCCGGGCGACCGATTCACCGAGGGCGAAGTCAGCGAACGCCTGGGCGTGTCGCGCACCCCCGTGCGGCAGGCGCTCTTCCGGCTGCAGCAGGAAGGGTACGTCGAGGTGCTGTTTCGCAGCGGCTGGCGCGTGCTGCCCTTCGACTTCGATCAGTTCGAGCAGCTGTACGACCTGCGCATGGTGCTGGAGACGACCGCCGCGCACCGGCTGTGCGAAACCGACCGCCACGTCGACCGCGCGCTGCTCGACCAACTCGCCGGCATCTGGCTCGTGCCGGCCGCGCAGCGCAGCACCGACGCCGCGCAGGTCGCGGGCTGGGACGAGCAGTTCCACTGCGCCCTGGTGGCCGCAGCCGGCAACGCCGAGATGGCGCGCGTGCACGGCGACGTGACCGACCGCATCCGCATCATCCGGCGGCTCGACTTCACCAAGCAGCCGCGCATCGACGCCACCTACGACGAACACGCCAAGATATTGAAGGCCATTCGCGCCCATCGTGGCGACCAGGCCGCGATGCTGCTGCGCGCGCACATCGAGACCAGCCAGGCGGAGGTGCGCAAGATCACGCTGCACCAGGTCCACATGGCGCGGCACGCGGCCAGCTGAACAAGCAGGGGGGGTGCAGGCGATCCCGCAGGGGCATCCGTCCGAGCGCCAGCTTTGCTGCCTATGATCGCGCGATGTGCATACGCTGTGAAATCCTTTCGACGCCGCCCGCCGGCCCGTGGCACGCGCGCCGTGCGTTCATGCTGGCGGCCGCAGCCGCCGCACTGGTCGGCACGCCGGCCAGCGCGCAAGTCGACGTCGGTCGCCCTTCGATGGCGCGCAACCTGGTGCCGGCCGAGGACATCGAGCAGGCCGGCGTGCAGCAGTACGGCCAGCTGCTGGCACAGGCCAAGTCCAAGGGCGCGCTGGCAGGCGACGACAACGCGCAGCTTCGGCGCCTGCGGGCCATCGCGCAGCGGCTGATTCCGTTCTCGACACCGTGGAACGAGCGTGCGCCGCAGTGGAAGTGGGAAGTCAACCTGATCGGCAGCCAGCAGGTCAACGCCTTCTGCCTGCCGGGCGGCAAGATCGCTTTCTTCACCGGCATCATCGACAAGCTCAAGCTCACCGACGACGAGATCGCGATGGTCATGGGCCACGAGATGGCGCATGCGCTGCGCGAGCATGCCCGCGCGCGGCTGGCCAAAAGCACCGGCACCGGCGCCGCGCTGTCGATCGGCGCGCAGCTGCTGGGCCTGGGCGAACTCGGCAACCTGGGCGCGCGCGCCACCACGCAGCTCATCACGCTCAAGTTCAGCCGCAACGACGAGACCGACGCCGACCTGGTGGGCATCGACCTGGCCGCGCGCGCAGGCTTCGACCCCAAGGCCTCGGTCACGCTGTGGAAGAAGATGGCCGCGGCGTCGAAGACGCAGGGTGGCCTGAGCTTCCTGTCGACGCACCCCAGCGGTTCGGACCGCATCCGCATCCTGGAGGCCAACGTGCCCAAGGTCGAAGGGCTGTACCGCGCCGCTCGGCGCTGAGCGGCGGCGTGCGCCGCGCTTCCTAGGTCTTGCTCAATCGGGCGTGGTGGGCGCTCAGGGCCTGATGCACCACAGTGATCGTCGCCTTGCCGAGCGGCAGGTCCTGCGCCAGTTGCAGCAACCGGGACGGCGATGCCTGCGCCAGCATCTCGTCCAACGCGCGACGGGCCACGTGGGACGGCAGGCCTGCCTGCGTTGCGGCGGCGATGACGTGCGCGCGATGCACTGCCTTGCCTTCGCCGGCGACGTCCATGAAGTGCTCGCCTCGATATCCGGCGTCGTAGGTCAGGTCGTAGGGCGGGGCGAGCAGCCAGCGTCCATCGGCTTCGCGGATGAACGACAGGTTCTTCGCATGATCGTCGCGGTTGTTCATGAGCACGTTGAACACGCAGACCTTGAACGCCTTGACCAGCTCGCGCTGATCCCGCGTGAGGCGACGCGTCACCCTGAAAAAATCCTCGTAGCTCACCGAGGGCACCCGGAAGTCCGCATGCAGCAGCCCGGCCAGAGAGTGCACATGCACGCGGGTGGATCCGCGCCTGTCGAAGCGCTGCGTTCCAAAAGCCAGGCCGCCGCCGGGCAGTTCGAAGAGGTGCGTGGCCGTCATGCCCAGCGCGCAATGGCCCGCCATCTGCGCGTAGAGCGCTTCCAACGCGCAGCTGTCGGCTGCGTCATCGGCGCCTGCGAACTTGATCAGCCAGGCCTCGCCGCCGGGCACTTGCGATGACTGGGTGCTCAATGCCAGCGTCTTCGGGTCGAAGTACATCTGCGCCTTGGGCCTGGCCCCGCCCGGCGAGCCGCCGACGCGCGCCAGTTCGGCCAGCACGGCGTGGCCGTCGTCGTGCAGCACCGCGCTCACCTCATCTGCCACTTGCCAGAGGTTGAGTTCATGGCTGTTGTCCAGCTCCGATCGCGGCGGCAGATAGGCCAGCGCGCCCATCGTGTTCTCCCCCAGGTAGGCCAGGTGATCCAGCGTGGACAGGTGGTCGGGGTCCAGCCCCCTTGCCCTCATGCGGCGATGCATGAGGCGAAAACCCCATCCGTCGGGCAGGGAGTCGTAGACCAAGCCTGGCACGTCGTGAAGGTGGTGATACTCGCCGCGCCTGTCAGGGTAGGCAGTGGGACGCAGCGGTGCACGCAGCGGCGACAGATCGAGTCGCTGTTCCAGCGCCTGAGGGCTGTACTGAAACAGCACGTGCGTGCCATCGTCGGCCAGAGTGCCCAGTGGAATCGATTCCCCGAATCCGCGATAGACCACGGACAACTCCTTCATGCCGCGTCGTCCTTCGGGACGGCAGGTCGCTTGCGCGTGGCGCGCTGGCGCTGCCGCCCCTGCGCCTGTGCGCGCATGTCGTCGATCGAGCGGGTTTCGGTGAGCAGCACGCCCTGAAGATCCTGCATCGCGTTCAACGCTTCCAGGATGCGGACAAACGTCTCCAGCGTACAGCGGCCCGTCTGCTCGAAGCTGCGCAGTGTCCTGTCGGAAATCCCGATCCGCGCGGCCAGTTCTTCGACCGGAAGATCCAGCGCAAGCCGACGCACACGCGCGCGACGACCCAGTTCGCTGCTGACTTCATCCGGCAGTAAAAGAGAAAATTCCGGCATATATCAACCGATTATCACAAATTAATGAATTAATCGGAGAAAATATGCCGGACATTTCTGGCTGAGCGCCATAGGGCCGCCAAGCGCGAGGCCGATCCATCACGCCATCGCGCGTGCCATCGCCCCCAACCCCATCACTGCAGCCATCACCGCTGCCATCGGCAGCACCGCCAGCGCCAGCAGGCCGGCGACGCGCGGCGCAAAGGCCAGCAGCACGCCCAGCGCCAACGCGGCCACCGTCAGCAGTCCGAGCCAGCCGACGATGGCCACCGAGGTCGACCAGGTGGCCATGCACAGCGCGAGCGAGGTGGCCAGCAGCAGGCCGCCGGCCAGCTGGCACAGCCGGTTGGCGCGGGGGGCCAGCGTGCGGCCGATCAGCTGCGGCTGGTGACGGTCCATCGCGAGCCCCAGCGCGGCGAAGCCCGCATAGGCCACAGCCAGTGCCATCCAGGCGGCGATCATGGCGACTGCTCCTGGGCCTGCGGCTGTGCCGCCAGCGCCGCGCTGCCGCTGCGGCCCATGGGTGCGGGCCGCGCCGGTGAGGGCCGGGCCTGAGCGCGTGGCGGCGTGCGCAGCCGGAAGGCGGCGCAGCCGTGCAGCGCGGCGAGCACCAGCATCGCCAGGTCGAAGCCGGCCACGCTCCACTGCCCCTGCGCGATGCTGCGCGCGAGGCCCGCACCGCCCGTCAGCGGATTGAGCACCGGCAGCAGCGCGAACATCAGTGCGGCCAGGCCGAGCTGCTCGCGCCAGGCGCTGCGGTGCGGCCGCAGCACGGCATGCAGCCCGCACAGCGCCCAGGCGATGAAGAAGCAGCGGATCTCCCAGTCGGCGCGTTGCGCCAGTTCGACCGGCAGGCCGCGGTTGCTCCAGAAGTAGGCGGCCGTGGCGATCGACAGGCCCGCGATCGACGCCACGTTCAACACCTCCACCAGCCGGTGGCCGCGCGGCGTGTGGCCGCGCTTTTGCCGCTCCGGCAGCCGCTTGACCACCCACAGCACCATGCCGGTCGCCGCCATGGTGGTGCCGACCACGCCTGCGAGGAACAGCAGCCAGCGCAGCGCGGGGCCGGCGAAGCGGCCCAGGTGCGGCGCGGTCAGCACGTTGTAGACCGCGCTCGTGGCCGAGACGGCGGCCGGGGCCGGCGCGTCGCGCCGTTCGCCGCTCACGCCGTCGAACAGCATGCGCTCGCCGGCGCCGCGGTTGACCAGGCTGCGGCCGCCTTCTTCGCGCAGCTCGACCGTGGCGCGGGGTGTGCCGGGTTGCTGGACGACGATGCTGCCGACGCCGTGCGCCGGCCATTGGGCGCGCGCCTGCGCCAGCATCGGCGCGATCGGCGCCAGTGGCACGGCGGTGCCGGCCGTGGCGACGGCGTCACGCCCGCCAGCCCGTGGCGCGGGCGCGGCCGGCGCGCCGCGGCGCTCGGCGAAGTAGGCCTGGGTGTCGCCCTTGTAGACCGCGTCGACGCCCCACGGCATGAGCGTGGCCATCAGCAGCAGCAGGCCGCTGAAGGTGATGACGACGTGAAAGGGCAGCGCCAGCACGGCGGTGGCGTTGTGCGCATCGAGCCACGAGCGCTGGCCCTTGCGCGGGCGGAAGGTGAAGAAGTCGGTGAAGATCTTCTTGTGCGTGATCACGCCGCTGATGATTGCCACGAACATCACCATCGTCGCGATGCCGACGATCCACCGGCCCCACACGCGCGGCATGGCGTACAGCTCGAAGTGGAAGCGATAGAGAAAGCTGCCGCCGCGGGTTTCGCGCGGCACGATGACTTCACCGGTGGCCGCGTCGAGCTCGGCGCGCTTCGTGCCTGCGCGCCCCTGCGCGGCCCCCTTGTCGCGCCAGCTGGCCTGGATGGCGGTCATGCGGTCGCCGGGCAGCGTCAGCGTCCAGGTCGCCGCGTCGGGCGCCAGCTGCGCCATGCGTTCGACGGCGCGCTCGGGCGCCAGCCGTGCCGGCACCGACGCATGCAGCTCGGGCTTCATCCAGCCCGTGATCTCGTCGAGGAAATAGCTCAGCGTGCCGGTGAAGAACACCGCGTACAGCAGCCAGCCCAGCAGCAGGCCGGACCAGGTATGCAGCCAGGCCATCGACTGGCGCAGGCCTTCGGGTTTGCCGTCCGCTCTCATGCGACGCTCCCGCCCATCGCCCAGGCGATCGCGCCCAGCAGCAGCGCCGGCAGGCCGATGCCCAGCCAGGCGCGCCGCGCGCTGGCGCAGCCGAAGGCCCAGAGCGCGGCGATGGCGTGCGCGAGGAAGGCGAACATGGTCGCGGCCAGCACGGCGTCGGCGCGTCGCATGCCGGCGTCGGCCAGCAGCAGGCCGACGCCGGCGGCCACGGCGGCGGACAGCGCGTAGCCACCGAACACGGCGGCGGCGGCGCGGGACAGGACCGCCGCGCGGTAGGAAAGCTTCAAGGTCGTCATGCGGTCTGCGCCGGTGTGGCGAACCACCGGTTCGCCAGTTGCACGAACACGCTGGCGCCCAGCGGCAGCAGCGCGTCGTTGAAGTCGTAGTTCGGGTTGTGCACCACGCACGGGCCCGCGCCATGGCCCGGGTCGCGGTGGTCGCCGTCGCCGTTGCCGATGAAGGCGTAGCAGCCGGGCACGGCTTCCAGCATGAAGGAGAAGTCTTCGGCCGCCATGATCGGCGCCTGCGCGATCACCTGGTGCGGTGGCATCATCTCCAGCAGCACGCGGCGCACGAACGCCGTTTCGGCCTCGTGGTTGATGGTGGACGGGTAGTTGCGGCGGAACTCGAAGTCGACCTCGGCGCCGAACACCGTACCGGTGTGCACGGCGATCTCGCGCATGCGCCGCTCGATCAGGTCCAGCGTCTCGGCCGTGTAGGCGCGCACGGTGCCCTGCATCTCGCAGCGGTCCGGAATCACGTTGGGCACGTCGCCCGCATGGAACATGGTGACCGAGATCACGGCCGCGTCCAGCGGCTTCTTGTTGCGGCTGATGACGGTCTGGAAGGCCTGCATGATCTGCCCGGCCACGGGGATCGGGTCGACCGACAGGTGCGGCAGGGCCGCATGCCCGCCCTTGCCCCGCACCGTCACCTTGAACTCGTTGTTCGACGCCAGCACCGGGCCGGGCGACGCGGCGATGGTGCCCACCGGCATGCCCGGCATGTTGTGCATGCCGAACACGGCCTGCATCGGGAACTTGTCGAACAACCCATCGCGCATCATCTCGCGCGCGCCGCCGCCATGCTCCTCGGCCGGCTGGAAGATCAGGTAGACCGTGCCGTCGAAGTCGCGGTGGGTGGCCAGGTACTGTGCGGCGCCCAGCAGCATCGTGGTGTGGCCGTCGTGGCCGCAGGCGTGCATCTTGCCGGCGTGCCGGCTGGCATGCGCGAAGCGGTTCGACTCCTGCATCGGCAGCGCATCCATGTCGGCGCGCAGGCCGATGGCGCGCGGCGAGTCGCCGCCCTTCACGATGCCGACCACGCCGGTGCGGCCCAGCCCGCGATGGATGGGAATGCCCCATTGGGTGAGCAGGTCGGCCACCAGGTCGGACGTGCGCGTTTCCTCGAACGACAGCTCGGGATGGGCATGGATGTCGCGGCGGATCTGCTGCAGGTAGGACGACTGTCGGGCGATGGCGTCGATGAGTGGCATGGCGGGTGGGTTCGTGGGGGTCGTGGAGGTCATTGGTTCGCAGGCGGCGCGGCGCGGGGTCGCTGCAGGTCGCCCGGCGTCGCGGCCATGCGCGCGGCCAGCACAGGCGCGAGGCGGGCCGTGGCCTCGGCGCCGGTCATCTGCGCATGCATCAGCGGCAGCTCCAGCGTGTCGACGTGCTGCGCGTAGGGTCGCCAGCCGTCCGCGCGCAGTTGCGGCTTGCCGACGTGGTCCAGGCCGGCGCGCACGTGGGTCAGCGTGCCGGCCTGGCGGCGGTGGTGGTGCTGGCGGATCAGGCGGTTGGTGTCGGTCACCACGCGCACCACGCCTTCGAGCGCCTCGGCCGGCAGGTGGCCCAGCGCGGTGTCGCTGCGCCGCAGGAAGTCGACGACGGCATCGCGCGTGGTGAGTTCGGGGTGGCCTTCCGGGTCGAGCCCGGCGATGGCCAGCAGCGCGCGCAGCGCCTGCATCGGCGTGGGTTCGGGTTCGTCGCGCCACACGTCGGCCGGGTAGGCGTCGAGCAGCGCGACCAGGCCCACCGCATGGCCGGCGGCCTGCAGTTCGACCGCCATCGCCTGCGCGATGATGCCGCCGACCGACCAGCCCAGCAGATGGAAAGGCCCCTGCGGCTGCACCGCCAGGATGCGCTCGACGTACTGGCGGGCCAGCGCGTCGATGCGCTCGGGCAGCGCGGCCTCGGGGGCGAGCGCGGGCGACTGCAGGCCGAAGACGCTGCGCGATGCCCCGCTGGCCGGCCGCGCCAGCGCCTGCGCCAGCGGCCGATAGCCCCAGGCGATGCCACCGGCCGGATGCACCACGTACAGCGGCGCACGCGCCGGGTCGCCCGCGGCCAGCTGGATCAACGGTGCCAGGCCGCTGTCCAGGCGCACCTCTTCCGCGTCGATGGCTTCGGCCAGCGCGCCGACAGTGGGCCGGGCGAACAGCGTGCCCAGCCCCGGGTTGCGCTGCCAGCGTTCCTGCACCCGCAGCAGCAACTGCACGGCCGCCAGCGAGTCGCCGCCGAGCGCGAAGAAGTCGGCGTCGGCACCCATGTTTTCCGCAAGGGCGCCTGGTGCATCGGCGATGCCGAGCACCTCGGCGAAGAGCGCCGCCAGCGCCTGCTCGGTCGGGCCCTGCGCGGGTCGCCCGCGCGGGGCATCCTGCACGCCGGTGCGTGGCGCGGGCAGCGCGGCGCGGTCGAGCTTGCCGTTGGCGGTCACCGGCCAGTCGTGCAGTTCGACGAGGGCCGCGGGCACCATGTAGTCGGGCAGGCGCGTGGACATTTGCTGGCGCAGGCGGCCCGCGTCGTAGCCGCTGCCCGGATGCACGTAGGCGACCAGGCGGCGGTCGCCCGAGGGTTCTTCGCGCAGCAGCACTTCGGCGCGCAGCACGCTGGCGTCGGCCGTCAGCGCGGCCTCGATCTCGCCCAGCTCGATGCGCAGGCCGCGCAGCTTCACCTGGTGGTCGCTGCGGCCTAGAAACACCACGGCGCCGTCCTCTTCGCGCCAGCGCGCCAGGTCGCCGGTCTTGTAGATGCGCTCGCCGGGGCGGTGCGGATCGGGCAGGAAGCGTTCGGCCGTCAGGTCGTCGCGGCCCAGGTAGCCCCGCGCGAGCTGCACGCCGCCCAGGTAGAGGTCGCCCGGCACGCCCGGCGGCAGCGCGCGCATGCGCGCGTCCAGCACGTACAGCCGCGTGTTCCACACCGGGTGGCCGATGGGCACGGGCTGGGTGCGGTCCTGCGCATCGGCCGGCCAGAAGCTCACGTCGACGGCCGCTTCGGTCGGGCCGTAGAGGTTGTGCAGTTCGCTGTCGAGCGTGGCGTGCAGCCGGTCGCGCAGCGCGGCAGGCAGCTCTTCGCCACTGCAGAAGATGCGCTGCATGCGCAGGCCGCGCGCGGCCGGGTCGCTCAGGAACGCGGCCAGCATCGACGGCACGAAGTGGCAGGTGCCGATGCGCTGCTGGCGAACGAGGGCCGCCAGCCACGCCGGGTCGCGGTGCGCATCGGGCGGCGCGACGACCAGCGTGCAACCTGACGTCAGCGGCAGGAAGAATTCCCACACCGACACGTCGAAGGTGGCCGGCGTCTTCTGCAGGATGCGCTCGCCGGGCGCAAAGCCGTAGTGCACGCGCATCCATTCGAGCCGGTTGACGATGGCGCGGTGCGTGACCACGACGCCCTTGGGTTCGCCGGTCGAGCCCGAGGTGTAGATGACGTAGGCGGCGTCGTCGGGCCGGGCGTCGGCGGTGAGCGGCCCGGCGCTGCCGCCTGCCGGCGCGCCGTGCGGGTTCGCCTGAGACGAGGCATCGATGGCCACGCGCGGCAATGCCGCGGGCAGGCGCCCGGCGTCTTCCTCGCGAACCAGGGCACACACCGGCTGCGACAGCGCGACCACGCGCGCCAGCCGCTCGGGCGGATGCGCCAGGTCCAGCGGCAGGTAGGCGCCGCCTGCGCGCAGCACGGCGACCAGCGCCACCGGCAGGGCCAGCGAACGCGGCAGCGCCACGGCCACCAGGCGGTCGCGGCCCACGCCGGTCGCACGCAGACGCGTCGCCAGCGCCTGCGTGCGCGCATCGAGCTCGGCATAGGTCATCGCCTCGCCGTCGAATTCCAGCGCCACGGCCTGCGGCGTGCGCGCCATCGTGGCTTCGATCAGCGCCACGAGCGTGGTGTCGGGCACCGCGTGGTCGGTCGCGTTCAGGTCGTAAAGATGGCGCCGTGCTTCGGCCGGACTGGCCATCGGCATGTCGCCGACCGTCCGCGCCTGCGTCGCCGCTTCCAGGAAGGCCTGCAGGCGCGCCAGGTGCGCATCGACACTGGCCGCGCTGTAGAGCGTCGGGTTGGCCTCGATCTCCAGGTCGAGCGCCTGGGCGCCGTCACCCCGAAAGCCGATGGTGATGTCGTCGATCGGCCCGGTGCCCAAAATCTCCAGCGACACGCGCACGCCCGCCAGCGACAGCGGCTTGTAGAACGGCTGCACGTTGACCAGTGCCGCATGCAGCCGGCGCTGCCCGCCCAGCAGGCCGAGGTCGCGACGCAGCTGCTCGCTGCGGTAGCGGCCGTGGCGGCGTGCACGCACCTGCGCGAGCGCGAGTTCGCGGATCACGTCGACCAGCAGGGCGTCGGGCGCCGCCGCCACGCGCAACGGCAGCACGTTCATGACGGTGGCCGTGGCGCGCGCGCTGGCGCTGCCCATGCGGCCCATGAAGGGCACGCCGATGACGGTCTGCGCGGTGCCCGCCATGCGCAGTGCGTACAGCGCGGTGACGGCCGTGAGCACGTCGGGCCAGGGCTGGCCCGACGCCTCGGCCAGCGCCATCAGCCGCACGCGGAGCGCATCGGCGAGCGGCACGACGCGGCGGTGGCAGTGGAAGGCGCTGACGGCCCGGCCGGCGGCCATGCCCACCACGTCGGGCAGCGGTGTGAAGGCCTCGCGCCAGAAGGCGCCGTCGCGCACGCGGCGCTCGCCCTGCAGGTAGGCCGCGTCCTCGTCGACGACCGCCTGCAGCGCACCGAGCGGTGCGCGGTCGGGCAGGGGCGCGGCGCCGGCGGGCTGAACGAGGCTGGCGTACCGCTCATAGAGTTCGCCAACGCGCGTGCTCCACAGCGCCATGCCGTAGCCGTCGTTGGCCAGGTGGTGCGCGCGCTGATACCAGACGAAGCGCTGCTCGCCCAGCACGAAGAGGCACTGGCGCGCCAGCCGGTCGCGCACGGGGTCGATCGGCGTCTGCAGGTCGGCCTGCATGGCCGCGCGCGCGGCGGCGGTGGGGTCGTCCTGCGTGCGCAGGTCGACGGTCTCCAGCCACGGCGTGTGGGCCGGGTCGACCCATTGCACCGGGCCGCCCGGGTCCGCGCGCAGCCGCAGCGCGAGCGATTGGGCCTCGCCCGCCGTGCGGTCGGCCGCGGCGGCGAAGGCGGCCGTGTCGAGCGCGCCGTCGATCCACAGCGCATGCGCCGTGTTGAAGCTCGGGTTGTCCGGTGCGAGCTGCTGCGCGTACCAGAGGCCCGACTGCGCCTCGGTGAGCGGCCAGGCGGTGCTGCTGTTGTTGTTGCTGCTGCCGCTGCCGTCCGCGTGCAGGAAGGCGCGTTCGCTCATGCACGCGTCTGACGGCGCTCGATCACCTGCCACAGCGCGCGGATGGTGAGCTGGCCGGCGAGCTCGGACATGTCCAGCTGCAGCCCCGTCTGGTTCCAGGCGATCACCAGGTTCAGCAGGCGCAGCGAGTCGAGGCCCCAGTCCATCAGGTCGTCGTCCAGGCCGATGTCTTCGGGCGTCTCGCCGATGATGCAGGCGATGTCCGCGCGCAGGCTGGCGAGGGTGACCGGCGTGGCCGGGGGGGTCGGGATGGTGGAAGTCGGGTCGTTGGAGGTCGCGGTCATTGGGAGTTCAACAGTTCGGCGCGCAGCCGGGCGCGCAGTTCCTTGCGGCTGGTCTTGCCGACCGCCGTGGTCTCGAAGGCTGCGACGAAGACGATCTGGTCGGGCACCTTGAAGGCCGCCAGTCCGCGCCCGCGCATCCAGGCCTTGAGTTCGGGGCTGCGCGGCGCCGGGCCGCGCGGGATGATGAAGGCGCAGATGCGCTCGCCCAGGTAGGGGTCGGGCATCGACACCACGGTGGCGTCGAACACCTGCGGGTGCGCCAGCAGATGGTCTTCGACTTCTTCGGCCGAGATCTTCTCGCCCGCGCGGTTGATGTGGTCGTGCGCACGGCCCTGCACCGTGAGGTAGCCGCCGGCGCTGCGCACCACGATGTCGCCGGTGCGGTAGAAGCCGTCGTCGGTGAAGGCGCGGGCGTTGGCCGCATCGTCGTTGTGGTACCCGCGGATGGTGTACGGGCCGCGCGTGAGCAGGTGGCCCGGCTGGCCGTCTTCGACCGGCCGGCCGTGGTCGTCGAGCACCAGCACCTCGTCGTCGGCGCTGATCGGGCGGCCCTGCGTGGTGAGGATGGTGTGTTCGTCGTCGTCCAGCCGCGTGTAGTTGACCAGGCCCTCGGCCATGCCGAACACCTGCTGCAGCGTGCACTTCAGGCCCGCCACCACGCGGCGTGCGGCCTCGGGCGTGAGCTTGGCGCCGCCGACCTGCAGCGTGCGCAGGCTCGAGAGATCGTGCGGCGTGGTCTCTGCGGCCTGCGCCCACAGCAGCGCGAGCGGTGGCACCAGGCCCAGGTCGGTCACGCGTTCCCGGGCGATGAGCGCGAAGGCGCTTTCCGGCGAGGTCGAACGCGCCAGCACCACCGTGCCGCCCGCATGGAACACGCCCATGGCGCCTGGCGAGCTCATCGGGAAGTTGTGCGCCGCGGGCAGCGCGATCAGGTAGCGCGAATCGTCTCCGATGCCGCAGATCGCGTTGCTGGCGCGCGCGCTGTAGAGGTAGTCGTCGTGCGTGCGCGGTATGAGCTTGGACAGCCCCGTGCTGCCGCCCGAGATCTGCAGGAAGGCCACCGATTGCGGGTCCGGGTCCTGCGTGGGCAGGCGCGCCGCGTCGGGCACGAAGTCGTCGAAGGCGGTGAATTCGGCTGCCTCACCGACGATGACCACGTGGCGCAATTGGGGGGCGCGCGCCTGCAGGTCGCGCGCCAGCGTGCGGTGGTCGAAGCCGGCTTCCTGGTCGGTCGTGACGTACGCGGCGGCCTGGGCCTTGTCGACGAAGTGCGCGATCTCGACGATGCGGTGCGCGGGCAGCGCGTACACCGGGATCAGGCCGGCACGGAACAGGCCGAACACCACGCTGTAGAACGCGGGCACGTTGCCCAGCTGCACCACCACGCGGTCGCCCGGCTGCAGGCCGAGCGCCAGGAAGCCGGCGGCGGCGGTGTCGGCGCGGCGCGCGAGGTCGGCGTAGCTCCAGCGCTCGACGGCATCGGCGTCGCCGCTGGCGTCACCGCGACCGCCGACGACGGCGATGCGGTCGGCAAAGCGCTGGGCCCGCTCGCGCAGCAGCGCGGGAAAGGTTTCGCCGCGCCAGTGGCCGGCGGCCCGGTAGCGTTGCACGAAGTCGGCCGGCCAGGTCTGGCGCAGCGGCAGGAGAGGGGTCGGGGTGTCGGTGGGCATGGAGGTGCGATGCGGTGCTGTCTTCGGGCAGGCGTTGGGCTTCACTGGTCCAGCGTGGCGCCGCCGTCCACGCGCAGGTCGTGCAGCGTGATGTGGCCCGCGCGGTCCGACAGCAGGAACAGGATCGACTCGACGATGTCGTCCGGCGTGGCGATCTTCTGCAATGGAATGCCCAGCCGGTAGCTCGGCGCATGGCCGGCGACGACGGCGTCGCGCGACGACCCCTGGCGCCACATGGCGCGCTGCATCTCGGTGTCGGTGGAACCGGGCGAGACCACGTTGCAGCGGATGCCGTATTCGGCCAGCTCCAGCGCCAGGCAGCGGCTGAGCTGCGTGACGGCCGCCTTGGACGCGGCATAGGCCGCCATGCCCGCGCGCGGCGTGCTGGCCGCGTTGGAACTCACGTTGACGATGGCGCCGCGGCGGCGCTCGACCATGCGGCGCGCCACGGCACGGCAGACGTGGAACACGCCGCCGGCGTTGATGGCCAGCGTGCGCGACCACTGCGCGTCGTCCAGGTCGATCACGCGGCCCATCTGCAGCACGCCCGCCACGCAGGCCAGGCGGTCGACGGGCCCGAAGGTGGCCTCGGCGTCGGCCACCGCGGCATCGACGGCCGTGGCGTCGCTGACGTCGACCGTGTGCACGCGCAACCGCTCGGGCGTGGCGTCGGCTTGCAGGGCGGCCAGTCCGGTGGCGTCGGCGTCCAGCCCGGTGACACGCGCGCCCTGGTGCAGCAGGCGCCGGGCCAGCGCTGCGCCGATGCCGCCGGCCGCGCCCGTCACCAGCACGTGCTGGCCGTGGAACTCGCCCTGGGCGGCGGTCGTGGCGAGGGGGGCGATGGAGGTATCGGTCGCCGTCATGCGGCCTCTTTCGCGAGCGCCGTTTCCACCTGCGCCAGCGTCAGGCTGACGCCGCAGCGGCGCGCGACGTAGTCGACGGCCATGTGGTGCTCGGCCTCGGAGAAATCGGCGACGGCATCGATCATGAAGAACGGCTGCACGTCGCGCATGAAGGCCTCGAGCGCGGTGGCCATGCAGCCGATGTGCGCGTAGATGCCGCAGACGATCAGCTGGTCGCGGCCGCGCGCGCGCAACTGCTCGTCCAGGTCCGAACGCTGGAACGCGCTGTAGCGCCATTTGGTCAGCACGGTGTCGGAGGCGCGCGGTGCGAGCACATCGACGATGGGCTGCTCGGCGTGGAACTGCGGCTGCGTGAGGCCCGGACCCCAGAAGTCGTTGAGCAGCGCGCGGTCGCCGGCAGGCTGTTCGGCCGGTTGCGCCGTGTAGAACACCGGCACGCCGGCTGTGTCGCAGGCATCGCGCAACGCGCGGGTGTTGGCCAGCAACTGCGGGATGGGGGCCGCGGCAGTGTCGAACTTGTTGAGGAAGTAGGCCTGCATGTCGTGGATCAACAGCGCGGCGCGGCGCGGGTCGGGCTGCCAGTCGACGCGGTTGCGGACCGGCGCGGTGGGCATGGCGTAGGGAGCGATGGCGGGGATGGTCATGGATGGCATCGATGAAAGGGGGTGTTGCAGGCTTGAGGCGGGCTCGATTGAATCAATCGAGCGCCTTTCCAAGGCCCAGCGCGCTGAGCATGGTGCGCAGCTTGGTGCCGGTCTCCAGGCTTTCCGACGCGGGCACCGAGCCGGCCACGATGCCCGCGCCGGCGAACAGGCGCAGGTGGTGGTCGCGCAGTTCGGCGCAGCGCAGGGCCACGGCCCATTCGCCGTCGCCGCGGGCATCGCACCAACCTACGAAGCCGGCGAAGAAGCCGCGCTCGAAGGGTTCCAGCGCAGCGATGGCATCGAACGCGGCTGCCGTCGGATGGCCGCAGACGGCGGGCGTCGGGTGCAGCGCCAGCGCGAGGTCCAGCGACGTGGTCGCGGGGTCGGCCAGTTCGCCGGTCAGCGTGGTCGACAGATGCCACAGCGCGTCGGTCGCGACCAGCGACGGCGTGGCGGGCACGCGCAGCGTGCGGCACAGCGGGCGCAGCGCGCGGGCCACGCTGTCGATGACCACGGCGTGCTCGTGCCGGTCCTTGGTCGACTGCATCAGCGCCTGGCCGATCTGCGGATCGCGCGCGGCGTCGGCGCTGCGCGCGGCCGAGCCCGCCAGCGGATTGACCACCACCTGCCTGCCGATGCGCCGCACCAGCAGTTCGGGCGTGGCGCCGACGAAGGCGGCCGGCTGGGCCAGACCCTCGGCGGCGGCCTGCGCGGCGTCGTGCAGCGCGATGGCGTAGGTGTAGCCCTGCGCGTTGCCCGCGGCCAGGCGGCGCAGCAGCGCGGCGCGGTCGGGCGCGGCCTGCAGCGTGAGCCGCAACGTGCGGGCCAGCACGACCTTGTCGAGCTCGCCGCGCGCGAAGCGGGCCAGGGCGTTCGATACCGCGGCTTCGTAGGCCGCGGGTGCCGGCTCGGGCTCGGGCGGTCGCGCGAGCTTCGCCGGGGTCCAGGGCGGGGCTGCGGCGTCGAGGGGGACGCTGGCAGCGCTGACGGTGGCCTTGCCCGCCGGTGCGCGGCGCACCCGCTGCGGCACCACCAGCCGCGCCGGCTGGCGCACGTCGAAAGGCACCACGCCCATGACCAGCGGATCGTCCTGGCCGGGCAGGCTGGCGGCCTGCCGAAGCAGGTCGCGCACCTGGCGGCTCAGCGCGGCGCCGGCCTGCGTGCGGCCCTGCGCGGACGCGGGCCACGCGGGTTCGGGGGCGGCCGGCAGCGCGCAGGCCACGCCCTGGCCGAGCCACGCGCCCGACGGCGACGCCAGCAGGCAATCGCCGGGCCGGTAGGCGGCCAGCAGGTCGTCCAGCGTGTCGGCGTGCGGGCCATCGCCCTGCGCATGAAGCGCGGCGTCGGCGTGGCGTGAGGTGTTCGAATCGAGCGTCATCGGATGCGATGCCTGAGTAGCGTGAAGAGTCCGAGCAGCAGCAGCGCGCCGCCGACGAGCGCATAGGGCAGCCCGGGCGCCACGCGGTACAGCAGCGTGCCCGCCAGCGGCCCGAGCACCATGCCCAGGCCCTGCGCGGCCGATACCGTGCCCGCGGCGGCGCCCTGTTCGTGGCGTTCCACGGCGTTGGCGGCCATGGCCTGGAACGACGGGAAGACGAAGCCCATGCCGAACGCGGCCACGCCGTAGCAAAGCAGCAGCGCGGTGGGCGTCGAAGCCAGCGCGACGCAGCCGAAGCCCACGCCGGCGATCGACGCGCCCAGCCAGACCCAGCGCATCAGCGGCACGTTCTTCATGCGCATCACGAACTGCTGCGAAACGATCAGCGCCAGCCCGACCGTGGCCAGCGAGAACCCCGCCACGCGCGCGCCGGCGCTGGTGTCCAGGCCCAGCCGGTCGATCGCGAAGAAGCCGACCAGCACCTGCGCCACGGCCACCGACGCCATGGCGACGAAGGCGGTGAGGCTGGCGTGGCGCAACCGGGGGTCGAAGCGCCCGACGCTCGGGCGGTGGGCCGGGCCGGCTCCGGCGCTCGTGCTGCTGCCCGTCCCGCCGCTTCGGGCATCCGCCGTGGCGGGCATCTCGCGCGGTAGGCCGAATGCGATCACCGCCAGCGCCATGGCCGGCAGCGCCGCGGCCGCGTACAGCGCCAGGCTCAGGTCCCACGCGGCCAGGGCCCCGGCTGCGGCCGGCCCCAGCACCATGCCGACGGCGTTGGCCGTGCCGAGCCGGGCCATTTGCGCGGGCCGCTCGGCCGGCGTGGTGTGGTCGGCGATCAGGGCCGCGGCGGTCGGCGGCACCGCTGCATAGAAGGCGCCGACCAGGCAGCGCGTCACCACCAGCAGCACGATGGTGGCCGGCAGGCCGAGGGCCTCGCGCAAGGCGCCGTCGACGCCGGCCGCCAGGACGAGGTAGGTGGCCGCGAACACCGCCAGGCCGATCAGCAGCACGGGCTTGCGCCCGCGCCGGTCGCTCTGCCGGCCCCACCAGCGCGCCAGCACCATCCAGAACACGCCACCCGCGGTGATCGACAGGCCGGCCACCCACTCGGGCAGGCCGAGCCGGCGCACCACCGGGCCGACCACCGCGACGTAGGCCATCATGGCCATCGTGCCGAGCAGGGCGGCCAGCAGCAGCGGCTGCAGGGGCAACGGTCCCCGGGCCGTGTTCATCGCGCGGCGAAGGCCAGGGTCGGCGGAATGGATGCGGGCCGCATCGGCCCGTGGCTCACGCCGGGGAACATGCGCCAGTCGACGGCCAGGCCCGCGCGCTGCTTGAGCCGTTCGGCCTGCCTCTCGGCGGCGTCCGGCGGCAACGCACGACGGCGGGCCAGCGCATTGGCCGCCACGGCCGGATCGATGCCCGGGCGCAGCGGACGTGGCGTGTCGCTCGCCACTTCCTGTGCCGCGCTGCCCGCCATCAGCAGCAACTGCGTGGTGCGCCCTGCGGGCAGCGGCACCGCGCGCGACTCTTCGGTCAGCATGTAGCCGTCGTGCCACCAGAGCGACGCGTCGGCCGACGCATAGCGCGGAAACAGCTTCGGCCGGGTGAACAGCGTGTGCAGCACCAGCAGGCCGCCGTACGAGTGGCCCCACAAGGTGGTGCGCAGCGGGTCGGCAGGCACGCGCTTGTGCACCTCGGGCCGGATGCGGGTCTCGAGCAGGTCCAGGAAAAGGTCGGCGCCGCCGCCCAGGCGGCCGCGCGATGCGTCGTCGTAGGTCACGGCTTCGCCGGGCACGGGCGGCGTGTAGTCGTAGGAACGCGCCTCGACGTCGACGCCCAGCGGCGTGTCGTAGCCGATGGCTGCGATGGCCAGGGGCCGGCCGCTGCGGTCCATCGCTTCGAGCTCTTCGGCGGTGAGCGCGCCGAAGGCGGCGTTGCCGTCGAGCAGGTACAGCAGCGGGTAGCCCGCCTGTGGCGCAGGCGCGCGCGGGATCGCCAGTTGCACGAGGTAGTGGCGCTTGCCGTCGGCCGAATCGAGCTTGAAGCGCTCGAAGCGGTAGTGCGGCGAGCCGGTCTCGGCAACGGTGGGACCGACCGGGCGGTTCAGCGCGAAGCGCGAGAGGTCGGGCGCGGCCGGGGCCGGTGAAGACGCCGCGCAGCCTTGCAGGCCCGCGGCCAGTGTCGCCAGGCCGGCCAGCAGCGTGCGTCGGTGCAGAAAGCCGGGCAGTGCGGCGGACAGTGAAGTGGGCAGAAGAGCGTTCATGGATCGGTGATGACAACCAGGGGAATCGGGCGGGTGGGGTGTTCGATCACCACCACCGGCTGGCGGTAGACCGCCTCGATGCGTTCGCGCGTGAGCACCTCGCGCGGCGTGCCGTCGGCCGCGACGCGGCCCCGGCTCAGCACCACGATGCGGTCGGCGTAGGCCGCGGCCAGGTTCAGGTCGTGCAGCACGGCGATGACGCAGGCGCCCGCGCGGGTCAGCGCCCGTGCGCTGGCCAGCACGCGTTCCTGGTGCTGCAGGTCGAGCGCGGCGGTGGGCTCGTCCAGCAGCACCAGCGGCGTCTGCTGCGCCAGCACGCGGGCGAAGCCGGTGCGCGCCGCCTCGCCGCCCGACAGCGACTGCACGTCGCGCTGCTGCAGCGGCACCACGTCGGCGGTGGCCAGCGCCGCCTCGACGATCGCCACGTCCTGCGCGGGCTGCGGCGGATGCGGCAGGCGGCCCATGGCCACCACCTCGCGCACGGTGAAGGCAAAGCGCACCGCGTGGTCCTGCGGCAGCACCGAGCGTTCGCGCGCCAATTCGCCGACCTTCCACTGGTGGATCGGCCGGTCGTGCAGCACCACGCTACCGGCCGTGGGCCGCTGGTCGCCCGCGGCCAGGCTCAGCAGCGTCGACTTGCCTGCGCCGTTCGGGCCGACCAGCGCGGTCAGCGTGCCGGGAAAGAAGTCGAGCGTGATGGCGTCCACCAGCACCTTGCCGTCGATCGACAGGCCGGCGCCGCGCAGCATGAGCAGCGGCGCGCCCGTCATCGCGCACCTCCCGGGCGTTGCCGCATGACGAGCCACAGGAAGAAGGGCGCGCCCAGCGACGCCGTGAAGAGGCCCAGCGGGATTTCCGACGGCGGATCGAGCGTGCGCGCCGCGGTGTCGGCCACCACGACCAGCAGCGCGCCCGCCACCGCCGCCAGCGGCAGCAGCCAGCGATGCCGCGGGCCGGCCAGCAGCCGCACCACGTGCGGCACGATCAGCCCCACGAAACCGACGATGCCCGCGAATGCGACGGCCGCGCCCACCAGCAACGACGAGCACACCACCAGCAAGGCGCGCGTGCGCCTGACGTCCAGGCCGATGTGCTGCGCCTGGCGCTCGCCCAGCGCCAGCATGTCCAACGGCGTGGCCAGCCACAGCATGCCGGCCAGGCCCAGCACGAACACCGGCAGCGCGGCGGCCAGGTCGGCCCAGTCGGCGGTGCCGAGCGAGCCCATCTGCCAGAAGGTCAGCGACTGCAGCTGCACTTCGCTGGCGCGGTAGGTGAAGAAGCCGATGGCCGCCGAACAGCCCGCCCCGATGGCGATGCCCACCAGCAGCAGCGTGACCGTGCCCGAGCCCCTGCCCGGCCGTGCCAGCAGGTAGATCAGCGTGGTCGCCAGCAGGCCGCCGACGAAGGCGCTCACGGGCACCGTCCACTCGCCCAGTGCCGTGGCGCCGAGCACGATGGCGCCGATGGCGCCCAGCGCCGAGCCGTGCGTCACGCCGACCACGCCCGGGTCGGCCAGCGGATTGCCGAACAGCCCCTGCAGGCCCGCGCCGGCCAGTGCCAGCGATGCGCCGACCAGCGCGCCCATCAACGCGCGCGGAATGCGCAGGTTCCAGATCACGGCCGCGTCGCGTGCCGACACGCCTTCCATGTCGGCCAGGCCGATGCGGCCCAGCACGATGCGCAGCACGTCGCCCGGCGGCACATGCAGCGGCCCGATGCCGAAGGACAGCACGATGGCCACCACCAGCAGGACGGCCAGCACGACCAGCAGCAGCACGCCGCTCGCGCGCCGCCGCTCGGTGCGCGCCAGCGGCAGGACGGCGGCCGTCATTTCGCGGCCGGCAATGCGCGCAACGCCTGCGCCAGCGCGATGGCGCCCGCGCCCGACGCCGTGCCCAGCACCTTCAGCTGGTTGTCCGGCATGACCCACACGCGGTTGTTCTGGCCGGCCGGCGTCTGGCGCAGGGTCGGATAGCTGCGCCACAGGCCGGCCTCGCCACCCAGCAGCACCAGGTCGTTCTGCGTGAGCAGGATGACCTCGGGTGCTGCGGCCACCACGCCTTCGTTGCTGAGCGCGGTGTAGTCGGCGGCCTGTGCCGCATCACCGACGTTGACGCCGCCCGCCAGGCGGATGAGCTGCGCAGCGGCGGTGTCGCGCCCGCCGACGGTCGGCTTGCCGCCCCCGCCCGTGGCCGACACGTGCAGCACGCGCGGCGGGCGCGGCAGCAGCTTGCCGACGGCCACTGCGGCATCCAGCTGCGTCTGCAAGGTCTGCGCGAGCGCCTCGCCCTCGCGTTGCAGCCCGAATACCGCAGCCACCTTGCGCAGCTTCTGCGGCACCGGCTGCACGTCGTCGATCACCAGGGCCGGCAGGCCCGTGGTGCGCAGCGTCGCGGCCAGCTTGCCGTGGCGCCGCAGGCTGTTGCCGATGAACAGCGTGCCGTCCAGGCTCAGGATGCCCTCGGCGCCGGTCGTGCGGTTGAAGAGGAAATGCTGGCGCGCGCGCTGGCCCGCTTCGGTCACCGAGCGCTCGGGCGCGGCGAACACCAGCCTGCCCAGGCCCAGCGCCTCCATGATGTCGATCACGTCGTCGCCGCCCGTGACGACGCGCGACGCGTCGGTGATGCGCACGGTCACGCCTTCGTCGGAGGCGGCCTGCGCAGGCAGCCGGGGCGCCAGACGCTGTGGCGCCAGGGTGCGGGTGCCGACCACCGCCTGCCATCCGGCGGGGAGCGGCTGGGCGGCGGCGGGAGCCGCCAGGGCGGCCAGCAGCACGGCGGCGGTGGCCAGGCGATGGAGGGGCGTGCGCAGGCGCGGAAATTTCGTCATGGGCGGGAGCAGGGCAGAAGCAGGGGCAGGAGCAGGAAGTGCGAACGCGCCGAGGACTGTCGTCCGTCGGCGCATGCGCAGAATGGGAAGCGGCGGCACCGGATGCCGCCCGCCTCCCTGAGGGGTGCAGATCAACGTCGGACGATGCGCGTGATCCGGTCGCCCAGCGGGTCTTCGGCGCCGCGGCCCTTGTTGATCGCGTAGATCGAACCCTTGCCGTCGTCGGCGACGTGGTTGGGCAGCGTGCCGCCCGGCAGGTTGGCGACGATCTTGCCGTCCAGGCTCACCACCGTGACGGTGCCCGAACCCCGGTTGGGCACGTAGGCCAGGCCGCGCGCATGGTCGATGGCCACGTTCAGCGGGCCGCTGCCCACCTTCACGTCGTGCAGCGTCTTGCCGGAAGCGGCGTCGACGATCAGCAGGTTGTCGGTGCCCTGCGAGGCGACCAACAGGCGGTTGGTCCGTGCGTCGAAGCCCACGCCGGCCGCCGACTTCGAGCCCTCGATGGTGAACACCTTCTCGGTCGCGTCGGTGCGGGTGTCGATGACCGCGGCTTCGTCGGTGCCGATGCTCACGGTGTAGAGCTTGTGGTTGACGCGGTCGAGCTCCAGGCTCATCGGCGCGAACTCCTTGTCCGACACGTCGCCGCCGGTGTTGATCGGGATGTTCTTCAGGAACTGCAGGCTCTTGGCGTCGAACACCGCGATCTGCGGCTTGCCGTTGGCCGAGACATACACCTTGCCCAGCGCTTCGTCGACCACCACGTCGCGTGCGTGCGGCACCACGCCCGGCGCGAACTGCTTGAGGAGCTGGAGGTCCGACTGGCGGTACACGGCCACCGTGTCCTGGCGGGTGTTGGTGACCCAGACCGAGCCGTTGGTGTCGTCCACGCCCACGCCGTAGACCGCGTACACGGCCGGCGCGCGGGGCGCCGCGGGGGCGCCAGCAGTGGCTGCTGCAGCGGGCTGGCCCGGGCGCGGTGCGCGCACGGCAGGTGCGGGTGCCACGGCAGGCGTCACGCGCGACTCGATGGCCAGCGTCTTTGCATTCACCTTGACCAGTTCGGACTGCGAGACCGGCGGGCGGCCCACGGCCGCGGTCACGAACAGCCGGTCGGTCTTGGCCGAGTACGCGGACTGGTACAGGCCCTGCACCAGCTTCTGCGAGGTGAGCGTGTAGTTCTGCTCGCCCGACAGCGGCAGCGTCGGCGACACCTTGAGCGGATACACCAGCGCGGCCGCGGGCCTGGCCGCGTTCACGACCACCGGGTGCAGCCCGGCCGGCGTGTTGGCCGGCAGCGCGATCTGCGTGCGGAAGGTGCCGTCGGCGCCGACCACCACGGGCGCGCCAAGCGCCACGCCACCGTACGACAGCTTGACTTCCTGGCCCGGCTTGAAGTCGCGACCCGCCAGCTTGACGTCGGTGCCGGCGACCACCAGCGGCGTGTCGACCACGCTGATGCGGCCCTTGAAGCCGGTGTCGGGCGTGTCGAAGACGGGCGACGACGTGGCGCAGGCGCCCAGCGCCAGGCTCAGTGCGACGGCCAGCGCCGTGCGAACGGCCGCCGTGCCGCGTGCCCGGCCCGCGGCCGACGTGTGATCCATGCTCATGTTCATTCCATAACTCCAGTGAAATCCAGATGGCGAAGGCAAAGAAAGCCACGCCGCAGCCGACCGCATGCACCGCCCGAAGCCATCGGGAATGCACAGCGAGACGACAGGGCAGTGGGGGTGTGAGCAGCCGGCCTGGGGGACGCGTCGAAGACGCGAAGACGCGATCAGGCAGGGCTCAGCGAGGGCCTTCGACCTTGCAAATGAGAATCATATGCATCGGAGAGCAGAAAGTTTGTCAATTTGCGACAAGACGCGAAAAGCTCAACCGAGCGCAGCGAGGCGCCCGCGCAGGAACTCGGCAAACGCATAGGCAATCACCGGCAACTGACGCCCGCGAAGGTTCGCGAGCACCAGTTCGCCGCGCGGAAAGCCGCGGTCCTCGATCTCGCGCGCCACCATGTTCGGGTCGTCCAGCGTCGCGCCGACTGCCATCTGGAAAGAGATCGACATGCGGTCTTCGAGGCAGCCGCGCAGGAACTCGAAGCTGTTGCTCTCCACCATCGGCCGCAGCCGGACCGAGCTGCGCGCGAGAAAGCGCTCGAGCAGTTGCCGCCCGCCGGTATCGCGGTTGGGCAGCACCACGGGATAGTCCGCGCAATGGCGCATCCGCAGGTCTGGCGCGTGCGCGAGCGGGTGTTGGGCGTGCATCACGGCCATCAGCTTCTGCTCGACCACGGCCATGCGGTCGAGGTCCGGCTCGGGCGCCAGGTTGAAGACGATGGCCAGTTCCGTTTCCAGGCTCCGCAGCGCGGCGGCCGCCTGCACGTGGTCGCCGATGCGCGCTTCGAAGGCGACCAGTGGGTGGGTCTTGCGAAAGTCGGCGATCGCCGCCGGCAGGAAGCGCGGCGCCAGCGCCTGGCTGGCCACCAGCCGCACCGTGCCGCGACGCAGGCTCTGCAGTTCCTCGATCTCCGAACGCACGCGGTCGAGCTCGGCGCTGCGGCTTCGGATGTAGCGCACGAACAGCTCGCCCGCCGCGGTCAGCCGCATGCCGCGCGGCAGCCGCTCGAAGATCGGCGTGCCGAGTTCTTCCTCGATGTCCTGGATGCGGCGGTTGACCGCCGAGGGCGCCACGTGCAGCCGTTCGGCCGCCTGGCGGATGGACCCGATGCGGGCGACTTCGTCGACATAGCGCAAGAGACGCAGATGGTTCATGCGGGCCGATCTTGCAATCATCATGCCGCGCGACTGTTGCTGTATCGGCAACACAAGTAGCGCAATAAAGCGGCAAAGCAGAGCGGTCTTTGGCACGTCGGGTGCATGGCTTTCGGCATGAAAGCCCCCTCGCGCTCCCCACGCCCCAAGTTGGCGCCGACCATGCCCGACACCGCGGCATCCTTCGGTCCGGCGGTGCACAACGCATGGCAACTACAAGGCGGTGCGGCCGCGCCGCGCGTCAGCTTCGTGCGCAAGGTTCGCAAGCCGCGGCCGCTGACCATTGCCGACGCCATGCCGCAGTCCGTCGAGATCGACATTGCGCGCACCGCGCTGATCGTGGTCGACATGCAGAACGACTTCTGCCACCCCGAAGGCTGGTTCGCGCAGAAGGGCCTCGGCACCAAGGCGGCGCGTAAGCCCATCCCGGTGCTGCAGAAGCTGCTGCCGGCCTGGCGGCAGGCGGGTGGTGCCCTGGTGTGGCTCAACTGGGGCATTCGTGCCGACCGGGCGAACCTTTCGCCGACGATTCAGTTCAAGGGCAAGCGCACCGCCGATGGCGTGGGCTATGCCGAAGCGTCACCCGTCGACCATGGCCCGTCGCTGGTGCAGGGCAGCTGGGGCGCGCAGGTGATCGACGAGCTCGCGGTGGCGCCCGGCGACATCACGGTCCACAAGCACCGGCTCTCGGGCTTCTGGGACAACGAACTCGACAGCGTGCTGCGCAGCCAGGGCATCACCACGCTGCTCTTCGCCGGCATCAACACCGACCGCTGCGTGTTCTCGACGCTGCAGGACGGTGCCTTCCTCGGCTACGACTGCGTGCTCTTGCAGGACGCGTGCAGCACGCCGTCGCCCGCCTACGTCACCAAGGGCGTGCTCTACATCGTCGAGCTGCTGCACGGCTTCGTCGCGACAGCGTCGTCCTTGATGCGTGCGCTGCCTTCCTCTCCCCGTTCTTCTTCCAACCCCCAGGAGTCCTGACCCATGAAAGCTTTTCTCTCCGCCTGCGGCCTCGCACTCGCATTCATCGCGGCACCCGCGGCCGCCCAGGTGCCGATCAAGATGGTGCTCAACTGGAAGTACGAAGGTGCGCAGGCCTGGTTCTTCCTGGCCCAGGACAAGGGCTACTTCAAGGAAGAGGGCCTCGACGTGACCATCGACCAGGGTGAAGGCTCGGCCGCCTCCATCCCCAAGGTCGCGGCCGGTGCCTACCAGGCGGGCTTCGGCGACATGAACGCGCTGATCGACCTGGCGTCGAAGCGCCCGGCCGATGCGCCGGTGGGCGTGTACATGCTCTACAACACGCCGCCCTTCACGGTCGTCGTGAAGAGCGA
>Ga0247813_10000563_pt1 | contig 33294 bp, 34 predicted proteins | sample UWRJL169409C1_FD_180719 | JGI IMG/M metagenome (GOLD analysis project Ga0247813, IMG submission 180719) | Plant litter microbial communities from Arlington Agricultural Research Station in Wisconsin, United States - UWRJ-L169-409C-1 | ecosystem: Environmental > Terrestrial > Plant litter >... | reverse complement strand
AGGGCGTCGACACGGCGATCCCGAGCTGGACGAAATGCGACGAGTTCTGCAGGTTGGCGGTGAAGTCCTTCTCCATCGCGTAGTAATTGGAGGCGTATTTGTCGCCGCCGGGACCGGTCGCGGGCGCGACGCTGGAGCCGCCTTCATGGCCTTCGCCGGCGGGGGCATGCTTCTGTTCGCTCTTGGGGACGAGCTTCGGGCCGGTGTCGATCTTGGCGTGACCGCCGCCGATCAGGCCCGAATTGGCGGCGTACAGCCCGCCGCCGATACCGCCGCCGATCAGGACGATCGCGCCCACGGCGATCACGATCAGCTTGCCCATCTTGCCCTTCTTCTTGGGCGTGTCTTCGGTCTTGTCGCTCATCGTCAGTCCTTATGCGATGCGAATGTCGTTGGTGATCGGGTCTGCCGCGACGGCTGTGGAAGCGGTCTGCGGTTGCCAGGTCGGTGTCCGGGTCTGGTGTTGCTGCTGGTTCGCGCCGTCGGAGCCGACCGAGGTCTGGCCCAAGTTCAGCCCGCGCGAGGCGGCGATGTCGGCCAGTTGCGGCTGCGCATCGTTGAGCAGCGCGCGTGTCGCCGCCTGTTCTGCGCTGAAATGGACGTGCACCGCGTCGCCGTCGCGCCGCATCGTCACGTCGATCCGGCCGAGCGCGTCGGGGATCAGCCGGATGCGCGTGTCGTTGGCGTTCGCGTCGTCGCGCAGCTGCTCGATACGATCGATCATCTGGTGCGGGAAATTGCCGTGCCGGGTGTCGAGCGGGGCCTGCTGGACGTCGCCGGTCGCGAGCACCGCGTGACGCTGCGGTTCCAGCCCGACCGCACCGATCGACGGCTGACCCACGTCGACGAGCTCGCGCCGTGGTACCGCGTCGTCGTCCTTGCCGGTTGCCGCGCGGATTGCTGCGCCGAACACTTCTGCCGCAGGTGCTGCACCGCGTGGGGCGGGATCGGGAACCGCGGGCAGGGCGAATGCGTCGGTCTTGGGCTGGGGCAGCGGCGTGTCGTCGGGCTTCGTGCTCACTGGATCAGCCACCACTGCAGGGACCGGATCGGTCGCCGGCGGCGTCTCGATCGTCGCCAGCACAACCGGGGGCGTCGTCAGGGCGATCGCAACTGGCGGTAGAGTGGCGATCGGCTGCGTAGCGATCGGTTGCGGCGAGGCGGGCGTCGTCGGTGCCACAGGCGTGTCGGTCGTGGGCGGCATCAGCTGCGCCAGCCAGGCGAGCGTCGGTGCGGCTGGGCCATCCGGCAAGGGATTGCCGTCGGCGGCAGGATCGTCGTTGCCGGGATCCGCCGCGACCGGCAGCGCGTCGTCGGGCTCGCGCGCGTCGAGAAACGCGGTGAACGACTGCTGGAACGCGCCCGCCGCGTCGCTGCGCCGGGAATTGGCAGTTCGATCGGGCAGGGAGGGGGATTTCGATAGTGTCGCGGACTGGATCATGCTGCGGCTCTCGGCGAGGGACACGGGTGTCACCGTCAGCTTAGCAAGGATCGTGCCGGATCTTCCGCGCCGGCGGACTTTCCTCCAGGCCGCGGATCGCCTTCAGCACCGCTTCGGCGTCGGCGCGGGCCATCAGCTTCTCGACCGCGCTCTGATCGCGCTTGGCGGCGCGGGTCGCTTCGGTCGCGCGGTTGGCCTGATATTCGGCGGACTGGAGCCGGTCGCGCGCGGCAGCGGCGGACTGGTGGAGGCGCCCGCGGAAATGCGCGGCGGCGGCGAACGAGACGGCGGCGGCGGACTCGGTGGTGGGCGCGATCGCCTTGGCGAGGTCGGCGATCCGCTGGCCGAGCGCGGTCTCGGTCGCGAACTTGTCGTGTGCGCGGGCTTCGTCGGCGCGGATCAGGTTCAGCTGCAACGTGCGTACGCGGTGAATCCGCGCGAGCATCTTCTTATCCATCGCCGAACACGCCGGTCAGCTCGGCGACCGCGTCGCCCAGCGGGACGATCGTGTCGGTGTCCTGGCGGATGAACTCCATCACCGCCGGATGACAGGCGATCGCCGCGTCGATCTCGGGATCGGCGCCGGGGCGATAGGCGCCCATCAGCACCAGATCGCGGTTCTGTTCGTAGGTCGCGAGGTGCCGCCGCAGCACGCGGGCGGCGCGCGCGTGCTCGGGACCAACGATATCGGTCATCACGCGGCTGACCGAGGGACCGATGTCGATCGCCGGGTACACGCCCTGTTCGGCGAGCGCGCGGCTGAGCACGATATGGCCGTCGAGGATCGAGCGTGCGGAATCGACCACCGGATCGTTGCCGTCGTCACCGTCCGCCAGCACGGTGTAGATCGCGGTGATCGATCCGCCGCTGTGCACGTCGACGCCGGCGCGTTCGATGATGTTGGGCAGCATCGCGATCGCCGACGGCGGATAGCCGCGCGCGGACGCTGGCTCGCCCAGCGCAAGGCCAATCTCGCGGCCGGCGTGCGCGACACGCGTGAGGCTGTCCATGATCAGCAGGACCTGCTTGCCCTCGGCGCGGAAGGCTTCCGCGATCGCGGTGGCACGCAGCGCGCCGCGGATGCGCAGCACCGGCGAATGGTTGGCGGGCACCGCGACGACGACCGCACGCTTGCGCGCCTCGCCCGCGACCTTGGTTTCCAGGAAGTCGGCGACTTCGCGTGAGCGCTCGCCGATCAGGCCGATGACGACGACGTCGGCCTGCGCTGCCCGGACGATCATGCCGAGCAGCACCGACTTGCCGACGCCCGATCCCGCCATGATGCCGATGCGCTGGCCCTGGCCGACCGTCAGCAACCCGTTGATCGCGCGCACGCCGACATCGAGCGGTTTCCGTACGCGGCCACGGTCGAGCGGGCTCTGCAACTTGCCGGCGAGCGGCCAGCGCCCGGCGCCACGGATCGGGCCGAGGCCGTCGATCGGCTTGCCGGCACCATCGACGACGCGCCCGAGCAGGCTGGCGCCCACTTCCGCTTCGCCCGGCGCGCCGATCGGCCGCACGGGTGCGCGCGGCAGCAGCGCGGCGGGGCCGCCGAGGTTCATCAGCAGCGTGCGGCCGTTGCGGAAACCGATCACCTCCGCTTCGACCTTCGCGTCGCCGGCACCGCCTACCATGCAAACTGTGCCAACCGGCAGGGTCAGCCCGACGGCCTCCATCAGCAGCCCGTCGAACGACGCCAGGCGTCCGGAGACTTTGGGCGCCGGCGTGAAATCCGCCATGCCCAGCGTTTCGAGATATTCGGCAGTGAACCGGTTCAGCATGCCGGCACCGAAATCCGCTCGATCGCCAGCGTCAGCTGTTCGAGCCACAGTTCCGGCCCGTCCTCGACGATCGTCGAGGCGGTTTCGAGTACGAAGCTGCCGCGTGCGAGCACGGCATCGCCGACCGCGAAGATCGTCGCGGGCAGATGCCCCTCGAGCAGCGCGACATCGTCGGGATGGACGCGCAGCAATGCGGATTCGGTCGAGTCGGCGAGCAGTTCGCCCGCAGTCTCGATCCGGCGCGCGAGCAGTTCGGGCGAGATGCCGACCTCGCCGACCAGCTTGCCGACGAGATGCATCACGGTCTGGCGCAATTGCTGCGCGATGCGTTCGCGGTCGAGACGTTCGCCCGATCCCATTGCCGCACCCAGGGCGACACCGAAGGCGCGGTCGCGTTCCTGGTCCGCTTCGGCGGCGGCAGCCGCGGCGGCGAGGCCTTCGGCATAGCCGGCGGCGCGGGCCGCGGCGATCGGATCGATGAAGCCCGCGGGTTCCGCCGTCGCATCCAGCGGATCCCAACCCGCGGTCGGATTGACCGCGGGATCGGCCGGGCTGAAATGCCGCGGGCCACCGGGCTGCGACTTGAACCCGACCGGCGCGCGCGCGGCAGCACGCAGGCGCAGGTCGGCGGGCGCGAAATCGGAGGTGATCGCGAACGCCGCGCGCATCGCCAGCGCGGCGGCATCGTGACGCGCGGCGATACCCGCCACGAAATCAGACATAATCGTCGTCGCCCCCGCCCATCTGGATCGCGCCGTCCTTAGCCAGGCCGCGGGCGATCTGGATGATCGTCTTCTGCGCCTCCAGCACTTCGGCCAGCTTCATCGGCCCGCGTGCTTCCATCTCGTCGCGGATACCCTCCGCCGCGCGGGCCGACATGCAGCCCAGGAAGCGCGCACGTGCCTTCTCGTCGACGCCCTTCAGCGCCTTGGTCAGGATCTCGCCGTCGATGTTGCGAATCAGTGCACCGAGATTCTTGTCGTCGAGTTGCAGCAGGTTGTCGAAGACGAACATCGCCTCTTCGATCGCCTTGGCTACGTCCTTGTCGATCTTGAACAGCTTCGGCATCACCCGCTGCTCGGTCGCCTTGCGGGCGCCCTGCAGGATCTTCGCCGCCTCGCGCGTGCCGCCCAGCGTCACGCCGGCACCGCTCGATGCGGTCGCGGTACGGTTGGCGAGCAGAGTCTTCAGCGTGTCGACCGCCTCAGGCGTGATCGGCCCCAGCCGCGCGATGCGGTGGAGGATGTCGGGCTGCATCGCGTCGGGCATCAGCTCCAGCACCTGGCCGGCGACCGCCGGGTCCAGATTGGCGATCAGCACGGCGGCGATCTGCGGATGTTCCTTCTCGATCATCGCCGCGATCTCGGTGGTGTCGAGCCAGTCGAGCAGTTCGAGTTCGCACGCGGCCTCGGGCGGGGTGATCCGCGCGAGCACGCTCTCGGCCTTTTCGGGACCCAGCGCGCGGTTCATCACCGCCTCGATCTTGGGACGCGGGTCGAACCCGATCGCGGTGCGCTCGCGGGCGTGGCCGACGAAATCGTCGAGCACGTCCTCGACCTCGACCTCGCTGACGTCCGCGACCGCGAACATCGCCTTGCCGAGTTGGCGCACTTCCTCGGGATCGAGCTTCTGCAGGATCGCCGCGGCTTCCTCCTCGCCGACCAGCATCATCAGCACCGCGGCGCGCTCCACTCCTGTGTAGGTGCGCACCGGTCCGGCGATCGCGAGGCTCACTTGGCGTCCGCCCGGATCATGTCGCGGACCGCCAGCGCGGCGCGCGTCGGGTTGTCGCGGGTGAAGCCACGGACCGCACCGATGCGGTCGTCATAGCCGCGGCTGTTCTCGAGCTGGTCGAGGCTGACGACGGGCGTGGTGGTGATCGTCTCGTCGCCGACTGCGGCCCCCGCACCGAGCGCCGGGCGACCGGTCGCGGCATCGTCGCGCTTCTTCATCAGCGCCTTGGCGAGCGGGCGCACGCCGAGCAGCAGCACCAGCAGAGCGATCAGGATCGCGGTGACGTTGCGCGCGACGATCGGCAGCCAGCCGGCATCGTACCAGGCCTGTTTGTCGACGACGATATCGGCGCCGGCGAACTTGCGGCTGATGACGGTGACGTTGTCGTTGCGCGCCGGATCGAAGCCGACCGCACTCTTCACCAGGTCGGTGACTTGCCCGATCTCCATCGCGGTGCGGCGGCCCTTTTCGGGGTCGCGCAGCAGCACGGCGACCGACAGCCGCTTGACGCCGCCGGGCGCCGCGCGGGTGACCGAGACTTCCTTGCCGAGGTCGTAGGCGCGCTGGAAACTGTCGGACTGCTTCATCGGGTCGGGCGCGCCGGCACCGGCGGCGGGCGCGGGCGACCCAGACGCGCCGTTGGCGCTCTGCGGCGACTGCATCGTGCTGGCGGCGGGTGGCGTGTTCGACAACGCGCCGGGAATGCCCCCAGTCGTCGTCCCGCCATCTTTCTGGTTGCCGGTCCACGAACCCGTTTCCGCGCGCAGCACGCCCGGCGTGTCGTATTTCTCGCGCGTCGCCTGCGTCTCGTTCAGGTCGACGTCGGCCTGCACTTCCGCGGTAAAGTTGCCGGCGCCGATCAGCGGGGTGAGCAGCTGAATCAACTGGGTGCGATACTTGTCTTCGACGCGGCGCTGGAATTCGATGCGCTGGTCGTTGCCGGTGTCGCCGCCCGCACCACCGCCCGACTTGGTGAGCAAGGCGCCCATCTGGTCGACGATCGTCACGCTGTCGGGCTTCATCCCCGGCACCGACGATGCGGTCAGGTTGATGATCGAGTTGACCTGCGCGTCGGACAGCGAACGTCCGCCCTGCAGCTTCAGGATCACCGAGGCCGACGGGCTGGCGTTGTCGCGCACGAACACCGACGCTTCTGGCACGGCCAGATGCACGCGCGCCTCGGCGACCGCGTCGATCTCCTCGATCGACTTGGCGAGTTCCGTTTCGCGCGCCTGGCGCAGGCGTTCGCCTTCGACGGCGCGCGAAACGCCCATCGGCAGCTGGTCGAGGATCGCATAGCCGCCCGGTGCCGCCTTCGGCAGGCCCTGACCCGCCAGCAGCAACCGCGCCTTGCTGTAATCCTCTTCGTTGACGGTCAGCGCGTCGCTCGACCCGTCGATATGGCTGGGGATGTTCGCCTGCGCCAGCGCGGCCGTGACCGACGCCTTGTCGGCATCGGGCAGGCCGGTGAACAGCGTCTTCTGCGTCGGCGTCGACATCGTCGCCCAGGCAAGCGCGGCGGCGCCGATCAGGCCGATCATCATCGTCATCGGCAGCGACCGGCGGACGATCGGCTGGTCGAGCACGCCCTTGATCTGGCGCAGCGGGTTGGCAAAGCGGTCCGGCAAGACCGGTGTGGTGGTGAGCGCGTTGTTCATATCATTACACCGGCATGCTCATGATGTCCTTGTACGCGGACAGCAGTTTGTTGCGGACCTGCAGCGTCGCTTCGAACCCGACGCTGGCCTGCTGGCGGGCCAGCATCACTTTCGCGATGTCGACCGTCTCGCCGCGCTCATAGCTTTCGCTGAGCTTGGTCGCCTGCGTCTGGCCCTCGTTGACGTTCTTCAGCGCATCGCCGAGCGTGTCGGCGAAGCTCGCCGGCTGCGCCGCGGTCGGCGCCGCGGCACCGGCGGACGCGTTGGCCCGCGTCAGCGCCTCGTTGCGTTCCAGGATCTGCGCGCGAAGCTGCATCACCCGGTCGACGCTCATCGCGCCGCCACTTATTCCGCCGATACTCATGCGCTGACGGCCCGGGTGATATCCTCACCCTGCTCGCGCGCCTTGGCGAGGCGATAGCGCAGCGTGCGTTCCGAGATGCCCAGCCGGCGTGCGGTCTCGATCCGGCTGCCGCCGCACGCGTGCAGCGTCTCGCGGATCGCGGCGAACTCGCTCATCTGGACGATGTTGCCCAAGGTCTCGGGCTCGTTCGCTTCGACGACGCGCAGGATCGGGGCAGGGGCGACGGCGCGGTCGAACACGATGTGCCCGGCGTCGATCGTGTCGCCGGCCGCGAACAGCAGCGCGCGCTGGATCACGTTCTCGAGCTCGCGGACGTTGCCCGGCCAGTCGTGGCGGCTCAGCGCGTCGATCGCTTCGGCGCTCGGCCAGGGGATCGTGCTGCGGTTGCCGGCGTGGCGCAGGATCATCGTCGCGGCGAGCGCGGGAATGTCCTGGCGGCGTTCGGCCAGCCGCTTGGTGGTCAGCGGGAAGACGGCGAGCCGGTAATAGAGATCCGAGCGGAACCGGCCGGCGGCAACTTCGCCCTGCAGGTCGCGGTTGGCACAGGCGATGACGCGGACGTCGATCCGCTGCGGCACCGATGCGCCGATCGGCACGACCTCGCGCTCCTGCAGCACGCGCAGCAGCTTCGCCTGCAACTGGATCGGCATCTCGGCGATCTCGTCGAGCAGGATCGTGCCGCCGTCGGCCGCGCGGAAGAAGCCTTCGCCACCGCTCGATGCGCCGGTGAACGCACCCTTCTGGTGACCGAACAGCAGCGCCTCGAGCATCGTCTCGGGCAATGCCGCGCAGTTGATCGCGATGAACGGCTTGTCGCGACGCGTGGAATTGTTGTGGATCGTGCGGGCGAGCACTTCCTTGCCGGTGCCGGTCGGGCCGTTGATCAGCACGGTGATGTCCGACGCGGCGACGCGTTCGGCCAGTGCCAGCAGCGCGAGGCTTTCGGGGTCGGCGGCGGTCGGCAGCTCGGGACCGGCGAGCATCGCGCGGGCGAAACCGTTGCCGACCGCCGAATCGGCGGGGCCATAGGCGATTCGGGCGGGATGGCCGTCGCGGGCCGGCGTAACCTGGCAGCCGCTTTCGCCGACGATCATCGTCCGCGCAGGGTCCAGCACCTCTTCGCCCTCGGCGACGAGCAGGAAATCGGTCGATTCGGCATCCCCGCCATCCATCCGAACGGCTACACCCTGCGTCCGCAACGAGGACAGCAGCGCGTATTTCCGCTTCAGGACAGCTGGAGTTGGGTGGATCGAACGCATTGTGTGCTCCCTTGTTCCCAGCGGAAATACAGTTTGGTGGTAAACGGCCGGTTAAGTCTCGCCGCCTGCCGGCAACATTTTTCCGGGCGCGTGTACCCCCGCATCGTGCGCGCGGGTGTCGCAGGCACGCCCGTCGCGCGTGCGTGCGCGCAGCGTGCTCGCGGAGACTATACCCGCGCGCGAACCGGACATGGGCCGGCAACGACCCGGCAAGGGGGCGGCAAGAAATGTCGCATTGCCGGCTAAATCCTGCCGGTTGCCGGCCGTTACTGCATTCAGCGGCTCGGTTCCAAAGCGGAAACGGGGGGACCGCAGAGCACCATCGGAGACATGACATGACCGTAATCGCAAGCAATATTAGCGCTTTGCGCGCTTCGAACGCATCCACCTCGGCACAGATGTCGCTGTCGACCTCGATGCAGCGCCTCTCGACCGGCATGCGCATCAACAGCGCCAAGGACGACGCCGCCGGCCTCGCGATCAGCGCGTCGATGACGTCGCAGATCAAGGGCATGAACCAGGGCATCCGCAACGCCAACGACGGCATCTCGATGGCGCAGACGGCAGAAGGCGCGCTCGACGAGGTCACCAACAACCTGCAGCGTATGCGCGAGCTCGAAGTCCAGAAGTCGAACGGAACCTATTCCGACGACGACAAGCTGAACATCACCGCCGAGCAGAACGCGCTGGCCCAGCAGATCTCGAATGTGCTGACCAACACCAAGTTCAACGGTCAGGCGCTGTTCGCCGGCACGGGTACCGATGGTGAGGACGCGGTCAGCATCTCGATCCAGGCCGGTGCCGATTCATCCGATGCGATCCAGCTCAACCTGGGTTCGAACCTGCTGGCGAGCGATGGGATGGCCGCCATCATCACTGCGGGCGAAGACACGGATGACACAGGCACCGCGGACGTCGACGAATCGCTGGCGACCGTGAACGCCAGCGCGACGCTTGCACAATATGATACCGCGATCGCATCGATCAGCAACCGCCGCGCCAACCTGGGTGCGACGCAGAACCAGCTGCAGTCGGCGGTCAACAACCTGACCAGCAATTCGACCAACCTGTCGGACGCCCGCAGCCGCATCCAGGATACCGATTACTCGGCAGAGACGACCGCGCTGGCCAAGGCGCAGATCCTCTCGCAGGCATCGACGGCGATGCTGAGCCAGGCGAACCAGAGCACGCAGAGTGTCCTGAAGCTGCTCCAGTAATCCAACGAGCTAGGCTCCGGCACCGGTTCCCCCCCACAGGGTGCCGGAGCCGCCCCGCCCACCGCGCAATCGGTGGGCGAGCGGTGAAATCCCCGGCGGTCATGCGCCGGGGATTTTTCCCGTCGACCTAGTGCGTCGATTTTTTCGCTAAATGTCCGATCCGCCCGGCCGTTATGGCTGTTGGCGGCTTGTCCTTTGCCTTGGGGGCGCCGGAGAGCGCGCCGCAATGGAGACCGGACATGACGGTAATTAACAGCAATCTGAGCGCCCTACGCGCATCCAATGCCTCGACTGTCGCACAGACCAGCCTCGCGACTGCGATGCAGCGCCTGTCGACCGGCAAGCGTATCAACAGCGCCCGCGACGACGCCGCCGGCCTTGCGATCAGCGCGTCGATGACCTCGCAGGTCGCCGGCATGAACCAGGGCATCCGCAACGCCAACGACGGCATCTCGATGGCGCAGACCGCCGAAGGTGCGCTCGACGAGGTGACCAACAACCTGCAGCGCATGCGCGAGCTCGAAGTGCAGAAGTCGAACGGCACCTATTCCACGACCGACATCGACAACATCACCGCCGAGCAGAACGCGCTCGCGACCCAGATCACCAATGTCCTGAAGAACACCAAGTTCAACGGCAAGGCGCTGTTCGACGGTACCGCCGGGACCACCGGGGTCGTCTCGATTCAGGCTGGCGCGAATACGTCGGACCAGATCAACATGGATCTCGGCGGCAATCTGCTGACGACCGACGGCGTCGAAGGCGTCCTGAGCGGTACGCCGCCCGTCGCGATCGCGGCCAGCCTGGAAGATTATGACACGGCGATCGCCAATGTCGTCAACCGCCGCTCCAGCCTGGGCGCGACGCAGAACCAGCTGCAGTCGGCGGTCAACAACCTAACCAGCAACGCGACCAACCTGTCGGACGCGCGCAGCCGGATCGAGGACACCGACTATTCGGCCGAGACCACCGCGCTCGCCAAGGCACAGATCCTGAGCCAAGCGTCGACCGCGATGCTCAGCCAGGCGAACCAGAGCACGCAGAGCGTGCTGAAGCTGCTCGGCCAGTAATTCCCCGATAAGTCCCGGCACCGCGCCCCCAAATTGGGGTGCCGGGCCGACCGGACCTGGTTTGGTCGCAAACGGACCCTCGGTAGCGATACGCTACCGGGGGTTTCGTGTGTTCGGTGGATGGCGCGACCGGGCCCGCCGCGTCTGCCAAGCGACATCGGCGCAAAGGCAGGTGGCGCGTCAGGCTCGCTTCGGACCAGCGGGCGGCGATGACGGACTCGCCTTCCGATCGATGAGCACCGCCTGCTGCCACCTGCTCGGGGGCTTGTCGGTGCGATGGATGCAGCCCGCCCAGCAGCACGGGCGTGTCTTGCCCTCGAGTAGTTCCTCACGCGTCCGACCAATGCGGCGTTCGCGCGTCGGCAGTTGCTTGGCGTCCTCTACCCAGCAGATGAATTCGTTGCGACCCAAGGGGGTGAGGCCGTTCCAACGATCAAGGGCGGCCGGATCGGCGCGCAACGCGGCCTGCATATCCGCGGCGGCCTGATGGACGGTGCCGTGCTGGAACGCGTTCGTCATGGGACCTCCGCACCGTGCCTGCATCGATACGATGGTCAAGGCGCGTCGGTATGTCCAGCGTCGGACATTCCTGCGGGGTCTGAACCCGCGGCATGACACCGCGGGTAGTCGTTTGCGCTGGAGGCGTCGCTGCTCACCGCTGCGCGGCGAGCGCCTTCTTCAGCGATTCATACGCCTGCTTCTTGATCTGGCAGACGCGCGCGGCGCCGACGCCGAGAACCTGCCCGATCTCCTCGAGGTTCAGTTCGTCGACGTAATACATCTGGATCACCTGCGCCGCCCGCGTCGGCAGCGCGGCGATCGCGGCGATCAGCGCGTCGCGCATTTCCGAATCGGCCAGCTGATCGAACGCGCTCGGCGTGTCGTCGGCGAACCAGGGCAGGTCGTCCGCATACAAATCATCGACCGATTCGAAGCGGATCGCGTCCGCGGTCGCATAGTCGGCACGCAGCTTGTCGATCGAGACGCCCAGCGTGTCGGCCAGCATCGCCTCGGTCGGCGCCTGGCCGCTCGGGCCGGTCAAGGCCTTCACAGCCGCGGCATAGGCACGCCGCCGACGCATCGCGCCACGTGTGGTCGTCGCCTGACGCCGCAGCTCGTCGATCATCGATCCGCGCAACCGCTGCGAGACATATTGGCGGAACGTCGCGCCGCCGCGGTCCTCGAACGTCGCGGCGGCCTCGACCAGTGCGACCAGCCCGACCTGGACCAGATCGTCGACCTCGACCAGATTGCTCATGCTGCCGTGGACGTGCCACGCGATCCGGCGGACCAGCGGCAGATGCTCGCGGATCAGCGCATTGGGATCGCCGCCGGCACGCTGCCCGGGACGATAGGTCAGCGGCTGCCCGACGATCGCCGGAATGGGAGTCGGCATCGGCGCGGCGTCGGCGAACGCGGACTGCATCGGCATCATGCTCATGCTGCGAGTGCTCCTGGTGCGCCGATCACGGCGACGACCTCGACGGCCTTTTCTTCCGGCACTTCGAAGAAGCTCATCACCGGCGTGTCGGGCAGGCAGGTCTTCACCAGCTTGCGGATCGCGACGCGGATCGCGGGCTGCACGACCAGCGCGAACGGTTTCGCGTCGGCGATCAGCGGTTGCGCGGCGCGTTGCAGCGCCTCGACGATGCGGCGGCCGAGATCGGGTTCGATCACGTGGCGACGCGCGGTATCCGCCCGAGCCGCCTGGCCGAGCAGCCCTTCGAGCTGGCCCTCGAGCGTCATCACGCGCAACGGCTCGCGCACGCCGCACAGCTTCTGGATGATCAGCGCGCCAAGCTGCGGACGGATCAGCTCGACGATCTCGTCGGCATCCATCGTCTTCTGCGCGGCGACCGCGATCGCCGAGGCGATGCGGCGGAATTCCTTGAGTGGAACATTCTCCACGAGCAGGCCCTTCAAGACTTGAGTGAGGGTGGTGAGCGGGATCGGTGCGAGCGACGCGACCAGTTGGCCGGCGCGTTCCTTGAGACCGTCAAGCAGCGACTGGACCTCGTCCGAGCCGAGCAGGTCGGCGGCGTTCTGGCCGAGTGCGTGGTTCAGGTGCGTCGCGACGACGGTGCCGGGATCGACCACCAGGAAGCCCGCGCCGGTCGCGGCATCGGCGTCGCCCGGCGCGATCCAGGTCGCGTCGAGCCCGAAGGTCGGGTCCTTGGCCTTCTTGCCGTAGAGTTCGCCGAACGCGGTGCCGGTATCGAGCGCGAGCATCTCGTCGGGCGACACCACGTCCTCGCCGACGACGACGCCGTTGACGAGGATGCGGTAAAGGTGCGGCGGCAGGTTGATGTCGTCGCGGATCCGCACCTGCGGCACGACGAAGCCGAGTTCCTTCGACAGCTGGCGGCGCACGCCGGTGACGCGGCCCATCAGCGGCGCGCCGCGGCGCTCGTCGACCAGCGGCACCAAGCCGTAGCCGATGTCGATGTTGATCTGCATCGCGTCGGTCACTTCGTCCCAGCCGATCCGCGACTGGTCGACCGGTTCGGCGGCGACGACCGGTGCGATCACGGGGCGGGCAGCGATCTGGCGCAGCTTCCACGCGGCGAACCCGGCGATCGCCGCCATCGGCAGGATCACGAAATGCGGCATGCCCGGCATCAGCCCGAGCAGCGCGAGGATCACCGCGACCGGCGTCCAGGTACGGGGCGAACCGAACTGGCTGCCGATCTGGCCGGCCAGATCGTGCGTCGAGGTGACGCGGGTGACGATCGCGGCGGCGGCGATCGAGAGCATGAGGCTCGGCAGCTGCGCGACCAGCGCGTCGCCGATCGCGAGCAGCACGTAATTGTGTGCGGCGTCGCCGATCGACATGCCGTGGCTGACCGGGCCGAGGATCAGGCCGCCGACGATGTTGGTCGCCAGGATCAGCAGGCCGGCGACCGCGTCGCCCTTCACGAATTTCGACGAACCGTCCATCGATCCGTAGAATTCGGCCTCGGTCGCGGTGTCGATGCGGCGCTGCTTGGCTTCGTCGGGGGTGATCAGGCCGGCGTTGAGATCGGCGTCGATCGCCATCTGCTTGCCGGGCAAGGCATCGAGCGTGAAGCGTGCGGACACTTCGGAGACGCGACCGGCGCCCTTGGTGACGACGATCAGGTTGATGATGATCAGGATCGAGAAGACGAACAGCCCGACGATATAGTCGCCGCCGATCAGGAACGTGCCGAACGCCTCGATGACATGGCCGGCCGCGGCTTCGCCTTCGTGGCCGTGGACCAGCACGACGCGGGTCGAGGCGACGTTGAGGCCGAGGCGGAAGAGCGTCGCGAACAGCAGCACGGTCGGGAAGGCGGAGAAGTCGAGCGGCTTCTGCGCGTTCAGCGAGACCATCAGCACGGCCAGGCTGATCGCGATGTTGGCGATGAAGAAGACGTCGAGCATCGCCGCCGGGATCGGCACGACCATCAGCACGACCAGCAGCAGGATCGCGATCGGCAGCGCGGAGGCGCGTAGGTGGGGAAGGAGCTTCACCGCGTCAGCCCCCCATGCTCGCGAGCATCATGTATGCGAGCCGCGCGGTGTCGGGGGTCGGGCGCATCAGATTGGCGGCGGTCTGCTGCGGCGATGCGTGCGTCTTGAACCGGCCGATCGCCGCGTTCGCCCAGGTGAGCGCGTCCTGCGCGCTCTCGTTGCCGCCGGTGATGACGGTCGAGTCGCCGAGATCGAAGCTGCGGGCCGCCAGCGCCGTGCTGGTCCCGGTGCCCGTACCGCTATCGGCCGCACCTGCGCCGAGCTTGGCGGCGAACCGGCCATAGACGTCCGAGAGCGACCGCGCCTGGCCGTTCGAGGCGTAGAAGACGTTGTGATTGGCGCCGGCGGCGGCGGGGAACAGCGCCGCGGCGGACTGACCGGGCGACGACTGCATCGCGCCGAGGAACTTCTTGGCGCCGCCTAGGCCGAGGAAATGCGCCATGTACAGGTCGGTGCCGGTCGCGGTGCGGCCGAGCGTATCTTCCAGCGCGTCCTTGTTGTCGGAGGCGTGTTCGGCGGCCATCAGCGAGGCGGCGTTGGGATCGTTGCGCAAAGCCAGGATCGCCTGGCGCATCGCCGGATCGCTGACCGAGGGACGGCCATGCGAGTTGCTGATCGCGTTCGCCGCCCAGCCAAGGCCGTGCTCGGCGCCGTGCTGCTTGACCACCGACAGCCAGCTGCGCTCGATGAACTGGTACAGCCCCGATGCCGACGACGTCGCCGCCCTGGCATTGGCCTGCAGCCCGGATTCGAGCTTCGCCTGGCCGAGCAGGTACGAGAAATCGATACCCGTCTTGCTGCTCGCCGCGGCGATCGCCGACTGGACGCGGCTGGTGGTGATCGAAGAAACGGTCATGTGTGCGAATGAAGTCCCTGTTCAGGGCGTCATTCAGCAAGGACCGTGCCAGTTGCTAAAGCAGGCGGGGTGCCCTCAGGCGTAGGCACCGGCGGCGCTGCGGCCATAGCCGGGGCCGGCAGCGCCGGTCAGCATTTGCAGGCGGCGGCGAACATTTGCCGCCATCAGGTTGGTGTAGATCCGACAGGTCTCGTTGAGGCGGTTGGCTTCGTCGGCGAGCTCGCGGATGTCGGGACCGGCAGGGCCGTCGCCGGCGGCGGCGACCGCTTCGATGCCGATCAGCTTCTCGCGCGTCGCCCGCTCCAGCGCGGCGACGTCGTTCGACTTCAGCGCGGCGATCTCGGCGTGGAGCATGTCGATCACGCGGATCAGGGCGTCACGCCGGTTCATTGTTCGACTTCCATTCGAGGCGCGATGCGATGAGGCTGTCGGCGATGCGTGCCGGCATGATCGGGTAGCGGCCGTCCTTGATCGCCTGCTTGATCTGCGCGACGCGGTCGGTGTCGACCGGGGCAGATGCTGTCATGTCGGCGGACAGCGTGGCGAAGGTGCCGGTGGTCGCGGGGGTCTTGGCGGCTGCCGTTGAGACGGCGGCGGTCGGCGTATCGACGGCGGTACGAAGCACCCTTGGTGCCCCCGTCGCCAGCCTTGCCCCAATCGATTCTACCATGACCGCACCTCTCGGATGATCCCGACAGAGGGAGGAACGGCCGATTGCGGCAGAACTTTAGGGGTTTATTGACCCCAACCGGGCAATGTCGCGCGACCACCTGCCAGCGCGATCGCCTGGACGGACGTGCGGGCATCGCCGACCTTGACCAGGAAGCGCCCGCCGACCGGCGCATCGCCCATCGCGATACCCTCGCGCGAGATCGCGAAACCTTCGGAGGCGGCCTCGATCACGACCGGATCGCCGCGCTTGATTACTGGTGGGGTCCGGGCAGCCGGTGCTGCGGCGACAGCGATGCTGGTCTCCGCGACCGGCGTGGCCGAGGCGCGCATCGGTACGTAGATCTTCCAGTCGGGACCCGAGCAGGCGATCACCACCGAGTCGTGCGATGGCGTCCGCCACGACAGCGCAACGGTCGGGCATTGCGCGAGCTTCAACCGCACATCAACGGGCGCGCGTGCGCCACCCTCATCGCCGATCGCATGGCCCGTGAACGCCGCCACCGCTCGGTCGAGCCCGGCGGTGTCCTGGAAACCGGCCGCCATCGCCGGCGTGGCCAGCAGCAGGGCGAGGGGAAGGGCGCGCAACATCGGTATCTCCATCATCGGTCGGTCTCGCCGGGAGCGCCGGCGAAACCCTGGTTGACCATCGCCGCGCGGTGGCCGGCATGCGTGGTGGTCGTGATCGTCATGCGCCCGGCCGGCACCGCACGCGCCAACGCGGCGGCGACGACGCGCGCGCGGTCGGCGGCGAGCACCGCGCCGCTGCCGGTCGCGGCATCGACGTCGCGCGGCGATCCGTCGACCGATCCGGTCACGGTCAGCATGACGCGCGGATCGCGCGCCGCCTCCCGCGCCCAGGCGATCAGGCCGTCGGCGCTCCCCGGCAGGCTGGCCGAACCGGGTGCGAAGTTCATCATACCCGCCGCGGCGACGGGTATCGCCTGCTCGACGATGCGCCGCGGAGCTGCGTCCTGTTCGGCTGCGGTCTGGGTGCGAAACCCGGCGCGGAATCCGTCCGCCAGCGCGCGCCGGTCGACGTGTTGCGTCGCCTGCACGAGCACGAAGAAGCCGACCAGCAGCAGCGCCAGATCGGCAAGCGTGATCAGCCAGACCGGACGCCCGACGGGTGCCGCTGGAAAGTCGAACCCGGTCACGCGACGCTCGCCAGCGGTGTCGGCTGCGGCGTCACGTGCGGCATGATGCCGCGCGGCACTTCGCGCTCGGCCAGTGCGACCAGCGGTCCGGCGATGCGTGCGCGCTCGAACGCTTCGGCCCTAGCATTGGCGCGCAGCCGGCTGGCGATCGGTGCGGCGATCAGGTTCGCGATCAGGGCGCCATACAGCGTCGCGAGCAGCGCGATCGCCATCGCGCCGCCGATCGCCGACGGGTCGCTCATCGTCGCGAACATCCGCGCCAGGCCGATCAGCGTGCCGACCATGCCCATCGCCGGCGCGACCTCGGCCGCGCCGCACCAGATGTCGGCGACTGCCAGATGCCGTTCGATTCGAGCCTCGCGGCGGTGGTCGATCAGCGTCTGGACGTCGCCGCCGCCCGCACCATCGACGATCGCGGCGATCCCGGCCTTCACGTCGGGATCGGTGATCACCGACCGATCGAGCGCGATGACGCCGTGTCGCTTGGCGATCCGCCCGAGCGCGGTAATCTGCGCGAGCAGTGGTTCGGCGTCGAACCGGCTGCGGCCGAGCGTCCTGAGCGCCAGGACCGCGCGGCCGACTTCGTGCAGCGGACTGCGCAGCGCGACCGCCAGCACGGTACCGCCGCAGACGATGGCGAGGGCGGCGGGGTCGAGGAGTTCCCCGACCAGGACGAATGGGTCTGTGCTCATGCGGGGTGTGTAGCAAGAGGCGGGCCAACAGCATTGGGAGGACATCGCGCCTACCCACATCCGTCACCCCAGCGAAGGCTGGGGTCTCCTGCGGCTCCTGTTCCGCGCTTGCCACGGGAGATCCCAGCCTTCGCTGGGATGACGGGTAGGGGCGGGGCGGGGGGTGAGGGCATACTACCGAGCGAGTCTTTCCGATCGGCCAACCTACCGGCAACTCCGGCAACCTCGCCGTCGAGACCGGCAATCGCTTGCCGCTCGCTCCTGCCGCCGCCTGCCGGACGTCGTCTTCTACATGGCATGACCGGAACTGGCACGGCCATTGCTTATGACCCGGCACGACAGTCATGCAGGAGGCCCTTGGGGTGGCAGGAGACACGCTTTTCGGAGTTCACGGCGCAGCGCTCGAGGTGCGTTCGCAGCGCATGGGGCTTCTCGCATCGAACATCGCGAATGCGTCGACGCCGGGCTTCAAGGCCAAGGACGTCGACTTCTCGACCGCGCTCGCGGCGATGGAGAACAGCGAAGACGGCTTCGCCAACGCCGTAAAGTACCGCGTCCCCAACCAGACCTCGATGGATGGCAACACCGTCGAGCTGAACCAGGAACAGACCGCGTTCGCCGAGAATGCGGTGCAGTACCAGACCACGCTGTCGTTTCTCAAAGGGCGCATCGGCACGATCACCCGCGCTCTGAAGGGCGAATAAGATGGCGAAGGGCGAATAATATGGCCGACCAGCCGATGACGATCTTCCAGGTCGCAGGCCGCGCGATGTCCGCGCAGCTCGTGCGGATGAACACCACCGCGTCGAACCTCGCCAACGCCGGCAGCAGTTCCGGCAGCGCCGAGGCCGCGTACCGAACGATGAAGCCGGTGTTCCGCACCAGCTTCGACAAGGCGACGGGGATGTCCACGGTCGATGTCGAGCGGATCGTCAGCGCCGGCGAAGGCCCGGTCAAGCGTTACGACCCGGCCAACCCGATGGCGGACAAGGACGGCAACGTGTTCGACGCCGCCGTCGACCAGTCGCGCGAGCTCGTCGACATGATGGAGACCGCGCGCACCTACCAGAACAACGTCGAAGTCATGCAGACCGCCAAGTCGCTGATCATCGACACGCTGAAGATGGGCAACTGATAGATGAGCGATTTCGATACCACCTTGTCCAGCTTGGGCATCTCGCGCGGGCCGACCAGCGCGACGCCGAAGACGACCGGCAATGCGCAGGGGCTCGACCAGGCCGATTTCCTGAAGTTGATGACCGCGCAGCTGAAGAACCAGGATCCGTTCAGCCCCGTCGACAACAGCCAGATGGTCGCGCAGATGGCGCAGATGTCGAGCACCTCGGGTATCGCCGAGATGAATTCGACCCTGAAAGCCATTGCCGCGAAGCTCAACGCGACGACATCGTCCGATGCGATGGGCTATGTCGGCAAGACCGTGCTGACCGAGGGCGGCACGGCCTATCCGCGCACCGCGGGCGGCATCGCCGGCGCGGTCGAGCTCGGTGGCGCTGCGACCGATGTCGTCGTCAACATCTCGGACGCCAGCGGCATGGTGTTGAACACCGTCTCGCTCGGCGCGCAGACCGGCGGCACCGTCAACTACGACTGGGACGGCAAGACCGCGGCGGGCGAGAGTGCCGGCGCGGGGCCCTTCAAGGTCGAGGTCGCCGCCGCCAACAACGGCGCCACCGTGGCCGCCAAGTCGCTGGTCTGGGCGCCGGTCGAATCCGTCTCGACGCCCGCCTCGGGCGATCCCGTCCTTTCCGTGACCGGTCTCGGCACGATCCAACTCTCCGCCGTTCGCTCGATCGGCTAAGCAGGAGCACGCTTTCATGACTTTCTACACTTCGCTGAGCGGGCTCCAGGCTGCGCAGACCGACATGTCGGTGATCTCGCACAACATCGCCAACGTCGCGACCAACGGCTTCAAGAAGAGCCAGGCGACGTTCGCCGACGTGATCGCGTCCAACGTCGCGCTCGATCCGCGCCAGATGGTCGGTTCCGGTGTCGTCGTGCAGGCCAACCGCCAGCAGTTCGGCGAGGGCTCGCTGAGCACGACCTCGTCCGCGCTCGATCTCGCCATTTCGGGCGACAGCTTCTTCGCGGTAAAGTCGGCGGGTGCGGGCGGCAACGTCAACTACACGCGCAACGGCGCGTTCCAGGTCGACCTGTCGCGCAACATCACCGACTCCGCTGGCAATTACCTGCAGGCGTTCCCAGTCGATGCGTCGGGCGGTGTCACCGGCACCACGCTGACCAACGTCCAGCTGCCCGAGACCAGCGGCACGCCGGTCCCGACCAAGGCGGTCACGCTGGCGACCAACCTGACCTCGGCCGCGAAGGCGCCGGCGACGACGGCCTTCAGCCGCCTCGACGCGTCGAGCTACAACAACAGCACCGCGACGACGATCTACGATGCGGCGGGCAATGCGAAGACGATGACGAGCTATTTCGTCCGCGACCCGGCGACCGCCAATGCCGACGGCACCAGCACGCAGGTCAACGCGTGGACGATGTTCAACTATGTCGGCGACACCGCGCTGACCGCGGGCGGGGCGGCCGGCGTGCCGGTCACCTTCGACGCGGCCGGCAAGATCGCCACGCCTGCCACAGCGGTCGCGTTCGACGCGTTCACGCCGCTCGGTGGCACGCAGCAGACGATGTCGCTGAACCTTGCCGGCACCACCCAGCTGTCGTCGGCCTTCTCGGTCGCCAGCCGCAGCCAGGACGGCGCCAGCGTCGGCAAGCTGCAGAGCGTCGCGGTCGACGATGCCGGCGTCATCACCGCCAGCTTCTCGAACGGCGACAACCAGGCGCTCGGCAAGGTCGCGCTGGCCAACTTCACCGACCCGACCGGCCTGCGCCAGCAGGGCGACAATTACTGGACCGCGACCGGCATCTCGGGCGCGCCGATCATGGGCGGATCGGGCGACAGCGGCTTCGGCCAGCTCCATTCGAGCATGCTCGAAGGATCGAACGTCGACATCACCGCCGAACTCGTCGCGCTGATCTCTGCGCAGCGCAACTTCCAGGCGAACAGCAAGGCGCTCGATACGCAGAACAAGATCACCGACACGATCTACAACATCCAGGGCTGATAGGGCGGAGCAGGACAGGTAGATGGACAAGCTGGTCTATACCGCGGCGACGGGGCTGAAGGCGTTGATGGCCGCGCAGGCCGTCACCGCCAACAACATGGCGAACGTGTCGACCACCGGATACCGCGCCGATCGCGTGGTGTTCGACCGCGTCAACCTGAAGGGCGGCGGCGGGCTCGAAACGCGCTCGCCGACCGCCGAGGAAGTCACGTCGTCGGACAATTCGCCGGGTGCGATCCAGCAGACCGGACGCTCGCTCGACATCGCGGTCAACGGCACCGACACCTGGATCGCGGTCCAGTCGGTCGATGGCGGCGAGGCCTATACCCGTCGCGGCGACCTGGAAGTCGCGCCGTCGGGTGTGTTGCAGACCGGCGACGGCCACCCCGTGATCGGCCAGTCGGGTCCGATCACCGTGCCGCCCTACGCCTCGATCTCGATCTCCGGCGACGGCACGATCTCGATCGTACCCGAGGGCAAGGACGCCAAGCCGCAGATCCTCGACAAGGTGAAGCTTGCCAGCACCAAGGGGTCGATGACCTCGAAGGGGCTGGACAATCTGCTCCACGTCCAGGGCGGCGGTGCGCTGCCCGAGGATGCCGAGGGCAAGGTCGTCGGTGGCGCGCTCGAGGGATCGAACGTCAACATCACGCAGGCGCTGGTCGACATGATCCAGAACCAGCGGAACTACGAAGTCCAGGCCAATCTGTTGAAGTCGGCCAAGGACATGGATGAGGGCGGTGCATCGCTGATGCGCCTGCCGAGCTAGGGGATTTAGGTCATGAGCAGCGCAGCAATGCACATCGCACGTACCGGGCTCGACGCCCAGGACATGCGGATGCGCGTCATCTCGAACAACCTCGCGAACGTGAACACCACCGGGTACAAGAAGGACCGGGCGGCGTTCGAGACGCTCGCCTATCAGGTCGTCACCACGCCCGGCGCGCCGAGCACCGCGGAGACCAAATACGCCACCGGCCTGAACCTCGGCACCGGCGTGCGCGTCCAGGGCACCGAGCGGATCGACACGCAGGGGTCGCTGTCGACCACCGGCAACTCGCTCGACATGGCGCTGGACGGCAACGGCTATTTTCAGGTGCAGATGCCCGGCGGTACGCTCGGCTACACCCGCGCCGGCAATTTCTCGCGCTCTGCGGAAGGCCTGCTGGTGACGTCGGAGGGCTATCAGGTCCAGCCCGGCATCACCGTCCCCGAAGGCGCGACGGCGATCACCGTCGGCACCGACGGCACCGTCTCGGCGACCGTCCCCGGCCAGACCGCGCCCAACCAGATCGGCCAGATCCAGGTCGCGAGCTTTCCGAACGCCGCCGGGCTGCTGGCGGCGGGCGACAACTACCTGACCGAGACCGATGCGAGCGGCGCCGCCAATCTCGGCATCGCCGGCGAGGACGGCCGCGGCAACATCCGCCAGGGCATGCTGGAGGCGTCGAACGTCAACGTCGTCGAGGAACTGGTCGACATGATCGAGACGCAGCGCGCGTACGAGGTCAATTCGAAGATGATCTCGGCCAGCGACGACATGCTCAAATACATCAACCAGAACGTCTGATCATGGCCAGCCGCATCTCTTCACCCCTTCGCCTCGGCACCCATTGGATCGAGATCGGTCTCGGCGTCGCCGCCGGTACGCTCGTGCTCGCCGCGCTCGCGCCGTATCCGGCCGATGCCGGGCTGTTCGGCAAGAAGGCACCGCCGGTCGACTTTTCGGCCGCGCACGCGCCGATGGTCGCGCCCGCGCCGGCGCCCGCCAACGGGTCGATCTTCCAGGTGTCCGACGGCTACGCACCGCTGTACGAAGGCTGGCGTGCGCGCCGGGTCGGCGATCCGCTGACGATCGTGCTGGTCGAGCGCACCGCCGCGAGCAAGTCGTCGGCGTCGAAGCTCAATTCCGACGGCAGCATCGGCGTGACCCCGCCGGTCTCGGGTCCGTTGTCGTTCCTGAAACAGGGCGCATTGTCGGGCGGCGCGACGCGTGGCTTCACCGGGCAGGGCGCGGCCGACCAGTCCAACTCGCTGTCGGGTGAGATCACCGTGACGGTTGCAGCCAGCTACCCCAACGGCACGATGCTGGTGCAGGGGCAGAAGCGCGTGACGCTCAACCGCGGCGACGAGTTCGTCCAGATCAAGGGCCTCGTCCGCACCGCCGACATCGACGCGAACAACCGCATCCTGTCGACCCGCGTCGCCGATGCGCAGATCGCCTATACCGGCAAGGGCGATGTCGCGCGCGCCGGTCGCCAGGGGTGGCTCGGCCGCTTCTTCTCCGTCGTCAGCCCGTTTTGATGGTCTCGCCCATGATCCGCTTTCTTCTCGCCATGCTCGCAGGCCTGGCCATCGCTGCGCCGGCGCAGGCCGACCGGATCAAGGATCTGGGCGGCTTCCAGGGCATCCGCAGCAACCAACTGACCGGCTACGGCATCGTCGTCGGCCTGCCCGGCACCGGCGACGACAATCTGGAATACACCGTCCAGTCGCTGAAGGCCGTCGCCTCGCGCTTCGGCCTGCAGCTGCCCGCTGCCGCCAACCCGTCGATGAAGAACGCGGCGGTCGTGCTGGTCACCGCCGAACTGCCGGCATTCGCCAAGCCGGGCCAGCGGCTCGACATCACCGTCGCGTCGATGGGCAAGGCCAAGTCGCTCCGCGGCGGCAGCCTGATCATGACGCCGCTGCTCGGCGCGGATAACCAGGTCTATGCGATGGCGCAGGGCAATCTGGCGGTCGGCGGGCTCGGCGCAGAAGGCGCCGATGGTTCCAAGATCGTCGTCAACATCCCCTCGACCGGCCGCATTCCGGAAGGGGCAACCGTCGAACGGGCTGTCGCCACCGGCTTCGACACCGCGCCGATGCTCACTTTCAACCTGCAGCGCGCCGATTTCACCACCGCGCAGAACGTCGCCGCCGCGATCAACCAGCGGCTCGGCTTCGGCACCGCGCAGGCGCTCGACGCGGTGTCGGTCGCGGTCCGCGCACCCGCCGGTGCCGACGTCCGCGCCACGCTGATGAGCGAGATCGAGAATCTCGACGCCACCTCTGCCGAGGCTTCGGCCAAGGTGATCGTTAACGCGCGTACCGGCACCGTCGTCATCAACTCCGCGGTCCGCGTCAGCCCCGCTGCCGTCACCCACGGCAAGCTGACGGTCCGCATCGACGAGAGCCAGCAGATCGTCCAGCCCGCGCCGTTCAGCCAGGGCCAGACCGCGATGCAGCAGAAGTCGGGCGTCGCCGTCGAGGAAGAGAAGCGGCCGATGTTCCTGATCGCGCCGGGGCCGAAACTGTCCGACATCGTCAAGGCGGTGAACGCGATCGGCGCCTCGCCCGCCGATCTGGTCGCGATCCTCGAGGCGCTCAAGGAAGCGGGCGCATTGCGTGCCGAACTGATCGTTCTGTGAGCGGGATCGGCAACAGCGTCGGCGCTACCGGCGGCATCTCCGTCGACACCAGTCGCCTGAAATCGTCGGAGAACCTTAAAAAGGCCGGCGAGAAGTTCGAGGCGGTGTTCGACGGCATGATGCTGAAGGCGATGCGGCAGGCGCATCTTAGCAACCCGCTGTTCGATTCGAAGGCGATCGATACCTTCACCGAGATGCAGGACGCGCAGGTCGCACAGTCGATGGCGCACAACGCACCGATGGGCATCGGCAAGGCGATGACCGACTTTCTCGCAAAGTCTCAATCCGATCTTAACCCTGCGGATGCAAAGCCCGATCGATGAGCGATCTGCTGTCGATAGGTGCGAGCGGCGTCAACGCGTATCAGAGCGCGTTGTCGACCGTGTCCGAAAACATCGCGAACACCGGCGTCGCCGGCTATTCGCGGCGCACCGTCGACCTGAAGGCGGTCGGTGGCGCCGGCACCGGCCTGACGTCCAGGGTTTTGGCCGGCGGCAGCGGCGTCGTTGCGGCCGGCATCAACCGTGCCGCCGACGCCTATCGCAACGCCGCCGTCCGCTCGTCGAGCGCCGATCTCGCGCGCACCGAAGCCGGCTCGACCTGGCTCGACGGCATCCAGAGCGCACTGACCGGCAACAAGCTCGGCGGCCAGCTCACCAGCTTCTTCAACAGCGCGACCGCACTCGCCGCCGATCCCAGCTCCAGCGCATCGCGCGCGACGATGCTGGAGGGCGCGACCTCGCTCGCTGCTGCGTTCGGCGCGACCGGCGCGGCGCTGCGCGGCGTCGGCGACGCGCTCGACGCCTCGGCGATGCAGGCGACGCAGAGCCTGGGTTCGCTCGGCGCCGCGCTCGCCAAGGTCAATGACGGGCTCGCTCGCACCCAGCCGGGCTCCGGTGCCGCCGCAGGACTCGCCGATCAGCGCGACCAGCTGCTCGAACAGATGAGCGCGATCGTCGACGTCAACGTCACCACCGACACGGCCGGTCGGGCCACCGTTAAGGTCGGCGGCGAATCAGGCGCCGTGCTGGTCGCCGGCAACGAGGCTGGCAGCGTCGCCTACGAACGCAGCGCAACCGGCCAGGTCTCGTTCGCCGTGATCCGCGCCGGCACGGTCTCCGCGATGAGTCCCGCAGGCGGTGCGCTCGCCGGGATCGCGGACGGCGCGCAGCGGATCGCCGATGCCGGCGCCGCGCTCGGCGACATCGCCAGCAGCTTCACGTCCCAGGTCAACGCCGTGCAGATGCAGGGCCGCGATCTCAACGGCAACGCCGGCACCGCGCTGTTCGCGACCGGCGCGTCGCCGACCGACTTCTCCGTCGCGTTGACCGACCCGCGCGGAATCGCCGCCGCCGGTGCGTCCGGCAACGTCCGCGACGCGTCGAACCTCGCTGAGTTGCAGGCCGTGCGGATCAGCGGCGGGTTCGAAACCGGCACGACCGGCCTCGTGGCAACCAACGCCGCCGCGCTGTCGCAGCGCAGGACCGTCGCCGATGCGCAGAATTCGATCCGTGACGGCGCGGTCGGCGCGCGCGATGCCGTGTCGGGCGTCTCGCTCGATACCGAAGCAGTCGACCTGATGCGTTTCCAGCAGGCGTATCAGGCGTCGAGCCGGATCATTCAGGTCGCGCGCGAGACCTTCCAGTCGATCCTCCAGATCCAGTGAGGTCCCGGTCATGACCATGCAGATTTCGACCAGCCAGTTCTACGATCGCGCCGCGCGTTCGATCGCGACGACCAGCGGCAGGACCGACACGATCAGCACGCAGATCTCGTCGGGCAAGAAATTCCAGGCGCCGTCCGACGATTCGGTCGCCTATCAGCGGCTTGCCGGGCTCAGCCGCACCACCGCCGATGGCGCCGCCTACGACGCCAACCTGACGATGGCGGGATCGCTGCTGCAACAGGCCGACACGACGTTGTCGGCGATGACGACGCAGCTGCAAAAGGCGTCCGAGCTCGCGATCCAGGCCAACAACGGCACGCTGAGCGCATCGCAGCGCGCGACGATCGGCGATCAGCTGAGCGGTATCGCCGACACCATCGCCGGGCTCGCCAACATCAAGGATCTGCGCGGCCAGCCGCTGTTCGGCGGGGCCGATGGCGGCGCCGCCGTCGCCAAACAGGCCGATGGCCGCTACACCTATGCCGAGACCGCCGCTTCGCCGATCCCGATCGGCGACGGGCAGACCGTCCAGGCGGGCGAGCCCGCGTCGCGCGTGCTGAAGTTCGGCGACAAGGATGCGCTGAACGTGATCGCCGCGCTCGCCGCCGCGCTGCAGTCGGGCGAACCGCTTGGCACAGCGGGATCGACCGCGATCGACGATCTGTCGGCGGCGGGCACGCAACTGACCGCGATCCAGGGTTCGCTCGGCGCCCGCGCCGCGCGCGTCGACCTGCAGCAGGCGGCGCAGAAGGACATCGCCACCGACCGCGAGGACGTCCGCTCGTCGATCGAGGATACCGATGTCGTCGCCGCGACCGTCGAACTGCAGAAGCAGATGACGATCCTCAACGCGACGTCGGCCAGCTTCACCAAGCTCTCGTCGCTGTCGCTCTTCAATTATCTGAAGTGACGCCGGCGCGGTAACCGCTTGGCTACGAAATCCGGTTAACGTCGCGCGTACCAGCCGTTCCGGGCGTCCAGGGGAATCACAGAATGTTTGCCGCGATCGGCTTTGTCGTCCTGCTCGTCATGGTGTTTGGTGGGTTCGCCTTTACCGGCGGCGCGCTCGGCCCCGTCATGGAGGCGATTCCCCACGAGATGCTGATCATCGGCGGCGCCGCCGCCGGCGCGCTGATCATGGGCAATTCGGGCAAGGAACTGAAGGCGGTCGGCGGCGGCCTCGCCAAGGTGTTCAAAGGACCCAAATACAAGAAGCAGGATTATCTCGACGTCATCTTCCTGGTGTCGAAGCTGATGAAGATGCTGCGGATGGAGGGGCCGATGGCGCTCGAACCGCACGTCGAGGATCCCAACTCATCGGCGCTGTTCGCGGAATATCCCAAGCTGCTGAAGGACCATTCGCTCGTCAACCTGATCGCCGACACGCTGCGGCTGGTGGTGGTGTCGTCGGGCACGCTCGACGTGCACGCGGTCGAGGACGTCATGGACAACGCCATCAAGACCCACCACCACGAGGTCGAAGGGCCGCATTCGACGCTGACCAGCCTCGCCGACGCGCTGCCCGCGCTCGGCATCGTCGCGGCGGTGCTCGGCGTGGTCAAGACGATGGGCTCGATCGACAAGCCGCCTTCGATCCTGGGCGCGATGATCGGCTCGGCGCTGGTCGGCACGTTCATGGGCGTGCTGCTCGCATACGGCGTGGTCGCGCCGCTCGCCAACCGGCTGAAGCAGGTGATCGATGCCGACGCCGCGATCTACGGCGTGGTCAAGCAGATCATCATCGCCTCGCTGCACGGCCATCCGCAGCCGTTGGTGATCGAGGCGGCCCGTTCCGGCATCGCGCATTCGAACCAGCCGGGCTTCGCCGAGGTGTTCGACGGGCTGAGGGGCCGCTGACATGGCGCGCGCGCCGCACGGGGCGAACGTTCCGCCCAAGATCATCGTCAAGAAGATCTATATCGAGGGGCATGGCGGCCACCATGGCGGCGCCTGGAAAGTCGCCTATGCCGATTTCGTGACCGCGATGATGGCGTTCTTTTTGCTGATGTGGCTGCTCGGCGCGACCACCGAGAAGCAACGCCGCGGCATCGCCGACTATTTCGCGCCGACCTTGATGGATACGCGGTCGCTGGGCGTCGGCGGCGGCGGCCTGTTCGGGGGCGAATCCTTGCTCAGCAAGAATAAGCTCGGCCCCAATGCCGGCCAGACCGTGCTGCAGTCGATCGCGATGCCGGTCAGCGGCCAGGGCGGCGAGAATATCGGTACGGGCGACAAGGGCTCGCTCAACAACCAGGCGCTGGCGGCGGAGGATCGCAAGAACTTCGAGGCGATGAAGCGCAAGGTGCTGAGCGAGATCGCCGGCTCGACCAAGCTGTCGCGGCTTGCCGGGCATGTCCGCTTCGTGCCGACCCAGGAAGGCATGCGGATCGACCTGGTCGACGACGCGGATTATTCGATGTTCGCGCTCGGCACCACCGCACTCGATGGCCAGGCGAGCGACCTGATCGGCATGATCGCCGAGACGATCCGCAGTTCGGCCAACCCGATCATGATCCGCGGCCATACCGACGCGGTGCCGTATGGCGATCCGCGCGCGATGAACAACTGGATGCTGTCATCCGGCCGGGCGGAAGCTACCCGCCGTCGATTGTTGCAGGGTGGCACGCCGGAGGCCCGGTTCGAGCGGATCGAGGGCGTCGCCGACCGTGAACCGCTGATCAAGGACACCCCGACCGACCCCCGCAACCGTCGTGTGGCGATCACGCTGCTGTACCGGCGGGGCAGCTTCGGCCGCTGACCGGCAGACCCGGGGCATGAAAAAGGCCGGCGGAAAGCCCGCCGGCTTTTTCGTCCATATCGGAGCGACGGGGTTACTCCGCAGTAGCGGCAGCCTTGCGCTTGCGCGGTGCTGGCGCCGCCTCGGCGGGAGCGGCTTCGGTCTTGCGTGCGCCGGGCTTGCGACCAAGCCCGATCTTCTTCGCCATCGCACGACGGCTTTCCGAATAATTCTCCGCAACCATCGGGTAGTCTGGCTTTAGGCCATAGCGTTCGCGGTACTCGGCGGGCGTCATGCCGTTCGTCGCGAGGTGGCGGCGCAAGGTCTTGTACGGCTTGCCGTCGATCATCGAGATGATGTGATCCTTCGACGCGAGCGATTTCCGCGCGGTGACGGCCGGCGTATACTCGACCGGCGCTTCGACCGGCTCCTCTTCCGTCGACGTACCGAGCAGCGACGACACGGTGTCATGCATCTTGCCGAGGAAAGCGGGAACCTCTTCAGCCGAGATCCGGGTATTGGGGTTGCCCAGCCAAGCAATGGTAAGTTCGGTTGCGAGTTCGACGGCGCTCAAATCGGTAGTATCTTCAGACATATCGCTCTCCATTGTTCCGTCAGCCCTATCCGTCGGCAACATCGGATTCAACTGTTCAGATCAACTTACGGAACCTTGGTTTGTAAAAAAATTGTAAGACCCATTTCTGGTTTTCTAACCTACGGATAAAAAAGGAAAATATATCGAATTTGAATGTAACGCTGAAACCGGCCGATTTTTTGCATCCATTTCGGAGACGCCGCGAAACCGTCGCGTCGGGCGAATTGCGCTGGCCCGGCCGCCGGGAGTTCGCGTAGAACCCCCGCAACGCATTGATAAAAGGGTTCGCCTTCCATGGATCGTCGTCAGTTCCTCGCTTCCGGCGGCGTCGCCGCGCTTGCCGCCACGTTCGTTCCCGCCGCCGCGTTCGCGCAGGCCTCGGGCGACGTCGCACTCAACGCGGAGTTCGATCGCATCTTCCGTGATCAGGTCGCGCGGTCACCCGAATTCGCGACGTCGCTGGGGCTCGACAAGGGGCCGATGGCGGAGGCCAAGCGTCGCCTGTCGCCGCGCACCGCTGCCAAGCGCACGCAGGATGTTGCCCAGACCAAGGCGGCGATCGCGCGCCTCGCCAAGGTCGACACCGCGGCGCTGTCGCCCGCCGCCAAGTTGAACCTGGAGGTCGTGCGCTATTCGCTCGGCACGCAGATCGCCTCGGCGGACGCGTTCGGCATGGACAGTGCGATCCGGCCCTACCGGATCTTCCAGCAGGGCGGCGCCTATTTCTCGACGCCGGACTTCCTCAACACCGCGCACACGATCGCTACCAAGCCCGACGCGGACGCGTATCTCGCGCGGCTTGATCAGTTCGCGACCGTGCTCGACCAGGAAAGCGCGATGCAGGAGGCGGAGGCCGCCAAGGGCCTGCTGGCGCCGGCCTGGTCGCTGGACCTGACGCTCGGCCAGATGCGGACGCTGCGCGGGCAGCCTGCCGCGACGTCGAGCATCGTCCAGTCGCTCGCCAAGCGCGCTGCCGCCAAGGGTATCGCCGGCGACTGGCAGGCCCAGGCCGCGCAGATCGTCGAGGGCAAGGTGTATCCGGCGCTCGACCGCCAGATCGCGCTGATCGAGCGGTTGAAGCCGACGACGAAGCCTGGCGACGGCATCTGGCGCGTGCCCAACGGCGACGCGATCTATGCGATGGCGCTGAACCAGGCGACGACCACGACGATGAGCCCGGACGAGGTCCACCGCATCGGCCTGGCGCAGGTCGCGGAGATCACCGCGCAGCTCGACACCATCCTGAAGTCGCAGGGCTTCGCGACCGGCACCGTCGGCGAGCGACTCGCCAAGCTGAACGTCACGCCCGCCGAACTCTATCCGAACACCGACGCGGGGCGGCAGGCGCTGATCGCCGGGCTGAACGACGGCGTAAAGGCGATGTACGCGAAACTGCCCGAGATGTTCGCGACGGTGCCGACGCAGCCGCTCGAAATCCGCGCAGTGCCCGTCGAGATCCAGGACGGTGCGTCGAACGGCTACTATAATCGCGCTTCGCTCGACGGCTCGCGTCCGGCAATCTACTTCGTCAACCTCAAGGACGTCGGCGACTGGCCGAAGTACACGCTGCCCTCGCTCACCTATCACGAGGGCGTTCCCGGGCATCACCTGCAGATCAGCCTGGCGCAGGAGTCGAAGGATATTCCGATGCTGCGGAAAATCGGCTTCTTCTCGGCCTATTCGGAGGGCTGGGCGCTCTATGCCGAACAGCTCGCGGATGAACTGAAGGCTTATGGCACACCGCTGGAGCGTGCCGGCTACCTCCAGTCGTTCCTGTTCCGTGCGGCACGCCTGGTGGTCGATACCGGCATCCACGCCAAGCGCTGGAGCCGCGAGAAAGCGACCGACTATATGGTCGGCGTGACCGGTTTCGCGCGCCCACGTACGCAGCGCGAGGTCGAGCGTTATTGCACGCAGGCGGGCCAGGCATGCAGCTACAAGGTCGGTCACATGGCGTGGTCGCGGGCACGGGCCAAGGCGCAGGCGGCGCTCGGGCCGAAGTTCGACCTCAAGCAGTTCCACGAGATCCTGAAGGAAGGCGCGATGCCGCTGACCATCCTGGAACGTCGCGTCGACGAACGCATCGCGGCGATGCGCGCCTGAGATTGAGGGTTGGATGATCGAGGGTCGCGTGTTCGTTCGCGCGCGACCCTCGAACGGGCGGCAATCGTCCTAATCTGAGGCAAGCGTTGTGCCGGATGACGCGCCGCGGCGTTGTTGCGCGGTGCCATCCGTTGCTGAAAGCTCGCCCATGAAGATGCCGTCGTCCGACCAGCGCGCGGATGAGCGCGACTTCGCGCGTGAGCCGATCGCCGTCGCGCCACTGGCGGCGATGCTGGTCGAACGGACCGGGCACGGCAACATCCTGTTCGCGGCTTTGGACGAGCAGCGCGCACTGGCGATCGCCGCCATCGCCGCCGCGCTGGCGCCTGATGTCGCGGTCATCCACCTGCCATCGAGCGACGCCTTGCCGGGGGACGACGCGGCGGCGTCGCCCGGCAATATCGGACGGCGGGTCGCGGCGCTGCGGCGGCTGCGCGATAGCGCCGATGGCGAAACGGTGCTGCTCGTCACCACGGTGGAGGCGACCGCGGTAGCCTATGCCGAACCCGATGCGTTCGCGATCGCGCCGCCTGCCATTGCGGTCGGTGATCCGATCGATCTCGCCGCTTTCGCGCAGACCGCGCTCGACATCGGTTATACCGAGGACGACCGCGTCGACGAACCCGGCGAAGTCGCGATCCTCGGCAGCGTCATCGACATCTTTCCCGCCGACCATGACGGACCCGTGCGGATCGTCGTTGAGGACGGCGCGGTGGCCGAGATCAACGCCTATGATCCGGTCAGCCAGTTGACCACCGACGCGATCGAGCGGATCGAGATTGGCCGCGCGCGGGAGCCGGATGCGGTAGAGGACGTGTCGATCCTCGATCATCTGCCCGGTGCGGCGCTGGCGTCCGACAGTGGCGCGGACGATCGCCGTTGGCGTTTCCTGACGATCGCCGAGGAAGCACGCCGTTTGCGTCAGGGCGCGGCACCGGTCCGCGTCATCGACGATGCACACTGGACCAAGGCGTCTAGCGCGCTCGAGATCGTCGCGTTTACCGCTCCGGCCGCACCCCCGCCGCGCTTCGCCGAGCGGCGCGATCCTGCGCGTGCGTTCACGCGGTTCGTGAAGGGGTTGGGCGAGGGACGGCTGTTGCTGGCGGGCTCGGCGCGCGACCTGCGCTTCATCGCCGCACGACTCGAACGCTCAGCCAAGATCGTGCTCGAACCCGTCGCCAGCTTCGCCGACGCGCTTGCCGCCAAGCCCGGTAGCACGATGATGGTGACGGCCCCCGTCGATCGTGGCTTCGTCCACGGCGATCTGACCGTGGTCGCCGGCGCCGATCTGCTCGGCGGCAGGGCGGGCGGGGACGATCGTGCGAGCTCGAGCAACGATGCGCTGTTCGCCGAACTCGGCGACCTGCGGATCGGCGATGTCGTCGTACATGAGGATTTCGGCATCGGCGTGATCGCCGGGCTTGAGCCGGTGGCCGAAGGCGACGCGATCGTCCTGGAATACGCCAAGGGCGGACGCCATCTGGTCCCCGTCACCGAAGCCGACCGTATCTGGCGCTACGGTGCCGATGCCGACGCGGTGACGCTCGATGCGCTCGACGGATCGAGCTGGCAGAAGCGCCGTGGCGCGATCGATGCCGCGATCGCCGAGAGCGCGCGTGACCTTGCCGCACTCGCCGCGACCCGCGACGCGCGTACCACCGAGCCGATCGTGCCCGACGCATCGGTCTATGAACGCTTCGCCAGCGGCTTCGCATTCACCGAGACGCCGGACCAGGCCCGCGCCATCGCCGCGGTGCGCCACGACCTCGCCAGCGGCAAGCCGATGGACCGGCTGGTGGTCGGCGATGTCGGCTACGGTAAGACCGAGGTCGCACTCCGCGCCGCCGCGCTGGTCGCGCTCGCCGGTCGGCAGGTCGCGATCGCGGCACCGACCACGGTTCTCGTCCGTCAGCATCTCGAAGTGTTCAAGCGGCGGTTCGAGGCGACCGGGGTGGAAGTCGCCGGCCTGTCGCGCCTTTCCAGCCCGGCGGAGCGCAAGCGCGTCAAGGCGGGGCTCGCCGACGGATCGATCGGCGTCGTGGTCGGCACCGGCGCGGTATCGGGCAAAGGCGTCGACTATGCCGATCTCGCGTTGGTAGTGATCGACGAGGAACAACGCTTCGGCACTGCGGACAAGGCCAAGCTGCACGCGCTCGGCACCGGGCACGTTCTGACGCTCAGCGCGACGCCAATCCCGCGGACGCTGCAGTCGGCGATGGTCGGGCTGCAGGCGATCTCGGTGATCGCGACGCCGCCCGCGCGTCGCCAGCCGATCCGCACGTCGGTATCGGT
>Ga0247813_10000562_pt1 | contig 33313 bp, 24 predicted proteins | sample UWRJL169409C1_FD_180719 | JGI IMG/M metagenome (GOLD analysis project Ga0247813, IMG submission 180719) | Plant litter microbial communities from Arlington Agricultural Research Station in Wisconsin, United States - UWRJ-L169-409C-1 | ecosystem: Environmental > Terrestrial > Plant litter >... | reverse complement strand
CATCCAATTGATGTGATTTATGATTATGAGAAAACAGGACTTTGGCAGGAAGGTGAAGCAAACCTTACCAAATATGAGCCAGGAGGAAATGTGGGTATGATCAAAGTAAAATACACAGGTGATTTCAATCCAGATGGTACACCAACAAGACAAATTGGACCAGCAGACAGACAAATTATAGATGTAAACCCTAATTTTCAGGGGGGTTTTAATACTCGTGTAGCTTATAAAAATTTAGATCTTAGCATGGTAGGTGCTTTTCAGGACGGAGGAGTTCTTATCAGTACGCTTTACTCTTCATCAGGATACCTGAATATGTTAAGCGGACGTAGAGGAAACGTACAAGTAGATTACTGGACACCTGAAAATACAGATGCAAAATATCCAAGACCTGGAGGTATTACAAGTAATGATAATCCAAAATACGGATCTACATTAGGATACTTTGATGCTTCTTACGTTAAAATCCGTACGATAACTCTTGGTTATAACGTGACTGAAAAATTTATTAAAGATTTAGGAGTTGATAGATTTCGTCTTTATTGTACCATTCAAAATCCATTCGTAATCTATTCACCTTACCACAAAGAGACAGGTATGGATCCGGAAACCAATTCATATGGAAATGAAAATGCAGCAGTAACCGATTTTTACAAAAGACGTTTACTAACATTAGGAACAAACACGCCTTCAACGCGTACTGTTTTGCTTGGACTTAATTTAACATTCTAAAAAAAAGATAACGATGAAACCTATACAAATAAAAACTTTTATGGTAACAGCACTAATAACGCTGTTCCTGGGAGCCTGTTCTAATGTTTTAGAAGAAGAGCCTCGCAGTAATTACACTCCCGAATATTTTAAAACCGAAAAAGGGGTTATTGGGGGATTAACGTCAATGTATGCACACTTACGTTATATCTATGGACAAGGTTACTATTACAATACAACTGAAACCGGAACCGATGAAGCAACATATGCACAAAGTGCAGATGCCAACTTTAAGGATATGGACCTTTCAGGAGTAGGATCAATTACGCCTTCTTCAAGTCGTACAGATGCTTTGTGGCAACCCGCATTTATTAATATTAACACTGCCAGCGGTATTATTGAAAATGCTCAGGCAATTGGAACTGTTTCGAATGCAATGATTGCCGAAGCTCGATTTTTCCGTGCCTTTGACTACTTCATGTTAGTTCAGACTTTTGGTGGAGTGCCATTAGATTTGGGAGCCGGAGAACTTAAATTCAACACAAGTCCATCCAGATTTTCTGTTCGAAATACGGTACCACAAGTTTATACTAAAGCTATTTTTCCTGATTTAGTGACAGCGGTAAACGATTTACCAGATGTTGGAAGAGTAAAAGGAGGGGTAACTAAAACAGCTGCGAGACTTTATTTGGCAAAAGCGTATTTAACGTATGCATGGTGGTTGAAAAATCCAAACAACATTCCAACTTATCCGGAAACTACCCGTGTAGACCCTGACGGACATGATGCAGCCTGGTATTTTCAAAAAGCTTATGATGTAGCTGCGGCTGGAATTGATTCTCATGGTGCATTTGCATTACAACCAACGTATTATGATGTAAATTTAGGAAGTAATGATCGTAATAGCGAAATTGTATTATATGCTGACCATACTGAAAAAAGTGAATTTTTTAATGCTAGTAGTTTAACCTATTCAAATGGAGCTGCACCTGAAAATTTTGCTGTTTGGATGATGACTCCAAATTACACTAACATCAGAAGTTCTGGGGTAAGTTCAGTACAACGTGAAGCAGAACAACACTTAGGACGTCCTTATGTTCGTATGTGTCCGACTATTGGTGCAATCACAAACACATTTGCTGACAAAACAAATGATTCTCGTTATGATGGAACATTTACAACTGTATATCGTGGTAACTGGAATAAAGCGGGAATTACAACACCAACATTAAATAATGCTAATGGCTTACCGGTTGCTCCCGGGGGTGCTATACTTTCGTTCATTAATAATGACGATCCAGCGATTGTTTATAATGTCTCAAACGGAGCTGTTGGCGCCGGAGTATTGCCAGGAAGATCAGATTTTGTTATTGCGCCAAGTGGAGTAAGCAGAATTTTATTCCCTGGATTATGGAAACTTGGAGTTTACCGTACTGATGGTGCGGGAGGATTAGGACAGCCTAATGCTGCTAGTACGCGCCCTTTTAATATTGCTAAATTGTCAGAACTTTATTTAATTGCGGCAGAAGCAGCGGTAATGGGTGCAGCGCCTCAAGGCGGAAAAAGCGCAAGAGAACTAGTAAATGTTTTGCGTGCACGTGCAGGAAAATGGAGATTTGACAACAATGGAAATGTGGTTAAAACTGCAGACAATAGTACTGCAATGACTGCAGCGACACCTGCAACTATCGATATCAACTATATTTTGGCAGAACGCTCACGCGAGTATTATGGAGAAGGATATCGTTGGTATGACTTAATTCGTACTCAAAAATGGGCAGAACTTTCGGCTTCATACAAAATTTGCGGTACGTCTTATGCAGATCGTACACCTGTAACTGTAAACAGAGACATTAAACCATATCATTATTTACGTCCAGTTCCTCAATCTCAATTTGATGCCATGATAATGACAGCCGAAGAAAAAGCCGTTTATCAGAATCCTGGATACTAAATAGTATTAATATTGAAACAAATTTGGTTAGATCTAAAAGTAGTTAGTTAGTCGTTATAATTTTTTATCTACAAAATTAAGTTATAACAGTAATGTAAATTTGTTTTCAAAAAAGCCGGAAGTTTATTTCTTTCGGCTTTTTGTTGTTGAACTAATGAAAGATCTTATTGTAATTTTTATGTAAATTCAACATCAAAAACAAGGATAACCCGGATCTTAAAAGAAAAAATAAAAATGAAAAAAATACTCATATTAATAACATTATTTATTTGCAGTGGTATTTATGCTCAGATAAAATTGCCGAGATTAATTAGCGACGGCATGGTTTTACAGCGCGATATTCCGTTGAAAATCTGGGGTTGGGCATCGCCAAATGAAAAGGTCGAAATTAACTTCAATCAAAAAAAGTTTAAAACGACAGCTGCTAAAGATGGTAACTGGATAATTACACTACCGTCTCAAAAAGCAGGCGGGCCATACGAAATGACTTTATCTGCCAGCAATACAATTGTACTGAAAAATATCCTGATTGGTGATGTCTGGCTTTGTTCGGGGCAATCGAATATGGAGCTTCCGATGGAACGTGTTAAAGGAAAATATAAAGACGTAATCGCAAAGATTGATAATAACAATACCAGACAATTTTTGGTTCCTGATCAATACGAATTTGCGAAAGAAAGTACAGATCTTTCATCAGGAGAATGGCTTTCTGCAAATCCTGAAAATATTTTGAAGTTTTCGGCAGTTGCGTATTTTTTTGCCGATGAAATCTACCAAAAATATAGCATACCAATAGGATTAATTAATAGTGCTTTAGGAGGTTCTCCGGCCGAATCATGGATCAGTGCAGAAGCGGTTAAAAAGTTTCCGGAATATGATACTGAATATCAGAAATTCAAAGACGGAACTTTAGGTGCTCAAATTGAAGCAAATGACAAACAAATCAGTTCAAACTGGTATTCGACTATAAATAAAGAGGATGAAGGTTTAAAGAATAAATGGTCAAATACCGAACTAGAAGATACCGATTGGAAAAACATGAATATTCCGGGATATTGGGCTGATAACGAATTAGGAAATGTAAATGGTGTAGTATGGTTCCGAAAAGAATTTACCCTTTCAAATTTAAAGGAAAGCAATGCTAAACTTATTTTAGGAAGAATTGTTGATGCCGATTCCGTTTACGTAAACGGACATTTTGTAGGTACAACATCTTATATGTATCCACCCAGAATTTATCCTTTTGATGCAAAGTTTTTAAAAGAAGGAAAAAATGAAATTGCGATTCGCGTTATCAATAATACCGGAAGAGGTGGTTTTGTAGAAGATAAACCATATGAATTGATTCTGGGTAATGAAGTTATTGATTTGAAAGGTTCATGGAAATATAAATTAGGAGTAAAAATGCTGCCTTTGCCTTCGCCTACTTTTATCAGATGGAAACCAGTCGGTTTGTATAATGCGATGATTGCGCCGTTGAAAAACTACGGAATAAAAGGTGTGCTTTGGTATCAGGGCGAATCGAGTACTAAAAAACCGGAAGAATATGCCGCTTTGATGGAAACTTTAATTACCAATTGGAGAACAGAGTGGAAGCAAGGTTCCTTTCCTTTTTTATACGTGCAGCTTACTAATTTTATGGCGCCAAAAACAGAGCCGGGAGAAAGTAACTGGGCTGCTTTAAGACAGCAGCAAAAAAACACTTTAACTGTTCCGAATACGGGAATGGCAGTTACTATTGATCTTGGAGAATGGAATGACATTCATCCTTTAAATAAATATGATGTCGGCAGAAGACTTTCGTTATTGGCCAGAAAAATGGTTTATGGAGAAAAAAATCTTGTTGCTTCCGGACCACTTTTTAAATCAATGGAACAAAAAGGAAATAAACTTGTTTTAAGTTTTACAGATATCGGAACAGGTTTAACATCCAAAGAAAACAAACCACTTAAAGCATTTGAAATTGCTGGAAAAGACGGGAAATTTGTTTGGGCTAATGCGGTTATTGAAGGAGATAAAATTATCATATCAAATGAAACCATTTTAAACCCAACCAAAGTGCGATATGCCTGGGCAGATAATCCGGATCAGGCTAATTTATACAATAAAGAAAACTTACCGGCTTCTCCTTTTGAAGGCAGTTTGTAAAATCATAATCGAATTAAAGTAAAAAAAAGCGGGAGTTCTAAAATAGACTCCCGCTTTTATATTGAATTTAAGTTTTGAAGTTTACGTTTTGGAATTTGGAATTTAAAATTTGGAATTTAATTCATTATTGAACCGGAAGATAAATATCAAAAGTAGCTCCTTTGTTCTTTTCGCCGGTGGCCGTAATAATACCACTATGGTTGTCTACAATTTTTTTCACAATGGCAAGTCCAATTCCAGTTCCGTTATATTCTAATTTTCCGTGTAAACGCTGAAAAACTTCGAATATTTTTGCACTGTATTGCTGTTCAAAACCAATTCCGTTATCAGAAATTTTAATATGGCAATAATGCGTTTCTTCTTCTAATTTTTCATTGTTTAAAAGTGAACCTTTTACAATTTCACTTTGAATCTTTATGACAATTGGTGTTTCAGGATTGGAGAATTTAAGAGAATTGCTCACTAAGTTATACAAAAGCTGTCTAAACTGAAACGGAATAATATTAGCTTCGCAATTCTCACAGTTTTCAATTGTGGCATTTTTTTGCTCAATTTCTTCTTTTAAATCGTCTTTTACTTCGTCAATAATTTTAGAAAGATCTGTTTTCTCAAAAACGCGTTCCTGAATATTTGTTCTGGAGTAGGCGAGTAAATCATTGATAAGCGTTTGCATACGTTGCGCAGCACTTTGCATACGTTGAAATTTATCTTTTCCACTATCAGATAAATTTTCAAACTCTTTCTCGACAATTAGTGAAGCAAAAGTTTGAATTTTTCTTAATGGTTCCTGTAAATCGTGACTTGAGATATAAGCAAAGGACTGTAATTCCTGATTCATTTTCTCGAGTTCTATGTTTTTTTGCTCCAGTTCTAAAGCATTCAATTTTAATTTGTCATCTGCTTTCTTTTTCTCCGATAGATCATGTGTTACTTTTGAAAAACCAATAACCTGACCTTTTTTATTGTGAACGGCAGTAATAACAACGCTTGCCCAAAAATGAGTACCGTCTTTACGTACACGCCAGCCTTCCTGAGTAGCTTTTCCTTTTTCGATTGCTATGTTTAAAAGTTTTTGAGCAAGATTACTTTTTCTATCTTCTTCCGTATAAAATTTTGAGAAATTTTGACCAATAACTTCTTCGGCTTTATATCCTTTTATTTTTTCAGCACCTAAATTCCAATTTTCAACAGTTCCTTGATGATCAAGGTATAAGATTGCATAATCCTGTACTTCTTCTACCATTAAATGATAACGTTCTTCACTTTTTTGAAGTGATTCGTTCATTAAATTTAATTCTTTGGTTCTGGCAGCTACTTGCTGTTCGAGCTCATGTGTAAACGCTTTTTCGGTATGAATATCCGTAAAGGCGCCCACCCATTTTAAAATTTTACCATCGATATCAAAAACCGGTTCACCAATTACGGCATGCCATCTGTAATTGCCATCTTTTCTTCTAACGCGAACATCACAACGGTAAGCTTCTCCTGTAGCTAAACTATGACTCCATATTCTGCCATTTTCGTCAAAATCATCGGGATGAATCATCGCTCTCCACTCGGGTTCACCGGCAGGATGAATTCCGGTATATTCAAACCACTTTCCGGAAGCAAATAAAGCATTTCCTTTATCATCGGTTTCCCAAATTAATTGTGGAATACTTTCAGTTAAAGAGCGAAATCTTTTCTCGCTTTCTTCGAGTTCGTGTTGATGGTTTTTTTCATCCGTAATATCGCGGATAGTTCCAATCAATTTTTCAGGTTTATTGTCTTCATCGTAGAAAAGTTTTCCTTTTCCTTCTATCCAGTGAATTGAACCGTCAATCCATATTGTTCGGGCTTCATAATTAAGATATCCTGAAACAAGAGCTTCTTTAAAAGCTTTATTTCGAATGTGCATATCATCAGGATGAAGATGTTTGAGCAATTGATCATGGGTTAATTTTAGATTTTCTTTGTATCCACCAACAACTTCAAGATATCTATGAGAATAAATTGGTTCTCTGGTTTTTACATTCAATTCCCAAGTTCCTAATTCACTGGCTTCTAATATGATTTTTAGTCGTTCTTCGTTTTGTTCTATTTCTTTTCTGACCTCTACTTTTTCGGTTACTTCTGTAGCGGTTACAATAATACCTGAAATGCTTCCATTTTCTTCTTTTAAAGGCGAATACAAGAAATCGAAGTAAAAAATTCCCAGTTTTCCATAACGATATAAAGGAATTGGAACTTCGTATCCATGAAAAGGAATACCAGTGGTTAAGACACCATTTAATAAAGCACTCACACTTTCTTCAACTTCTGGCAAAGATTCAAACAAAGGTCTGCCAACAAAAGTACTTTCTTCTCTGTCAACCAATTTTAGATAGGCTTCATTGGCCATTTCAACAAGATAGTCTGAACCACGTAAAATAGTAATTCCAATTGGTGCTTGTTTTACAGTATTACGGAATCGTTTGTCTGCGTTTTCGATTTCTTTTCTTGCTTTTACCTGAGGAGTAATATCAAGAACCCAGATAGCGACTTTTGTCACTTTTCCTTCTATATTTTTAAGAGGGGCATAGACAAAAGTCACATATATAATTTCTTCCTTGCCATGACGCACAAGCATCATTTCTACTTCATTTGCATAAAAGGGAAGGCCTTCATCTATAACTTTTTGTAATGCTTCTTCGTAATAAGGTTTAACTTCTGCAAAAGAATCCCAATAGTGTTTTCCTGCAATTTGGTCGTATGATTTTCCGGCAACTTCAATAAAGCTTTCATTTACGATTTCGCTTATCAAAGTCTTGGCATCTAAAACGCAGATACCAATTGGTGCTTCCAAAACCATGCTTCGCAAATTATTCTCGTTTTCTTCTATTCTTTTTTTGGCGAGATTAAGGTCAGTAGTTTCGGCTGCAGTATTCATTACGGCATAAATGTTCCCATTTATATCGTATAATGGCGTAAAACTATAATCAAAATAAAAAGTTTCTAATATGCCATTTATAGTCAGATCAATACGGGTGTTTTTAGAGTGAAAAGATTCACCAGTTTCAAAAACACGACTAATCTGATCAAAAACCAATTGATTATCAAGTTCCGGTAAAATTTCGGTGTATAATTTTCCCACGACATCATTTCCTTTTCCCCAAACGTCCATAATCGATTGGTTAGCAAGTTCAATTCGTTTTTCTTTACCAACATAAACACCAATAGGGAAAGGGGCGTTTTCTACAAGCTGTCTTACTTTTTGTTCGCCTTCGAGAATGCTTTCTCTCGCTAGAACCTGTGCTGTTACATCGATAGCAATAGCTACAACTCCAGAGATAGTTCCGTCGCTTTCTTTAAGAGCGTCATAAACAAAATTCAGATAAAAAGTTTCAATTTTTCCGTTACGGGGTAATTGAACCGGACGTTCATTTGCAATAAACTTTTCGCCGGTATTATAAACGGAATTGATTAAATTTTCTAAACCCTGATCTTTTGCTTCCGGCAAGCCTTCAAAAATAGGTTTATTTAATACCTTTTTAGCCGTGGTTCCCCATAATTGAATCATTTTATCATTTGCAATTTCTACAATATGCTCTTTTCCTCTAAAAACACACATTGCAACAGGAGCCTGCATAATATTATTTAAAAAACGAGAATTGCTTTCTTTCAAGGCTTCAGTAGCCCGTTTTTTTTCAGTTGTTTCGATGACAGTAACCAGAACACCTCCAACAGTACCATCTTCTTTTCTAATGGGACTGTATGAAAAATCGAAATAACATTCTTCTACAAATCCATTTCTGTTTAAAGGCAGCATGAAGTCAGGAAAACCAATAGGTTTGCCATCCATAACGCCATCAAACATAGGACCTATAATGTCCCAGATTTCAGAGAATGTTTGTCTTGTACTAATGCCCAGAGCTTCAGGGTGTTTTGTAGAACCTAAGATGGGACGGTATCCGTCGTTATACAATTGTGTATAATTGTCACCCCAGGCAATATACATTCCAAAAGGGTTTTCCAGCATAACTGCAACCATTGTACAAAGACTCTGAGGCCAGGTTGAAGGATCGCCTAATGATGTTTTGCTCCAGTCTTTGCCGCGAATCAGTTCGCCCATTTCGCCACCACCGGCTAGAAAATAATGTTCCTCGTTTGTACGGTTCATTTTCAAAACTATTTACGGTTGAAGAACAAAATGCTCTCGTACAGGTTGTTTTAATTTATTTTCTGAAACTACATTCACGGCATTTTCGATCACTTTTTTTAGTTTAGAAAATTCGCCGGGTTTCCGAATATAGTAAGTTGCGCCTTTTTTGTACATCAAATCAACAATTTCTGTGTCCAGAGAGGTTGAGAAAATTATTACCGGCAACGAATTGAGGTCATCAATTTCTTTTATTTCTTTTAAACATTCATGCCCATTTTTACGAGGCATATTAAGATCAAGAAATAACAGATCCGGTAAGTTATTAGAAGAATTGGCAGCTAAATAATCCATAAGCTGAACGCCATCATTAACAACAGCAAGAGATACCGGAAGCGACAGTTCGTCAAGTGCTTCTTTAAAAAAAGCGCAATCGTCTTCATCATCGTCCGCTAGTAAAAGATTGTAATGCTGTTTATTCATTTTATTGTAGGATATAATCTGGGTTAATTTTTTTTACTGAATGATCTCATCCTGTTTAAGTTAGATGAGGCTTTAAATGTTTCGTTTCTTCTAAGATACAAATAATTACGCTCTTAGGAATCAACAATATCGCAATAAATTTAACGATTTAAACTAGAATTTCACAATCTTTTTTTTGATTTTACTTTCTAGATTTGTTAAACAAACAGCATTTTTAAAGTATGGAAGCACTATTATTGAAAAATTTAAAACCTCCAAAATCATTGATCCCAGAGGTTTTGTAAGTTTTATCTTTTATGAGAAAATATAAAAAAGGAAAAGAAGTTTGAAATCAAACAAGCGACGATCCACGACCGCATCCAAAAAAATAAAAAATTAGATTGGTCTCCACAATTTATACTTGCTAATGTCAGTGTGATAAAAAATGTTGTAATGCAGTTTTTTAAGAATAAGGTTAACTTTTTTTTCCTGTAAAAGGGAATAACTTTCACTTTAATTAAGATTAATCAATTGAGGTCCAAATTCTTCATAAAAGATATTTTCCTGATTAATATTCAAATTTAGTAATGCTTCATATTGCGTTTTAATGAACATTTCGGGACCGCAAATGTAAAATTTAGCCTCTTCTAATAAAATAGCGTCTTTACATTTATGAAGATCGACTCGTCCCTGAATTATTTCATTTGAAAGATCTTCCTCATTTTGTACCGAATCATAAAAAGTAAAGGTATCCAGCCATTCTGCTTCTTCTTTTAAACTTGAAATTTGTTCTTTAAAAGCATGAACCGATTCATTTCTACAACCATGAATCCATACTGTTTTTTTATTTTGAAGCGCATTTAAATTGGTTTCCAGCATACTCAACATGGGAGTAAGTCCGACACCGCCACTAATTAAAACCAATGGATTTTTAGAATCTTTTTCTAAATGAAATAATCCGGCTGGAGCCGAAATCGAAATAACATCACCTTCTAGTTTTGAATGTAAAGTATTTGAAACAATTCCGGATGGATGTGGTGTAATTCCGCTTTCTTTTTTTACTGAAATTCGATAATATTCAGGATTAAAGGCATTAGATAAACTGTATTGTCTTGGTTGTAAAAGACCTAATTCCGGAACAAAAACCTGAACACTGATGAATTGTCCTGCATGAAAATTGGTGATTTCTTTGCCGTCTTCCGGATAAAGATAAAAGGATTTAATTTCTGTTGATTCTTCGACAATTTTTTTAATTACAAATTTTCTCCAGCCGTTCCAGCTTCCGGGTTTGGCTGCATTTTCTTCATATAAACCTTTTTCAAGATCAATCATAATTTTTGCCAATTGATAATAGGCAACTGTCCATGCTTCTAATATTTCGGGTGTGGCTGCTTCTCCAACAACTTCGGCAATAGAAGCGATTAATTGCGTTCCAACAATTTTATATTGTTCCGGCTGAATATTTAAGCTTCTGTGTTTGGTTCCGATTCCTTTCAGAACACCAATTAAAACGCTAGGGTCTTCTATATTTTCGGCGTAAGCCAAAACGGCATTTGCCAAAGCAGATTTTTGTCTTCCATTCGCCTGATTTCCCATATTAAACATATTTTTCAATTCCGGATGTTCTTTAAACATTCTGGCATAAAAATAATTGGTAAGGTCTTCGCCACTGGCTCTTAAAATGGGAATGGTTGCTTTAATCAGCTCTTTTTGATGTGAATTCATTTTGTGCTATTTAGAATTTGATTTAGATAAATGCTCTTATCAAAATATTTATAGTCACAAATTTAATTATCACTTAAAGCTACTTTTTATGACTCAAATCATAAGAAGTAAAAATGATTCTATTTTTAATGGAAATTCTCAAAAACAACCAGACATACAGAAAGAAAGAAACCAAATACGGTAAAGACTCCTGCCAATTTTCCTCCGTGTTCATAAGCTTCCGGAATCATGGAGTTGGCCAGCATCATTAAAATTGCACCTCCGGCAAAAGCCTGAATAAACGAAAGCCATTCTTGTGATGCACTGCTGAAAACGGAAAAACCGGCCAATGTTGCCAATGCACAAAGCAAAGCAATACAGATCCAGAGCAATATGATTTTTTTATTACTCCAGCCACTCGATTTCATTCCGGAAGATCCTGCGATAGCTTCCGGTAAATTAGAAATGAAAACCGCTACTAACATCGTAAGATTTCCTGAAACTCCTTCAAAGAGACCTAATCCAATAATGATGGATTCGGGAACACCATCCAGGATAATCGCCAAAACCATTGGGATTATTAAATTGGAGTTTTTGCTTGCTCCCAATTTCATCGGATTATTGGTTCCAAAATTGGCAATAAGCTTGTCTGAAAAATAAAATATGGATGCGCCTGCAAAAAATCCAAAAGCCGGATACATAGTACCTCTGCCTAGTTTTACGGCTTCAAAAATTAATTCATATGATATGGCCGAAATTAATGTTCCGGCGCCAAAGCCCATAATCACACCAATGGCACGGTTACTTAGCGAATACCGAATTGCCAATATCCCGCCAATAATGAGGGATGAAGTGGCTAATAAACCTGTAATAAAAGCTTGTAACATAATAACTATATTTATTGCATGACCTTACTTTTGAATTGCTGATTTTAAGCGAATTTTATATTTAGAAATATCCAATAACTCTCATCCATAATCCGCCAATTACCATGTAAATAAGCAACATGACAAGTCCGGTTATTAAACCTTTAACCCACCAGCTTTTTAAGTCAACGTAGCCGCTACCAAAGAAAACAGGTGCTGGTCCGTGACCGTAATGGGTTAAAGTTCCGTATAATGAGCCTACAAATCCAAGCATAAAAGCGAGTAGTAAACCCGGAACTCCGATAGATATACCAACGCCTAGTAAGGCTGCATACATGGCTGCCACATGCGCTGTTGCACTGGCAAAAAGATAATGACTAAAGAAGTACACTAAAATAATAATTGGGAAAGCCATTTGCCAGCTTAAACCGCCAATCTCTGCTTTTACAAGATCACTAAACCAGCCAATAAACCCTAATTCGTTTAGCGAGCTCGCCATCATTACCAAAACAGAAAACCAGACAATGGTATCCCAGGCACCTTTTTCAGCTTTAACATCTTCCCAGGTTAATACAGAGGTTAATAATAATACGACCAAACCAATAAAGGCTGTTGTAGTAGCATCAATAGAAAATAAATCACCGGTTATCCAAAGGAATAATAAAATGAAAAAGGTCAATAACATTAACCATTCATTTCTGGAAATTGGTCCCATTTCTTTTAGTTTCTGACTTGCAATTTGCGGAGCATCTCCGGTGCTTTTGAGTTCGGGAGGATAAATTTTATATAATACAAATGGAATGACAAAAAAGGAAACGATCCCGGGAACAATTGCCGCAATTGCCCAAGACATCCACGAGATTTTGATTCCAAGATTAAGTGCAAATTTTTGACACATGGGGTTACTGGCCGTTCCTGTTAAAAACATGGAAGAAGCAATCAGGTTCATGTTATAACTGTTCAACGTTAAAAATGCACCTAGTTTTCGATGCGTTTCCGGTTGATCCGGCATGGAACCGAAACTCATAGCCATTGATTTCATGATGGGATAAATAATTCCCCCGCCTCTTGCCGTATTACTTGGTACAGCTGGTGCAAGAACAACATCAGCAAGCCCTAGACCATAAGCCAATCCAAGTGAACTTTTACCAAATACTTTAATAAATAGAAAAGCAATTCTGTTTCCCAATCCGGTTTTAATAAAACCTCTGGCAATAAAAAAGGAAATTCCGATAAGCCAGATTACTTTATCGCCAAACCCCTGCAGTGCCAGCGTGATCGATTTTCCAGCTTCTCCCGGTGCAAGCACTTGAGTAAAGGCCGTTAAAGCAATGGCGATCATACACATGGTTCCCATTGGGGCCGCTTTCAGAATGATTCCGAAAATAGTTGCAACGAAAATGGCAAACAAATGCCAGGCTTCAATTTTAACACCTTGCGGAGCAGGTATAAACCAAATAATAAGCCCAACGGCAAATGTAATGATGGTCTGGGTAATTTTTACTTCTTTCATAATGAACGAGAATTAAGTTAAATTAAAGGCGGCATTGTAATTGGATTAAGAATAAATTGCTGCTATACGTCGATGTATCAGGAATGTCTTTTTCATAATTGTCAATTGTAAATCCTAACTCTATGCGGCCGGTGTAGGCTTTACCAAATTCAAGACTTATCATTGGTGTATACGTTTGTCTAACGTTTGAATCGACTTTGTAATTAGAATCAAGAGTTTCATAACGACAGGATAGCTCTATGGAAGACAATCTTTTATAGGTTACGGCGTATCTCAAATTTGGCAAAAAATAAAGACCACGCATTTGATAATCAGTGACACTTGGTCTTCTGCTATCCACGGGCAGTGAAAAATATAAATTATGATTTGTTCCTTGTTTGTATTCCATCTGCATATCTAAACTAAGATTATTACTAAGTTTAAAATTACTGGTGATATCTGCACCCACTGCAAAAACGTCCTGCTTGGCAACTGCACCGAATCCGCCGTTTAAGCCGAGATTTATTTTATGTTCTTTTGATAATCCGAACAACCATCTTGCCGAATATTGCTTCCCGTTATCCTTATCTTTTTCCTGATTTTTTCCATTACCATTGATAATCGTGAAAGCATAATTTACCGGAATTTTGCCAATATCGAGTCCACCAATAATTCCAACTCCTATTTGAAAACTCGTCCAGCCATTTTTTCCGAATTCATAATATTGATTCGAGAAATCAAATGATTTTATGATATCAGCCGGAACCTCATCTTCGATACCAAAGGGGGCTCTAAACTGACCACCCACTAAAGCTATATATTTACTAAAAGTATATTTTGCATAAGCATTCTCAAGTACTTTTCCTTTTGTATCCGACTTAAAATCTGCTAAATTGACCAAAATTACAACTTCGGTAGCATCACTAACTTTCGTAGTTAAACCAACGCGCATTCTTTTAATATCAAACGAAGTCTGTGTAACTTCTCCAGTGGTATGCTGAACGCCAAGCACATCCACATTATCTGTCATCGCTGCCAGAAACCTTCCCTGAAAAAGTCCCCTAAATTGAAACTGAGGATATTTTACAGCAGTTTCAGCTGTGGCTGTTTCCGTAGTTTGGGCATGTATGTTATGTGAGAATAATAAAAAAATAAAACCGGCAAATACTATTAAAATTGTACGGATACAGTTCATAAATCAAAAATTTTAGCTTCTATTATCGATTCTAAATTAGTAATTAAGAAAAGGGAAAGTAACGTAACTGACTGCTTACCAGTATTGGTAAAGCCGTACTAAAGTAATGAAAAAAATAATGTATTGTAAAAAAAATAGCATTAAAATATTGTTAGCATTTTTGATCAAAACAAGCATCCCTTTACAACTTTATCCTTATTTTGGCACTTTCATTTCTTTCAAAGAGTGAATTTTTATTGTTGCTTTTACAACCATCATAATTATTTCTTTTTCAATTTCAATTTAAAAAAGTCAATTGTTCTTGTCCAGGATAAGTTTGCTGCTGCTTCATCATATCTGGGTGTGGTATTATTATGAAAGCCGTGATTAACTCCGGGGTAGAAATAAGCTGTGTTTTCAACTTTATTTTTTTTAAGAACTTCTTCAAAAGCCGGCCAGCCTTCGTTAACTCTCGTATCTAAGCCAGCATAATGCAGCATTAGGGGAGTTGTTATTTTTTCGGCTTCTTCTTTGGTAGGTTGTCCTCCATAATATGGAACAGCAGCCGACAAAGTTGGTATTTTTACCGCCATCATATTAGAAATCCATCCACCAAAACAAAAACCTACAACACCTACGGAACCGTTGCAATCTTTATGTGCTTTTAAATATTCATAGGCTGCAATAAAATCTTCCAGCATTTCTTCGCGGGTTCGTTTTTTTTGCAATTCGCGTCCGGCATCGTCATTTCCCGGATAACCTCCTAATGGTGATAAAGCATCTGGAGCAAGAGTGATAAATCCTTCGACCGCAGCTCTTCGGCCTACATCTTCAATGTATGGATTTAGCCCCCTGTTTTCATGTACGACAATAATGCCGGGTAATTTTTTTTTGGTTTCAACAGATTGTGACAGAAGACCTTTAATAGCGCCACCACCTTTAGGCGACTGATAAGTGATATAATCTGATTTTATCCTCGGATCTCCTGGTTTAATTAAGATGCTGTCTTTATAATTTGGCATCATAAAACTCAAAAGCGAAGGAAGCGTGAGCGTACCTACAGCGAAAATGGAAAGTTTTTCGATAAATTGTCTTCTTTCGATTTTATTGTGAGCATAGTCATCGTATAAATCGAATACTTCCTGTGCAATATCTTCTTTGGTTAATTTCTGCATATGGTTAATTTTTTCAAACTATTTTATAAAATGATGATTTGTGTTTTGTAATAATTTAACTATTTGATTTAGTGAAAAAATTAAGCGTTTTTAATTAATTCAATTCTCTCTATCGCTTCAATTATTTCTGTAACTAAATCTTCTGAAAGAATCAGGCTCGAAAGCATTTGATGAATTTTGTTTGGCGTATTAGGTACTAAAGCTAAAAGTTTAGAAAGATATTTTTTTGCTTTAATATCTTCATTGATAAAAGATAATGTAGCGCATTTGAGAAGCGGATCCAAAAAAGTTTCTTCAGAATCCATTTTTTCAGCCCATAAAAAAGCATTTTTATATTCTTTTTTGGATAAATAATAGCAGCAAAAACCAATATTAATCCACCATGGCGAGTATGGATTTTTTTGAATGGCATTTTGCATTATAGGATAGCCTTTATCAAAATATCCAGCAAAAACAAGCATACAGCCAACTCCTGAAACGCGACCCGATGCATTAGGATTTATTTTAATGCATTGCTCAGCAGAATAGAGACAGGCTTCAGGATCTTTTTTAAATAAATTAATTAAGGTCAAAGTATGCCATGCATGTTGGCAATGCGGATCTATTTTTAAAGACTTCATTACACATCGATGTGCTTCCTCAATAGTATTTTCGTCACTGTCAATAGCAAACGCCACTCCGTAAAGATAAAACTCGCCTAACATTGCCCAGGTCGTTGCGTGATTTGGATGTAATTTTGTTGCCTCAGTTAAATTTCTGAAAGCCGACCCGTAATTCTCAAAGGTGCAATCACATTGATATTTATAATAACTGTAAATTCCTTTCCAAATACTCAAATTGTCTGTAATTCTGTAAGGAGAAGTTTTAATGATTTCTTTAAAAATAATTCCATAATATCCGCCTACCTCACTAACAATACTATGTGTGATTTCATTTTGAATATGATCAATGTCTTTTATATCGATACGATCGAAAGATTTCGTCATGGCGAATTCTCCTGTGTTCGAGTTTAAAAGATTAACTCTGATTTGCAATGTTCTGTTATTGCATTGAATGTTTCCGGTAATAATAAAATCGGCACCTATTGACTTAGCTGCCTCTATAACATTTTGATTGATTTTTGAAATCATCTCAGAAGAAAAATTTCCTATAACAGAAATATCATCAAATAATGATAGTTGAGCGCTTAGCTCTTCACAAAGCATTAGCGAAAAAAGATCTAAATTTTGCTCGTGAGTAATTGATTTAAATGGAAATATTGCAATGACTGGATTCGTCACCTGGTGCGCAGGAACGATACTTTGTTTACTTTCCTTTCGAAGAAATTCAGGTATATAACAGCCTTTTGGGATGTCTATTTGCAGGGTGCTGCTTTGGCCATTGGTCAAATAATATTCGTTTAAAATTCTTCTTAATCTGCCTGCATGAATACGCACCACGGCATCGTCGTTAGAATTAAAATCAGCGGATCTGTTAAGCACATTTATAGCAATAGAATATTCTTTGATAAAATGCTGGTTATCATTAAGCGTTTCCTCTACAATATATCTTAAAAATCTACTTAAGATAGGAGAGTTTTTTAATGAGTTAAACTTTAAAACAGATTCTAATTCGGTAAAAATTTCTTCATGTGTAATTTTTTTGATAGCCTCCATATAAGTTGCATTAAATGAGAACAATAGGGCACAGATTTTAACACCATAAAGTTATATGTTTTATTATTATTTTATGATAAAATTTGGTTTTTTGTAAGAAAAAAGATTGCATGTTAGGATTTTTCCTGCATTTAACGGTTAAATTTAACGGTTTTTAACTCTTTTTCGATTATTTGGTTGAGTACATTTGGTTGATTATCAGTAATTAATGAGAGATAAAATGTCAATTCCAGAGAAATTATATAGTGAAAACCTCTCCAGTTATCAGGAATCTATAAAGGTTTTGTATTTGGTTGATGATGATTTCAAAAACATGTGCGATGATTATTGTTGCAGTAAAATCAATATTGAAAAATACCGCGCAAAAATGCGGGAAGATTTTCATTTGAAGATGGAATATGAAAATTTGTCTAAGGAACTGGAGCAGGAAATAGTAGCATATATAGCCAAAAATATGGAATAAATTTTACCCAAAAATTTGAAAACCCGCATAGAGTAGATACCTACAGATAGTAAAGAATCACACAATTTTAAACCATAATCATTATGAAAAAAAAGTTTTTAAAAATGGCTAAGATTAGATATTTCGCCATTATGATTTGTTTTCTTGTAGTAAACCAAATGAATGCTCAGGAAGAGGAAGGAAATAAAAGCATGGAAATTTACGGATTTATCATGACAGATATTGGTTATAATTTTAATCAGATTCAACCAGATTGGTATGATGCTGTGAGACCTACCAAATTACCATCTTATGAAAACCAATACGGACCAGACGGTAGTTATTATGCCTCAGTACGTCAAACAAGATTTGGTATTAAAAATTATTTTGATACAGGAATAGGAGAACTGAAAACACAATTCGAATTTGAGTTGTACGGTACCGGTGTTGATGCTGGTCAGACCACTTTCCGTTTGAGACATGCTTATGCGGAGTTAGGAAAGTTTGGAGCCGGTCAGACCTGGAGCCCTTTTATGGATATTGATGTTTTTCCGAATACATTAGAATATTGGGGACCAACGGGAATGGTATTCTTTCGAAACATTCAAATTAGATATATGCCAATTCAGGGCGATACCCGTTTAACCATTGCGCTTGAAAGACCAGGAGCAAGTGCCGATCAGGGTATATATGATAATCGTATAGAACTTCAGGGCGTAAACGGAAGGTTTCCATTGCCAGATCTTTCTGCAGAGTATCATCATGGATTTAACTGGGGATACCTGGAGTTAGCTGGTATTGTCAGAAAGATTGAATGGAAAGACCAAAATAACGATCAATTTGATTTGTCTGGAGATGCGGTTGGCTGGGGATTGAATTTGAGTACTAATATAAAACTTGGACAAAGTACTGTTTTCAAAGGTCAGGTTGTGTATGGTGAAGGAATTCAGAACTACATGAATGATGCTCCGGTAGACGTTGGTATCGAAAATAATCCCGGAAATGTCGTAACGCCGGTAAAAGGTGTCGCACTTCCTTTGGTTGGTGTCGTGGCTTTTCTCGATCATTCGTGGAGCGAAAAATTCACCACCTCAATTGGTTATTCTATGATTGATATTGATAACTCTGATGGACAAGCTCCTGATGCCTTTAAAAAAGGGCAATATGTTGTAGGGAACGTACTGTATTCTCCAGCAAAAAATTGCCTGGTTGGAGCTGAATTTCAATGGGGAGATCGTGAAAATTTTACCGATGGATGGAGTACTTCTATATCGAAAGTTCAATTCTCCTTTAAATATAACTTCTCGCAAGTTTTCTACAGAAAAAATTAATAAAGAGTATTTCTTTAAAAGTTACCAAAAACTAAAAAACAAAATACCATGTGCAAAAAAATATATTATGTAATCCTCTTTGGATTATGCGTTAGTTTCCTAAATGCCCAAACGCGAACTGAAAAAGATCTTTTGGGTGAAAAGCAAATCCCGGCAAATGCTTACTACGGAATTCAGACCGCCCGTGCTCTTGAAAATTTTCAGATTAGCGGAATGACTACACAATTCTATCCGGATTATGTAAAAGCTTTTGCTATGGTAAAATTGGCTGCAGCCCGTGCCAATGCAGCAGATGGCCGACTTAAAAAGGAAAGGCTGGCAGCAATAGAAAAAGCTTGTCAGGCGGTAATAGACGGGAAATACCACGATCAGTTTTTGGTAGACCTTTATCAGGGTGGTGCCGGTACTTCTGCTAATATGAATGTCAACGAAGTTCTGGCCAATATTGCGCTTGAATTGAGCGGTCATAAAAAAGGAGAATATCAATTTATAGAACCACATGATGATCTTAATATGGGGCAATCTACAAATGATGTTTATCCGACAGCTATTAAAGTAGCTTTATTACTTCATAATGATAAATTGCTAAAAGAAGCAGATTTGCTGGCTAAAGCATTCCATAAAAAAGGAGATGAGTTTAAAGACATCTTAAAAATGGGTCGTACCGAAGGACAGGATGCTGTTCCGATGACAGTGGGACAGGAGTTTCACGCTTTTGGAAATCAGCTTGACGCCGAAATTGCTGCTTTACGTGAATCAGAAGTATTTTTATGTGAGCAGAATATGGGAGCGACAGCAATTGGAACCGGAATTACAGCCTCACCAGGTTATGCCGAAAAGGTAGCCACGCATCTTGCTAAAATTACAGGAAAACCTATTGTGATGAGTAAAGATCTTATCGCTGCCACTTCTAGTCAGCAAGGATTTGTAATTTATTCATCGGCTCTTAAAAGTATGGCCGTAGCGATGTCAAAAATAAGTAGTGATCTTATTTTCCTGGCCTCGGGACCACGCGCTGGTATATTTGAAATCAATTTGCCGGCACTTCAACCGGGATCTTCAATTATGCCGGGAAAAGTTAATCCTGTTATGCCGGAGTTAATGAATGAAGTTTGTTTCAAAGTTATTGGGAATGATTTGACAGTAACGCTAGCTGCACATTCCGGTTTATTACAACTGAATGCTTTTGAACCAGTAGAAGCTATCGCCATGATGGAATCGCAAGGATTGTTTTTTAAAACATTTCCATTATTCAGAAAAAATTGCATCGAAGGTATTACAGTAAATAAATCAGTGCAGGATCATTATATGGAAAGAAGTGTAGGTATTGTTACAGCACTTAATCCGGTATTGGGTTACGAAAAAACAACAGAGCTGGCCAAAGAAGCGCTCTCAACCAACAAAGGAATTCTGGAACTTATTCGTGAAAAGAAATTGCTTACAGAAGATCAAATTAAAAAATTGCTTGACCCTGCAAGTTTAACAGGACAAAAATAACCATCAACTAAAAAATAAATATCATGAAATTAACTACAATCTTTTATAAAAAAATATTCCTTTTAATCCTGTTATCCATTAGCACAGGTATAATTGCACAATCAAAAGCTAAAATTCTGATTCTGGCAACTGGAGGTACGATCGCAGGATCTGCCGCCAGTGGTGTACAATCTGGATATACTTCGGGACAAGTAACCATTGATGCGATGGTGAATTCAGTGCCAGATGCACTCAAACTTGCGGATATTAAAGGCGAACAAATTTCGAATGTAGGATCTCAGGATATGTCATTTGAAATTATGCTAAAAGTAGCCAATAGAATCAATGAATTAGCCGGTGGTAAGGAATATGATGGTTTTGTAATCACACATGGAACCGATACCATGGAAGAAACGGCTTATTTTCTGAATCTGGTGGTAAAAACAGACAAACCTGTTGTACTTGTTGGTTCGATGCGTCCATCAACTGCAATTAGTGCTGACGGACCTTTGAATCTGTATAACGGAATAGCTGTAGCTGCAGATCCTAAAGCAAAAGGTCATGGCGTACTTTTAGTGATGAATGACTGGATTCATTCGGCACAATCTTTAACTAAAGTGAGTACAACTGCCGTGCAGACTTTTATGTCTCCAATTCGCGGACTTATCGGAACAACTTCCTACGGAGTAAACGATTTTTACCATTATCCTGATCAAAAATTCGGGAAAGATTCTCAATTCGATGTAAAAGGAGTAACGACTTTTCCACGCGTTGATATCATTTATGCTGATGCGGATATGAAACCGGATTTAATAGATGCTTCAATTGAAAAAGGCGCGAAAGGAATTGTAATCGCCGGCGTTGGAAACGGAAATATGAATAAAGCTTCTCTTGATGCTTGCGCAAGAGCAAGTAAAAAAGGAATTATTGTCGTTCGAAGCACACGTGTGGCTACTGGTATTGTAGGGCGTAATGTGGAGTGCAATGATGACGAATTAGGACTTATCGCTTCTTACGGATTAAATCCGCAAAAGTCAAGAATTCTACTCACTGTGGCCTTATTGAAACCAAGAAAATTAGACGAATTACAAAAGATATTTCTGGAATATTAATCTATAAATAACAGTATTTTGAAAGCAAAACGAATCAGTACGAATTGTTTATTCTTACCGCAATTGCGGGTTGGTTTGATTGTCTTTATAATGCTGATTTTACCAACTCGTTCAATATGTCAGGAACTGCCCAAAACAGTACCTGACGGAACTGAAGGTGATGTATTACAGGCTGCAGACACTACAAAGGCTGAAAAATTGCCATGGAATATGTTTGACACCAGTTTTACAACGATCAAGCTGGGGGCCGGTTTTTTGTATGAATATGCAGGATACACCCAGGATGCAACAGCTAAAAGGCAGATGGATTCGATTGGTAGTCCACTTAAATATGATTTTGATGTTCGTGATTTTAGGATTTTAATTGGTGGTCAGCTTAAAACGAAAAGAACCATAACCTGGAAGGCGGGTTTTATGTATGATGGCGATGCAAAATCCTGGTATGTGCGTGAGTCAGGTGTAATGATAGCGACACCAGAGATCTGGGGAAGTATTTTTATAGGTCGTACTAAAGAAGGTTTCTCACTCAGTAAAGTCATGAATGGTTACTCCGGAGAATCTTTGGAACGACATATGAATATTGACGCGATACCCATTCTTGGTGATGGTATAAAATGGTTGGGCTATCTTCCAAAACCAGGAATTGTCTGGAATATGGGAATTTTTGCAGACTGGCTTTCTAAAGATCAGGGATTTAGTACCTATAGCTGGCAATTTATTACAAGAGCGGCCTGGCTTCCAATACATTCTGTTGAAAAACAAACGACGCTTCATATTGGGGGTAATTTCAGAATAGGACAGCCGGAAGATAATAAGATCAGACTTAAATCAAAACCCGAATCAAACACTGCTCCCATTTTTATAGACACGGGTACTTTTTCATCTAATCAGGGAACTTTTGTGGGTTGGGAGATCTACTACAACAAAGGACCATGGCTATTTGGAACTGAATATAACTGGGAAATGTTTAATTCTAAAGAAAAAAACGATCCGGTTTTTCATGGTGGAGAAGTAATGATGAGTTACATTTTTACAGGAGCAAGCAGACCTTATACGACAACAAGTGGTATATATACTTTCATCCCGGTTAAGAAATCTGTTTTTCAGGGAGGATGGGGAGAAATCGAAGCCGCTTTACGATATTCTACCAACGAATTAAATGGCGGACTCATTGAAGGTGGGCGTTTCTGGAGAATCACACCTACGTTTAACTGGTATCTTTCTGGAAATTTTAGATTTGAATTTGCTTATGGCTACGGAATATTAGACCGCTATAGTTTGAAAGGGGCAACCCAATTTTTTCAATCCCGAATTCAGATTTTGCTTTAAAAAAGCAAGTATTGTTTAAAGCCTAATGCTTGGCTTAAAAGGTTTCATTTTTAAAATTGTTTTGTAATTGACTTGTAGTTAAGTGGCTTATTTACATAACTAATAAGACCATTAGTTATAAGTTAGTTTTACTAAAAAAGCTTGTAAAGTATTTACAAGCTTTTTTCGGTTTTATGGTAAGGTTTTATTTGGAATAAATCTAATTCAAAAACATATTGATCACAATAGCACTTGATAAAATAGCAATCTTTTCTTCATTATTTGAATAATTGGCGCTGAAACTCACATTATAACTATTTTCTGCCCTAACAACATTTTTCATAGCCCCGCTCCATTTTTTATCAATAGAACCTATTTGATTTTCCAAAGAATCATGAATAATAAAATTCGATTTTTTCCAGACATCACCTATTTCAGCAATAAGCTCGTTAGCGCTATTTAAAATTTTGAATTCAGGTCTAAAGAGATTAGGCGTTTTATTAATGGCTCCCACTTTTTTTCCTGAAGCGTCTTTCACAATAATTCCTTCAGTAGAGAAAATTCCTTTTTTTAATATTGAGGCTTCTAATCCGCCATTGGCACTTCTAATTTCGACAGAAAAAGAAAAAAATGTTTTACTTACTGCAAATCCCAATACTTTTTGCAGTAGGGTTAATTTTTGTTTAATTCGGCCAATACGTTCACGTTTGTCATTGTACACATTGTAGTGCTCCTGAAAACTATTTTTTTTGTCTACGAAATAGTTATTGGTTTCAAAGAAATCTGAGGTCATAAATTTATTTCAAATGGATTAGTAAAAAAAATGTTTGGGGCATCCAAAAATAGAAATTAACTCATACAAATAAATACGTATTTATACCTGTTGTTAAGAAATAGTAATACAAAGTACAAAATAAAAGAGGTAGTTTTTCTTTTTAATGTGCTTCGTCGGGCTTAATTTTGGCAAAGTTTTAGTTATAATTATTTATATTTATACATTTTACTTTTTAATAGAATGAATAACACAGAAGAACCAATACCAGACAATGAACTTGGACGTCTTGCAGCATTAAAACGTTACAATATTCTTGATACTTTACCAGAACATGCGTTTGATGATGCAACGAAACTTGTTTCTTATATCTGTGGTGTGCCAATCGCCCATATTTCCTTTATAGACGAAAGCCGTCAGTGGTTTAAATCTGAAATTGGAATAGGAGTATCAGAGGTACCAAGGGATATTAGCTTTTGCCGATATACCATTATGGATTCACATATTACTGAAATATCGGATACCCATCTAAATGACAGATTTAAAGATGATCCCAATGTTACTGGAGGTTTTAATGTGAGGTTTTACGCAGGAGTTCCGCTAACAACACCCGATGGCTTTAATATAGGAACCATTTGTGCCATAGATCATGTTAGTAAAGAACTTAACGAAAGCCAGCGTAATGCACTTTCAATAGTAGCAAAGCACGTGATTAACCAATTGGAATTAAGAACAAAAAACATTCAGCTCGACGCACAAAAAAAAATAGCAGAACGCGCCGTATTGGCAAAAGATAGTTTTTTGGCCAATATGAGTCACGAAATCAGAACGCCTTTAAATGCCATAATTGGTTTTACAGACCTTTTGGCCCAAACAAAGCTCGATACGGTTCAGCAGGATTATATTGGCAGTGTGCAAATAGCAGGAGAAAATCTGCTTTTGATAATAAATGATATTTTGGATCTTTCTAAAATAGAATCAGGTAATTTGGTTATTGAAGCGCAGCCATTCAATTTAAAAAAGACACTTAAGCATATTTATAAATTTCTAAAAGTAAAGGTTCCGAAAGGAATTGAATTCAATCTTTTTCTGGATGCTGATATGCCTGATCATGTTATTGGTGATCACGGAAGATTAAACCAAATACTGGTTAACCTAACGGGAAATGCCCTTAAATTTACAGAAGAAGGAGAAGTGACGATTTCAGTTAAATTACTGGATGAAACAGACGATCATTATTCGCTTCGATTTTCAGTCAAAGATACCGGTATAGGCATACCTCAAGATAAGTTAGAAACCATTTTTGAACGATTCAAACAAGCAGAAGAAAGTACTACACGACGATTTGGAGGTACAGGACTTGGTCTCAACATTGTGAAGCAATTAGTTGAATTGCATGGTGCTGAAATTAAGGTAAAAAGTAAACAGAATAGAGGTTCTGAATTTTTCTTTGTGCTTAATTATAAAAAAGTAAAACATATCGAAACAGCAGCTGAATCAATTTCAGAGGAAAAGCTGGCTAAACTTAAAATACTGCTTTGCGAGGACAATATATTAAATCAGAAATTGGTTAGGAGTGTTATTCATAATTTTGGTTTTGAATTGGATATTGCCGAAAATGGAGAAGAAGGAATAGCATTTTTATCCAAAAATAAATACGATTTGGTGCTGATGGATCTTCAAATGCCTGTAAAGGATGGTTATCAAACTACAGAATTTATCAGGAACGAAATGAATTTATCGATTCCCATTATTGCCATGACCGCACACTCGCTAGTAGGTGAACAGGAACGTTGTTTTGATGTTGGGATGGATGCTTATGTACCAAAACCGTTTAAGCAGGCAGCACTTTTAAAGGCTATAAAAACAGTAATGAGTAAAGATGTCAATGCTGTAAAGAAGAGAAGAATAGACCTTTCTTATTTAGATGAGATGGCTTGTGGTGATCCAAACTTTAAAAAAGAAATGATAACTCTTTTTATAGAAAAAATCCCTGCTGAATTAATACAACTAGAAGAAGCGTTTAATAGTGATAACCATGATAGAGTAAAGAAACTGTCGCATAATATGAAATCTAGTGTAGAAATGTTTATGCTAAAGGATCTTAGTAATTCTTTGTCTATTATTGAGGAAGAAGCTAAAGTGGGAGCGTTTACTTCTGAAGCTGCAGACCAAATAAACCTATTAAATTGTGGCGTTAAAGAAGTAGTTAAAATTCTAAATGAGCTATGAAAAAAGAGAAATATACTCTAGCTTTACGTTATATCCAAAAGTTATAAAATCAAATTTGCCTCAAAATTAAGTAACTATGAGAATCATTTTATCTGAAGATAATGATATTCTGCGTAAATCATTGTCCTTTTTCCTGGAGTCTAAGGGGTTTACCGTGGACCAGTTTTCTGATGGAAAAGAAGCATTAGATGCAATTGAAACAAATAATTATGATTTAGTCCTTACGGATATCAACATGCCCGGCATAAGCGGAATGGAAATTACGCAATATGTACGACAAACGATAGGCTCTGATGTTCCTATCATTATATTTACTTCTTCAGGTGTCGAACAAACGGAACTCGATTCATTTGATATTGGTGCAAACGAATTCATTGCTAAACCTGTTAGTCCGGCTGTGCTTTTAGTGAGAATTAATAAATTACTAAAAACACGAGTTCAATGAAATTTCTATATTACACATTTTTCCTGCTTTTTATTACTCCTGTTGTAATAGCACAGGAAATTAATATTGATGAGGTGATGACTCACGCAAAGCGTGAAGTAGAAAAAGGTAACTACGATGCCGCGCTGTCACTTATTGAGCCTTTAAGTTCAAAATTTCCCGACAATGAAGAAATAAAAATTTACAGCGGACGTATTTACAGCTGGAAAAAAGATTACAATACTGCTATCAAAATTTTAGCGCCTATGGCAGACCGGACTAATCCTAGCCCGGATGCTTTACTGGCAATAATAAATACATATTATTGGTCAGAACAGTTCGATAAATGTATTAATTATTGCGATCGGTATTTAACTATTGAACCAAATTCGCTGGATGTCTTAAGGATTAAGGTAACTTGTCTTGAAAAACTGAATCGTGATGAAGAAGCATTAGCAATCATTGAAAAAGTATCCATTACAGATAATAGTACGCAGGCTTTTAAAGGAGTTAGAACTCTTATTGGCAGAAAGGCAAAAAATGCAGTATCAGCTTCTTATCTAAACATTTCAACATCGAATCCAGGACAATCGCCATTGCATTACGGTTATATAGAATATTCTCATAAGTACACTAAATCGGCACTTGTTGGTCGTGCCAATGTGGGCCATGTAAATGGTGATACCCAAATGTTATTTGAAGCAGATTATTATCAAACCTTTTCTAAAAAAAACTATTTGTATGTAAATGGTGGTTTTTCGACAGGAGAGACTGTTTTTCCTGTAGCAAAAGCTGGTGTTGAATACTATTTTGTTCCGCATAAAAAATTTGATTATGCCTTAGGAGTTAGGTATATGCATTTTGAAACAGATGATGTAACCTTGTTAACAGGACAACTTGCTTTTCATACCGGTGCAAATACAATCGCTTATAGACCTTATTACGATACAACAAATGAACTATTTTCTCATGTTTTGAGTTTTCAAAACACTAATGAAGAAAAAGAGAGGATAATACGATTGGAACTGCAATACGGAAATGTCCCATACCTTTATCTTTATAATAGCCTGACACAGCCTCTAAAATCTTATAGAGCCGGAATACAATACCAACATCGTTTTGGTGATTCTTTTTTTGTTAGACCGGTTTTTCTTTATGAGTATGAAGAATATTTACCTGATGCGTACAGAAATAGATTTAATGTTCAGGTAATCTTAACCAAACGCTTCTGATATGACGAAACTATGGGAACTATATAAAAGCGAAACTTGGATAGAACCTTTTTTAATGCTGTCAATAGGTGTGTTTATACTTACTTCATCTATTCTTTACCTATTAATTATCAGGAGTCGAAGCAGCAAAATAAAAAGGTACAGACTTCTTGCAGAATACAATACCGTTATCGAAAATTTAATGTTTTCGGTAGTTTTTAATGACATACCCTTTTCAGAAGTTAAGAAAGATGAAAATTTAAATAAGCTTTTTAAAAATGGTTTTTTTAGAGAAGTTTTAATCGATTCCATTATGAATCTTCATAAAAACTACGAAGGCATTTATGCACAAAAGCTAGAGCAGTTTTATAAAGAATCAGGATTAATAAAAGACTCTTTTAAAAAACTGAAAAACCTCAAGTGGGAGGTAAAGTGCAAAGGAATCACAGAGCTGTCAGAAATAAATTGTACTGACGCTTTTGACAAGATCGTAAAAGCATCTAAAGGCAGAAATAAAATTTTGAAAATCACCGCCGTAAATGCTGCTATAAAGCTTGGAGGTACAAAAAGTATAATGTATCTCACGAGATACTCTTATCCTATTGACGACTGGACTCAAATCAATATTATAAATGCTTTTAAGAAACACGATATTGGTGATACTACAGGAGTTGAGTTATTGCTGGAATCACAAAATACAACAGTTATTGCGCTTGGACTTAAGCTTATAAAAGAGCTTAAACTGACGCAGAAAATTCCGTATCTAGCAAAGCTAATTGCTAATACTCCTAATACATTAATAAAGTACGAAGCCCAAAATGTACTGCAGATATTAACTGTTTAATAGAATAAACAAATGACTTTTATTACTACTGAATTATCATTGTTTTTTGAGGGATATCTTTTCCTCATCATTGTTTATGCGGTATTAATTATGTCTTCCTATTTGCTATTGGCACACCTCTCGACCAGAGAACTTAGGGAATATCTCAAAAAAAATAGTTTTGTTGATTATGATGTGCTTCTTACAAGTGAATTTGCACCAAGCCTCTCTTTAATTGCACCTGCTTACAATGAAGGTTTTACAATTCAGGAAAATGTAAAATCGCTGCTCTCTCTAAATTACAATAATTATCAGGTAATCGTGGTCAACGATGGAAGCAAGGATAATTCTATGGAAATCCTGATTAAAACCTACGATCTTGTCCTGACAGAACTTGATATTCATCCAAAAATAGAAACAAAAAAGATTAAAGGAATTTATACTTCCAGAAATGCAGCTTTCAAAAAGCTGATCGTAGTGGATAAAGAAAATGGAGGTAAAGCAGATGCACTGAATGTCGGACTTAATATAGCCCAAAATCAGTATGTGGTATGTATTGATGTAGATTGTATTCTCGATAAGGACGCACTGCTAAAACTGGCAAAACCTTTTCTGGAATCTTACGGCAAACGTATTATCGCTACCGGCGGTGTAGTCAGGATAGCGAACCAGTGTGTCATTAAAAACGGTCGTTTGGTTGAGGTAAACATTCCAGATTTAATGTTGCCGAGAATACAGGTTTTAGAATACTTAAGAGCATTTTTACTGGGCAGAATGGCATGGAGCAGACTCGATGGTCTATTACTTATAAGCGGTGCCTTTGGTGCCTTTGATAAAGAGATTGCTTTGCTGGCCGGTGGTTACAGTACTAAAACGGTTGGTGAAGATATGGAGCTGGTTGTGAGAATGCGCCGTTATATGCTGGAAAATAAGATCCCGTACGGCGTTAGTTATATACCAGATCCGCTTTGCTGGACAGAAGCACCTGAAGATTTTAAAATATTCAAAAAACAACGCAGCCGCTGGATGAGAGGCACAATTGAAACACTTGGCCTGCATAAAAAAATGTTCTTAAATCCTAAATACAAATTGCTGGGTATGGTCAGTGTACCTTACTGGACCTTATTTGAATTTCTGGCTCCTGGAATTGAGTTTATAGGTTTGGTATTAACAATTATATTTGTGATTTTGGGTCTGCTTAATTGGCACTTTTTTATATTGCTGGTACTTTTTGTTTACTTTTTCGCAGTAATGTTTTCTGTTATTGCGCTTTACAGTGAAGAACGTACTTACCATAAGTACCCAAAGCAAACCGATTTTTTTAAGCTTTTAATTGCTGCTTTCATCGAACCAATTTATTTTCATCCACTAACAGTTTATGCCGCCTTAGTTGGTTATAAAGAAAAAATTATGGGAACTAAAGGATGGGGCGAAATGACTAGGAAAGGTTTTACGAAGAAATAAAAAAAATAGAGGAATTGATTTAGTTTTCTTTAAACTAAGTTTAATAATAGCACCTTATGTGCTCTGTCTTTTGTTTAACAGTTACGTCATTTTTTTTACAGATCTACTGTATGGAGAATGTTAAAATAATGAATAATTTTATTTATTTTTTCCTTTTAGTCTTGTAAATTCATTATAAATGCCATTGCTAAAAGCTATTAAAAATTGATCTCACAAAAATTATATGTAATAGTATAATAAACACTAGTTAAATTATGGTGTTTCCTTTTTTTTTATAAATTGGTAAAGCCTAAATTAACGATTTTCCTTGAACCTATATTTTCAACAAACTAAAATTCAAAGTCTTTTTACAGATCCTCATTACTGACATGAGGCTCAATTTCTTGTAACCTACAGCTAAAAAAGAAACAAAATAACCACCCCAAATTGCCAAAAAAAAACACATGAAACAAGAAATTGATGATCTAGAACAATCCATGCATATTCAGGATTTTCTTTTTGTAATTAAAAGAAAATCAGACCACTTAATTAATTATTTTCTTATTTCCTTTTTTATAGTCGGCCTGCTGCTTTCTTTTTTTTATGATACATGGGAAATTGGAATTGGAGTAGGAAGTTTATTGCTTACTGCCTATTATTCCACAAAATATGCCTTGCCTAAGTCAAATTTATACCAATATGTCCTCAGTGTTGTATTGGGAATTTTTATGGCGCAGTTTATTTATCAAATGCATGGCATGTTCGAAATGCATTTTATGGCGTTTATTGCCAGTGCCATCCTTATTACCTATCAGAACTGGAAACTGCAAATACCGCTTATGTTGGTGGTAGGAATACATCACGGTTTGTTTGGTTATTTTCAATATCTGGATTTTAATAAAATTTATTTTTCGCAGTTAGATTATATGTCCCTGCAAACCTTCATTATTCATATGATACTCGCTGGTGCTATTTTTTCTATTTGTGGATTGTGGGCTTATCAGTTTAAAAAATATAGTGAAGCTCATATAGACCTAATTTTTAATAAAAGGGAAACTGAAAATCAGGAATTAAAAAGGGCTAATTATGAGCTTGATCGTTTTGTTTATAGTACCTCTCATGATTTGCGTGCACCATTAAATTCAATGCTGGGTTTGATTGAAATAGCCAAGGAGGATACTAACGAAGAATTGATGCTTAACTATTTTAAAATGCTAAAAGGAAGCGCCAAAAAGCTGGATGGTTTTATTTGTGACATTCTTGATTATTCGAGAAATTCCCGTATGGAGGTAAATTATGAGGAAATTAATTTTAGTGAACTTCTTAAAGGTGTAACGGAAAATTTAAAATTCATAGGGGATAACAACAGGATGGTTGAATTTAAAATTGAAATTTCTGGTGAAACTTCCGGTTATTCTGATAAAAGCCGCCTGACCACTATTTTGAGTAATCTTATTTCAAATGCCATTCGTTATCAAAATTCCCAAATTCCAGATCCCTTTGTTAGTATTAAAATAGAAACATCTCAAACGGAAACAAAAATTGTTATTCAGGATAACGGGATAGGAATTGACAAAGAAGTACACGCAAAAATATTTGATATGTTTTATCGTGTTTCGCAGGAATCAGTGGGTTCGGGACTAGGATTGTATATTGTAAAAGAGGCGGTCAGTAAACTCAATGGCGATATAAAAGTGCAATCTGAAGTAGGGTCTGGCACTACTTTTTCAATTAAAATACCAAATAAATAGTATCATGGATCAAACAACAGTACCAGCCTTCAAAAAAATTATGGTAATCGACGATAATCCAACAGATCGTTACATCGCCAAACGAATGGCTGAAAAATATCACTTTGCCGAGGAAATAATTTTGCAGGAGTCAGCTCTTGAAGCGCTAAATTATATTCGCTCCTTAGAAAATACACCTGATTTGCTTCCGCAATTCATCTTTTTAGATATTAATATGCCCGGAATGAACGGCTACGAATTTCTTGAAGAATATGCAAATCTCTCTGAATCAATCAGAACCAATTGCATTGTTTTGATGATTACAACCTCCATACATCCTGATGATTTTAAAAGGGCAGAACATAATCCTTCTGTATTTCGTTTTCTTAATAAGCCGCTAGATAGAGAAAAATTTAGACTTCTGGAGTATGAATTTTCATTGAAAGAGTGATGTAACAATAGCGTCTTGTAGCTGATCAACAATTTAAGCTTCCAGATATATAGTTAATACAATTAACAGATTTTATAACTTTACAAAAAGATTTATTTAGCATTTACAATGGAAGCCAAAATAGTATTGCAGCAACATATAGAGAAAATCGCTTCATTGACAGAAGAAGAGTTTGGTTATATTTTTTCTCATTTTAAACCACAATCTTTTAAAAAAGGACAGGTTATTATTGGTGAAGGAGATAAAGTAGACTGCGAATATTTTGTGATTTCGGGTTGTCTGAAAGCTTTTTTTATTAATGACGAGATAAAAATGTACATACTACAGTTTGCTATGCCAACGTGGTGGGCATCTGATTATGCAGCTTTATACAATAATACTCCAGCGACGATAAGTGTAGATTGCATTACAGATGCAGAAGTGCTTTGTCTTTCCAGTAATGATCGCGAAAAATTATGTAAAGAGTTTCATCAGCTCGAACATTTTTTTCGTTGGAGAACAAACAGAGGATATATAGCTTCTCAAAAAAGACTTTTATCCTTTATGAATAATAATGTCAAAAAAAGGTATGAGGAACTTTTGGCATTATATCCTCAATTATACAACCTTGTTCCGAAGCATTTGATTGCTGCCTATCTCGGAGTTTCAAGAGAAACCTTAAGCCGATTGCATAGTTCTTAAAGAAGATATAATTATAAATGATGGATTAGCATACGTTTGACTGGACTGAAGTCCAGCTCTACAATATATTTAGAGCCGAAGGCTCTTTCTCATAAAGTTCGGTAAAGTTTCGGAGGAACGTTTTATTTCATATTGCTGGATTTCAGTCCAGTTAACTGAAGTCCAGTTCTACAATATATTTAGAGCCGAAGGCTCTTTCTTGTAAAGTTCGGTAAAGTTCCGGAGGAACGTTTTATTTCATAGGGCTGGACTTCAGTCCAGTTAACTGAAGTCCAGCTCTACAATATATTTAGAGGCGAAGGCTCTTTCTTTTAAAGTTCGGTAAAGTTCCGGAGGAACGTTTTATTTCATAGGGCTGGACTTCAGTCCAGTTAACTGAAGCCCAGCTCTACAATATATTTAGAGGCGAAGGCTCTTTC
>Ga0247813_10000561_pt1 | contig 33347 bp, 25 predicted proteins | sample UWRJL169409C1_FD_180719 | JGI IMG/M metagenome (GOLD analysis project Ga0247813, IMG submission 180719) | Plant litter microbial communities from Arlington Agricultural Research Station in Wisconsin, United States - UWRJ-L169-409C-1 | ecosystem: Environmental > Terrestrial > Plant litter >... | reverse complement strand
TCCAACGCCGGCGCACTCACCACACACACGAGCTCACCCGCCGCGGCCTGAAAAACCGGCGCGCCGATCCGCGTCCAGGTCCACCCCTGCCCCCCCGCCGGATACGCATAAAACGACGGCCCCTCGACCAGCAAATCCGCCCCCGACGACGGCTCGCCCGCCTTCGACTGCGTATCGAAATAAAACCGCAACCGCTCCGGTGCCAACGCCCCTTCATGCTGAAGGATGATCGCCACCGCATCCGGCATCCCCGCCACGCGCTCCACCCTCGCCCCGGTCACCCGCCCTTCAGCCGCCATCGCAGGGCTTATTCCACTCGCAACCATCAATAAAACAGCAACTAACCGATCCATTGCCCACCGGTGAAACGCAGCCGATTTCATCATTTGCGTAATTAGTTACGCAAATCATCCCGTCGTCAAGTCTTCGCTCCGGTTTTCACGTCGTTTAAAAGTAAATTTTGCCACACTCCCGCGCTGTGCGTTACTACTTTCATCCCTAATGGATATTAAGAAGTTTTCCGTCATCGCCGACGTTTCCACCGCCACCGTTTCCCGCGCGTTTTCCGGACGCGGACGCATCAAGGAAGAGACCCGCCAGCGCATCTTCGCCCTCGCCGCCGAGCACGGCTACACGCCCAACATCCACGCCCAGCGCCTCAACGCCAGGCGCACCTATATCATCGCCGTTTACTACAGCTTCAGCACCGCCGCGATTTTCGACTACTACAACATGGAGCTCGCCCAGGAGATCGCCAAAGCCGCCGCCGCCCGCGACTACACGACCAACCTCGAGCTCACCCAAAAAACCGCCGAGCCGTCCCTCGGCCTCCAACGCGCCGCCGCCGGCGGCGGTCTCGACGGCATCATCCTCGTCGCCGACTCCCGCTCCGGTGCCCTCGCTTTTCTCGAACGCTTCAAAACCCTCCCCGTCGTCGTCATCGCCAACCACGATTGGGATCTGCCCGAAGCCGCCGGTCTCGTGCGCATCCACCAAGACTCCGGCATTTCCGAAGCCGTCGCCCACCTCAAAGCCGCCGGCCACACGCGCATCGGGTTTATCCACGGCCTCGCCGACACCGCCAAACACGACGCCTTCCTCAACGCCCTTCGCGAACAAAGCCTGGACGCCGCCGGCGCCCCCACCGCCGTCGGCCCGCTCTCCTTCGAAGACGGCGAACGCGCCCTCGGCGAACTCCTCCCCGCCCGCATCACCGCCGTCCTCTGCTCGACTGATATCCTCGCCCTCGGCGCGATCAGCGGCGCCGACAAACGCGGACTCGGCGTGCCCCGCGACCTCTCGATCGTGGGCATCGACAACTTATCCTTCGCCCCTTTCACCCTACCCGCGCTCGCGAGCGTCGGCATCCCGCGCACCGAGATCGCTTCCGCCGCCGTCGAGACGCTTCACCAGCTCATCGAAGACGCCACCGCGCCCGTGCCCCGCGCCTCCGCCCAACTGGTCCACACGATCAACACCCGCTTCATCCCCCGCGCCTCCCTCGGCCCCGTCCGTCACACATAACGCCCCAACCGCGCCGCCACATCCACGCGCAACCGCTCGATGTGCGCCGTGATAAACGCCCCGACCTCGAGCGTCTCATCCGCCACCAGCGGAGTCAGGTCCACCGCCCACGTGATACCCGCGACCTTGTCCGACGCATGCGACGTATGAAACGTCGCGTTCGCGCAACGCCGCCCGATCGTCGCCAGGTCGTAGCGCTTCCCGCCGCTGATCTGGGAATCGAATACCTTCAGCAAATCCGCCGCCAGTGCCGGATGCCGTCCCGAATCGAGCACGACCTTGTCCGCATCCACGAGCCAGTCCAAGTCGCGCCACACTTCGCAACCGAGCACGCGCTTTGGCCTCCGCTCCACCGGCAGCGCCCGCAATGCCGTGAGACAACGCAGCAGCACCGCGATATGCGTATCATGTTTGTCCGCCGGTTGGTGCAGGTAAACCACCTCGGGCGAACACGCCGAAAAAATCGCCGCCAGATCCGCCGCCACGCCCGCGTGCCCGGCCTGCTTCACATCCGCACTCGGGTGCGCCAGCTGCACTTGGATCGCGTAGCTCCCGAGGTCGGCCGCCTTCCGCTGCTCCTCGCAACGGATTTCCTGCATCTGCTCATCGGTGAACTGCGCATAAGGCCCGATCCGCGACGAGCCCGCCCCGTTCGTGACGACCACGCCGCCAAACGCCTTGCCCGCCGTTTCCAGGCAATCGGAAATCCCCGCATGCGCCATGATCTCGATGTCATCCTGATGCGCCGCGACACACAGGTGGGTCACCGCCGCGAGCGCCGCCTCGGGCGAACGCGAACCGCCGGGAACATACACATCGGCCTTGGAGTGGGAGAATTTCATGATGGGTAAACAGAGGGTTCCAAAAACAGTTCAGTCGCAATCTCAAGCCGCTCCCAGCGCAGGCAAGCTCGCCGCCGCGACCGCCTGGCCGTGACGCTTGTCCTTCTCATCAGGCATCGCGAGTCGCACCCGCTCCGCCAGTTCGGAAAACTCACCGCGCAACACCTCGCGCGCTTTCTCCAAAATGACTTCGCCGCCCGCACCCGACGTCACGCGCCCCAGCACGAGCACATTGCGAAGATCATAAAAATCCGCGTAGTGAGCCACCGAATACCCCAGCGCCGTCCCGATGCTCTCGTAAACCGCCCGGGCACGCTCATCGCCCGCCACCATCGCCGCCTGCACCGCGACCAGCCGCTCGGGCAGCGGCATCTCATCCGGAAACGTGATCCCGCCGCGCACCGCCAGCCGGTTCACCCCTTGCTGCGAAAAATACTGCACCCCGCACCCGCGATCCCCCGACCATTCGTCGGCCGGCGCGCCTTCCGCATAATCGATCGGTGCAAACGCCAGCTCGTTCATCCAAGGCGTGATACCGCCCTCCGGCGTCACATAACCCGCCGCCATGCTCGTGCCCATCGACACGCCGAGCACGGCGTTTTCACCGAGCGACATCGAGCCGGCCAGCGCCGTGACTTCTCCGTCGTTTACCACCTCGAACGGCACTCCGCTCCATCGCTCCCGCAGATCAAAAAACATGCGCCGGATACTCTGCTCAAAGCGGTCGCGCGGCACGCCGCGAAAGAGCGACGCCACACGCACTTCATTGTTCACATAAACCCCCGCCGCGCTCCCGCCGATCGCATCCACCCTCGGCAGATGCGCCGCCGCTCGCCGCAACGAATCCTGCACGCCTTCGATATGATAGGACGGATCACTCTGAAAATACGGGTCCCACGGAATCTCCTCCGAATAAACCACCTTCCCGTCGATCACCGCCGACGCCTTCCGATCACTGCCGCCCAAATCAAAACCGATGCGGCAGCCGTCCAGATGCCGCCCCACCGCCAGCGCCCCGGTTTCCTCCTTCGGCAAATCCGCCCACAGCCCCGTCTCCACCGTAAACGCCCGCCCATAAACCTCCTCGCCCATGAACCGGTAATCGAACGCCCTCGCGCCCTTCGGCGAGTAGTGCGCCTTGAGCTCCGCGGCGATTTCCGGCGCGCCCACGATGGTCACCCGGCACCCGCCCCGCTGCCACAGCAGGAACTTCAGCAACCGCTCGGCATAACGAAACGTCAGCGCCGCCTGCCCATGCCACGCCGGCAGCACTTCGCCGCGCCACACCGACGAACGCCCGTCGGCCCGCGTCAACGCGATCGCAAAAGGCCGGCTCCCGCGCGTCTGCTGCACCAGCGTCCGATACGCGCGATTCCACAAAATCGCCGGCACAAACTCCGGATCCAGCGCCGGCGTAAAACGAGGAGAAACTTTAAACATAAAATCAGACTCCCGGCACCCAGCGGCGGAACGCCTCGATGGCTTCGTAATCCGCCAGCCCGAGCGCGTCGTAGGTCGCCGCCAGTTCGCGATTCTGCTCCTCCGCCTGCTGCCACGGCTCGCGCAGCCCCGTCGCCACCGCAGAATGGCTGCGCTGCGAACGATGCGGCAAAATCGCCTGCGTCTTCTGCGTCAGCTCCCGCGGGCTCAACGGCACCGCCATGTCGATCTCCGCCGCATCCCACGGCGTATCGACCCCGCGATACAGCCATACGCGGCAATCAGCGAACCAGGCCTCCGCCACCAACCCCGCGCACGCCCGCCGCACCAATTCAAAACACACCGCGGTCACCGCCGACGGATCGTCCCGGTCCCCCGTGATAAAAATCTGATGCGGCTTCAATTCGCCCAACACCGCCGCAATCACCGAAAAATCCGCCTCGCCCGGCTTGAACTGCCGATACTTCCCCTGCTCGTAAAACGGCAGATCGAGAAACCGCACCGCCGGCGCCTCGACGCCGCACGACTTGAGCGCCGCCCGCGCCTCGCCCCGACGCACCAGTCCCTTCAACTGACGCACCTGCGCCGACTCACCCGCAAACGCCGTTTTCCCCAAAAGCTCCCCTCGCACCAACCGCGCAAAAGTCTCCGCCGGCCCCGCCTCTCCCGGAAAACAGCCCGCCAGGTCCGACACAAAATCCGTCGCCATCACCGCGTCCGCATCCGGCACCGCGAGATTGCCCGAGGTCTGGTAAATGACCGTGACCGCATGGCCTTGATCAACCAACCGGCGCAGCGTTCCACCCATGCCGAGCATATCGTGCGAAGGCTCGGGGCTGAACACCACCACGCGCTTCTCCGCCGGCTCCGCGCGCTCCGGCCGATGCGTATCGTCGGCCCCCGGCTTGCCGCCCGGCCAGCCCGTGATCGTGTGCTGCAGCTCGTTAAAAATCCGGATGTTCAGCTCATACACCGAGCCCTGCTCCGTCAGCAGATCCGCCATGCCATGCTCGCTGTAATCTTCGTCGAGGAGCTTGAGCACCGGACGGCCCACCGTGTGCGACAGCCACACCACCGCGCGGCGCGCCATCTCCGGCGTCCACTCCACCGGTCCGACCAGCCAGGGATGCCGCCGGCGCGTGAGCGCCGACGCCGCCGCGCCATCGACGTAAAAACTCACGTCCGCATGCCCCTGCAAAAAACTCGCCGGCAACGTGTCCACCGGCGCGCCCTCGACCGCCTGCGCGAGGACCGCCGCCTTCGACTCGCCCCAGGCCAGCAGCACGATGCGGCGCGCATCCAAAATCGTGCCCACGCCCATCGTTACCGCATGGCGCGGCACGTTGGCTTCGCCCAAAAAGTCGCGGGCCGCATCACGGCGCGTCAACCCGTCGAGCGTCACCAACCGCGTGCGTGACTCGCGCGTGGAGCCCGGCTCGTTGAAACCAATGTGCCCCGTGCGGCCGATACCGAGCACCTGCAAATCCAGCCCGCCCGCCGCCGCGATCTTGTCCTCATAGGCGCGACACGCGCCGAACACGTCGCCGCGCGGCAGCGTGCCGTCGGGCAGGTGAATGTGCGCCGCCGGCAGGTCGATGTGGTTGAACAACTGCTCGTGCATGAAGCGCCAGTAGCTCTCGGGATGATCGCGCGTCAGCCCGTAGTATTCATCGAGATTGAACGTGATCACGTTCTTGAACGAAAGCCCCTCCTCACGGTGCAGGCGGATGAGTTCCCGATAAAGCCGCACCGGCGTGGAGCCCGTCGCCAGCCCGAGCACCACGTTTTTTCCCGCGGCCGCCCGCCTGCGGATCAGCGCGGCGACCTCGCCCGCGAGCTGATGCGACGCGGCGTCGGCGTCGGAAAAAATCTCGGTGCGGATGCGTTCACGCTGCTGGGCTTCGGTGGTGTGCATGGGAAAAGGGGGGATAAATTCGACGCTTCCCAACATACTCCTTCCTCCTCATATCGAGAATAGCGATAACGCCTATGTTTTTAACAAAAACGCCAACCAGTAAAGCCCGCGCCTTTGCGTCCATCGCTGCCAGCACCCGCCGCCTGCCCAGCCCCGACAGCCCGCTCCACGGCCGCCGGCGTCCCGCGCCGCCCCTGCCGGAAAACATCATTTTTTTCCAGCGCCGCTCCGGCTCCGAGCTCAACCGCCCGCACACCGGCCGCGCCATGCACCACCGCCACGTGCTCATCGTCCCGCTGCGCGGCGCCGCAGCCGTCTGCGCCGACGACCGCGAACTTCCGGTCGCCCCCGGCCAGGGCCTCGTCGTGCTCCCGTATCAGCATCACCACTACCTGCGGCCCGACAAAAAACTCCACTGGCTCTTCATCACCTTCGAATATGCGCAAGGCGTCGTGCTGGAGCCGCTCCGCAACACCGTCTTCTCCATCGACACCGAACTGGCCGGACAACTCGCCACGTTACTACGCGCGCAACGCGACCTCGCCGACGAAGGCCTGCCCGAACTGCGTCTCGCCCTCGTGCTCGCCCGCCTCACGCCGCCGCCCGCCCGCGCCCTTCCCGCCGAACGCCCCGCCACCGGTTCCACCCTCGGCCTGCAAGTGAACCACGCCGCGCAAAAGCTGCGTCCCTCCGCGCCTACGATCCGCGAACTCGCCGCCGATCTCGGCATGAGCCCGAGTCACCTGCGCACCCGTTTCCGCGCCTCGTGCGGCGTGAGTCTGGGCAAACACATGCGCGAGCTCCGCCTGGAGCGCGCCTGCGGATTGTTGCACATGACCTCGGCGCGTGTTTCCGAAATCGCCGACCAATGCGGCTTCAGTTCCCTCTTCAGCTTCAGCCGCGCCTTCCGCATCCGCCACGGCCTGTCCCCCAAAGCCTACCGCGACGCCGCCCCCTGATCACCGTTGGCTCGACCGATGGAAGGCCATCGGTTTTTCTCCGCCAACCCATGTTCTCCTTTTTTCGCCGCAAAGCTCCCTCCCCGCCGCCGGAGCCAACATTTAACGAGCGCGTGATCGAATTCTGGACCTGGTTCCAACAAGTCGCCCCTCGCTTCACCGCCGCCATCGACGCGCGCAAGTGCGCCGATCTCACCGACGAGACGTCGGCACGGGTCGATCAACTGCAGGCGGGATTTGCATGGGTTTACGGACCTGGCGCTGATCGCTGCGGCCATTCGCTGACGCTCTCCGGCGAAGGAGTCGAACACCGCCAGTTACTCGCCCTCCATTGGCTTAGTCTCGCTCCAACCATCCCCGGATGGACATTTTATGCCTCCCGCCAATCCGGCCCGATCAAGGGACACGTGATCACGATGGAGGATCTCCGCATAGATCCGAAAGAGCTTTGGGTAACTCCGACGATCAACCCGGAAACTGAAAAAATAGACTTGGTCGTCTGGCACCATGAGTGGGAGCGCATCACCGAAAAAAAGCGCTGGACCGTCGTGTTCCTGTTTCTCGATGAAGTGCTCGGGGAATACGGCACCCAATGGTGGATCGGTGAGATTTCCTTCGGCAAGGACCACCTCGCCGCATCATTCCCGCTGGAGGAACTCGGCGATTACGTCGCCACGACCATCCAGGCCCAGGAATGGAAACGCGCGGCTCCCGGCGAGGAATGGACCGGCTTCAAAATCAAACCCGCCACCGAATCGTATCCTCGCTGCGATTTGATCACGATCTCCACGTGCGCACCCGAGCTTTTCCGAACCTACATGAAGGAAAAGGACGCCATGTCCGATCTGCTCGCAGGCTCCGGCGCAGACTTCATCTACATATCCATTGATCACGGCTTCTTCCCTGAAGGCGATGAAATCACCAAACGCGCCGCCGTTGAAGAAGCGCTCGACGACGCCCTTAAATCGCAAAATGCCGGACGTGTTCTCGGCGGCGGATTTGGCACGGAACGCGGCTACATCGATCTCCTCATTTACGATGGCGCCCGCAGTCTCGCTACGGTGCGCACCGTCCTGAAAGAACACCGCGTCCCGTCAGGCACGATGATCGAGTTCTTTGCCCGCGATAAACGCGCCCGCCGCATCTCACTTTAGCCCGGCGCCGCCCGCGCCATCGCCAGCATATTGCAAAAGAATAACCGAATCTCGTTTCGGTGTAAGCGGGTGAGGTCGTAAGCCGTCGGGGTTCGCCAAGGGTCACCCGCGTCCGGTCTGCGCATCGTCACGAGGCAGGCCGGGTCTTTCACCCCCAACCCCCTGCTCCCATGAACAGCCTCACCGCTCCCCGTGTCGCGTGGCCTCGCGCGCTCCGCTCCCTGCCCCTGCTTGGTGTTCTCACCGGTCTCCTGCTCGCCGCCTCCTTGCCGGCCCAGGTGATTTCAAATCCCCGGATCCGCTTCACCACCGGCATTCAGTTGAAGAACGAAGACATGAGCACCGCCGCGCTCAACAAAGCCCAGGACACCGGCGTCAAACTGGTGCGCAAAGCCCTTTACTGGGACTCCATCGAGACCAGCCCCGGCGTCTTCAATTGGACGCAGGCCGACGGCTGGGTCAGCAGCATGGAAACCCGCGGGTTCACCATGTTGATCACCCTCGTCTGGAATAATCGCGACTACGAAGACATCTACGATCGCGCGATCGTCACCGAACCCGGCCGTCAGGCGTTTGCCAGCTTCGCCGCCACCGTCGCCGCCCGCTACGCCGGCAAAGACATCATCTTCGAAATCTGGAACGAGCCGAACCTCCGCAGCTTTTGGCACGACAACCCTCAGAACGTGAGCAACACCGACGCGATGGCCGAGGAATACACGGAGCTCGTCAAAGACACCGTGCCCGCCATGAAAGCCGCCGCCCCGAATTGCCGCGTGGTCGCCGGCTCCATCTCCGCCCTCTGGAACGACTCGTTCAACTGGTTCGAACGCTGCATCGAAGTCGGCATTCTCAGCTCCGGCATCGATGGCATTTCGGTGCATCCCTACGGCTTCCGCTGGCCCGAACAGGCCTACGTGAGCGGCTACCCCGTCATCCGCCAGCTCATGAACAACAACGGCGGCGCCAACCTAGCCATCGTGACCAGCGAAGTCGGTTACCCCGAGAGCTGGCTCATCGAGCGCGGCTTCACCACGGCCAACGTGAAGCAGGCGCAGGCCTGGCAATTCGTCCGCCAGAATCTCGTCGATGCCATGGCCGGCATCCAAGGCACCATCTGGTATGAACTCACCGACCCCAGCTACGGCGTCTTGGAAACCAACCTCACGGAACGCCCCACGTTCACCGCCGCCCAGGTGCTCACGTCGCAGCTCGACGGATACCACTATGTGCAACGCGTCACCCTGCCCTCCGCACTCGACTACGCCGCCATTTTCGAAAATGCGGCCGGCCAGCGTAAACTCGTCGCCTGGACCACGCCCGATCCCACGTTGCCCACCAACCAACGTCTCGAGGCCCCGCACTCGGTTTCCCTGCCCGTCGGCGTCCCCGGCGCCTACGCCGTGGTCGATACGTTCGGCACCGTCACCAACCTGACGGCCGCCGCCACCAACCTCACCGTCACCATCGGCGGCGGCCCCGTTTACGTCCCGCTCAAAGCCGTCGAATACATCATCGATAACACCGACACCCAGGGCGTGACCATCACGGGCGCCTGGTCCGCCAGCACCTCCACCTCCGGGTTCTACGGCACCAACTACCTCACCGACGGCGGCACCGGCAAAGGCACCAAGTCCATCAAGTTCCAAAAGACCGTGCCCGCCGCCGGCGAGTATGAGGTTTATATGCGGTGGACCGCCGCCGCGAACCGCGCGCTCAACGTGCCCGTCAACGTGACCACCTCCGCCGGCGTCGATCCGATCTCCGTGAACCAACGGCTCGACAACGGCCAGTGGGTGTTGCTCGGCACCTACCAGGCCACCGCCAACTCCAACATCGAGGTCCTCGTCTCCACCACCGGCACCTCCGGCTACGTCATCGCCGACGCCGTGCGTATTGTGAAAACCAATACACCTCCGCCGCAACCGCTCGACGTGATCGTGGATAACAACGACACGCAGTCCGTGACGCTCACCGGAAGCTGGGTTAGCAGCACCGCCGACACCGGCTACATCGGCACGAATTACATCAACGACGGCAACACCGGCAAAGGCACCAAGTCCGTGCGATTCCGCACCACCGTGCCGACCGCCGGCAACTACGATGTATTCCTGCGCTGGACCGCCGCCCAGAACCGCCCCACCAACGTGCCGGTGGACGTGACGACCTCCAGCGGAGTCGATGCGATCTCCGTGAATCAAAAACTGACCGGAGGCCAATGGGTGCTCCTCGGCACCTACGCCGCCACCGCGAACTCCAACATCGACGTAGTGATCTCCAACACCGGCACCAGCGGCTACGTCATCGCCGACGCCATCCGCGTGATGAGTTCCGGGAACTAAAGACGCCGTCCTCGCGCATCGCCTCGCAACCAAGCCGAACGGGACCGTCCTCAACCGACGGTCCCGTTTTGCGTCTGCCCAAATGCTAATCCCCAGCAGTTCAGCCCACGCAACAACTTCACCTTGAAATGCGGTAAGGTATTCAGCACTAAGGCCGTCCCATGCGTATCACCCTCCGCCTGTGCACGATAATCGGCCTCCTCGTCTCAATGGCCACCCTCAGCCTCCGGGCCGATACGACGCCCTACCTCGGCCGCTGGCAGGTCGATGTCCCTGCCACGCTTGAGGCGTCCAAAAAGAGCCCGACCTACAACGCCGCCGAAGCCGAAAAGACCCAAGCCGCGACCAGCAAAAAACTCGGCGCGCTGCTCCTGACTCTCACCGCCGACAAACTGGCCTTCACGGAAAGTTCAACGTCCGATCCACATATCACCTCATATACATCAACCATCCGTTACACCTTCAAGGATACCACCAAAGGGGTCACGACCATCACTTCAGATTTCAACGGCAAGGTCCTCGCCTTCACCTTCACGACCCTCGGCCCGAAACAAATCCGCTTCTCAGCGAGCGCGTCACGCGAGTTCGACGACATCGTTTGGACACCCGCCCCTCCCCTCCCGCCCAAACCCGCCCTCACGATTGAAGACAACCTCCGCGCCATTCAGCAGGCCGCCGAAATGTATGCTCTCGAAAATAACACCGAAGCCATCCCCTACGACGCCCTCGCCAAAGGCGGCTACTTCAAACCCCTCCAGATCGTGAACGGCGAGAACTACGCCAACGTGGTCATCGACCTCAAAAACAACTCCGTCTCCGTAAACGACAAAGACGGCGTAGCCCACACCTTCAAGAAACCGTAAGCCCCGCCCTAAACACTCGGCGCCCGCCCCATCCGCCGAGTGCTCCGGCGTTCACTCCGAACGCCACACCTTGAGCGAACGCAGCGTCATCGCGCCCGAGCCCTGGTCATACGGCGAATCCACCAGCGCCTTCACCGCAACATTCGTCAGCGGATACCATGTCTGGCCCTTGAACGGGTTCGCGTAGCGCATCGTTTCGACGCCATCGATAAACATCGTGATCCACTCCGGATCGACCGTGACGCCGAAGACGTGGAACTCCGTATCGAGCGTGTTGGCCAGTCCGAATGACGACATCTTCATCCGCATCGCCGGACGCGTGAACGTGCGCACCTGGTTGCGCCCGCCGTGCAAGTTGGTGGAGAGGTCGGACGAGAACTTCCACGAGCCGTTGTAACCAAATCCCTCATACACATCGATCTCGGGCGGCCATCCGCCGGTCGGCACGAGCCACAGCGCCGGCCACGAACCGAAGCGATTCGACATCTTCGCCACCCACTCGACGCTGCCATACTTAAAGTGCGTTTCGGGCGTCTTGTGCCCCGAAAGCATCGTGGCGAGGAACGGATACTCCGTGGCCGGTGTGCCCACCTTGACCGGCTTGTCGAGCCGCCGCGTGGAGAGCACGAGCCCTTCCTCCGTGCGACTAAAGCCGCCCATGTCCACCGTGCCATAGTAACCGGTTTCGCCATTCCCGACCTGCGTGCGGCCGTGGGAAAGTCCGCTGCCGAAACGCCCCGGTCCGCCTTGGTCGTCGAACTGGATCGTCTGCCCCGTTTCCGAATAACTCAGCTTCCCGAGCGGCGCGAACGTCAGCGGAGCCCTCCCTCCCTCGACCGGCGTATTCACCGCATCCGCCTTCGCCGTGATAACGATACCGCCTCCATCGCGATCCGCGCCATCCGGCACTTGGGCCTGCACGGCCTTGAGCGTGTTCCCTTCCTTCATGTCACTCACCGTGAAGCTGGCGGTCTTGGTGAGCGGATCACCCGGACGAAAGATAATCGCCTTGGTCACATCGGGAACCGCCCGCCCGCCCGCGCCGTTGTAAACGCGCACATGAGCGATAACGGTATTCACGCTCGGCTTGTCCAACGTGACCGGCACATGGACGACCGTGGCGCCGACCGGCACGTCGAAACTCTCAATGCGCACCTTCGCGATGGCCGGATACTTTTTGCCGCCGTCGTAAATATCGACCGCCCCCTTCGCGCCCGCCGCGCTCTCAACCTGCGCGATATAGGCGTCGAGTTGTGTCGTGATCCGACCGACCGCGTCGCGGGCAGCCTCGACATCCTTGCGCGCTTCGGGAGTCGCTGCGGTCCGCCCGACCTGCTCGATGGCCTTGCCCGCAGCCTCGGCCTCGGTGCGCAGCCCTTGCGCTTGTTCGCGCGTCATCGTCTGGGCAACGAGGGAAAAAGCGGAGAAAATGCAGACCAGTGCGGCGGAGCCAACCACGTGCCTGAGTCGGAGAGAAAATGGGGGGTTCAAGAGAGCGAAGCAGTTACCGGACGTTATTAAGGAAGCAGCGAAGCCAACAGCGGCCACGCTCAAAAGGATAACACACTCCGCCCCAAACCCGTGAGTTCATATCCGATTCCCGCCTTGTGTAATCCCGACCGACTCCGAGGAGGACGGACCTCCCGGTCCGTCCCCGTAAGAGCAGGTTGCTCCCTGCTTAGTCGAACCTCCGGTTCGACCTCCCGACTGCCTTTTTGGCCATCGTTTACTCAAACCGCTATAGACCCTTCCGCCTCCTCAAGGCCGCAACGCCCGCGGCTCAACATTCGCGCCCTCCCGCTGGCGACGCGTGGCGGCCATGTTATCCACCAAGTTCGGATAACGCCGGCCGGCGGCCTGCGCGCGAGCCCTTGCCCACTCGATCGATTCCGGCGTGAGCGTGGTCTTCATTGAAGAAGACGATGATGAACCCCCGGCGTCCGGTTTCTTTTGTTTCCAAGGAGGCGTCGCCATGGCGGTGACAGTTCTCGTCCCCGCATAAATCTCAAGCCAAGCGGAGGCTCTGCCGCTCATTCGATCCCTCCGAAAGCGCGTTGTTCTCCCGCGCCCACTCCTTCAAATACCTGCATAACGCTCATCAGAAAAACCCATGAATTTCCCCCTCCTCCGCCACGCTTCGGCCGCTCGCGCTTTCCGAACACTCGCCGTTTTCGGCCTGCTCGCCCTCCTGGCTTGTTCCCCGACCGTCCGCGCCGCCGCGCCCGATGATTACCGCTGGCTCAAGGTGGACGGATCCCGAATCGTCACGTCCGCGTCCAGCGAAGGCGGCGAGCGTCCGTTTATCCCCGTCGGCATCGGCTATGCGCGCGACGTCATCATCCGCGCCCAGGACGCCGCCGTGATGAAGTTTTGCAAGGAACGCGGCCTGAACACCGTCCGCCTCGCCTTCTACACCCGGTATTTCAACAACAAGAAAGACCGCCCCATCGACATCGAACAACACATCCAGGATCACATCGAACCCGTGATGGCGGCCGCTCGAAAACACGGGTTGTATGTGATCCTCGACGCCCACGAATACATGAGCGCGGAGATCGACGAAACCAAAGCCCGCGAAACCCAGAAATCCAAAGGCTGGGACGAAGCAACCATCCAACAATGGATCCACGCCTGGGTGGTGGTCGCCAAGCACTATAAGGACGATCCCTACGTGCTGGGCTACGAGTTGCTGAACGAACCGCACGACATCCCCGCCGAGGTCGCGCGCAACAACTACACCCGTTGCATCCGCGCCATTCGTGAAGTGGATCAACGTCACATTCTCATCGTGGGAAATCATAACTGGTCGCACGCCCGCGCCCTGGAAGCGACGTGGGGGCCGGTCGCCGCCACCGTGGATGCGCCTTACCACAACATCGTTTTCGCCTTTCACGATTATCCCGACGACAACCACCCGTGGATCGTCCAAGGTCACATCACCCGCTTTCGTGACACGCATAAAGTCCCGGTCATGTGCACTGAGTTCGGCGCGACGCATTGGAACAAGAGCGAAACGGTCTGCCGCGAATTTTTGGCCGGCATGCACACCCTCTTCGCCAAGGAAGACGTCGGCTGGATGATCTGGGCGCTCAAGAAACTCGAGGACAGTCCCCGCGCTCCCTACAACGAAGTGGACAAAACCGGCCTCGGCCCGCCCCGCAACTACGACTCCTGCCCCTACAGCGACCTCTGGGTCCCCGCCGCCCGCATCATGGCCAGCCCCCTGCCCAAACCCAAAGCCGGCTCGTGATCGGTTGCACTTCGCTTGTGCAGCTGCACTTTTCAGGTTTTGCCAACTTGCACGCGAAGGGAAGAACGACAGACTACGAATCATGCCCATGACCGTTGACCAAGTGCTCGCAGAGACGAAGAGCTGGCCGGAACAGCAAGTTGAAGCCCTGCTCGAACGCTTCCTCCTCGCCAACTACCGCCTGCCATCACCCGAACTCGATGCGGAATGGACCGCCGAAATCAAACGCCGCATCGAAGACATGGAAAGCGGACGCGAACCAGGTATTCCGGGCGAAGAGGTCATGGCACGTGCGCGCAAAATCGTAGGGCTGTGAAACCTTACCGGTTTCATCGGCAAGCGGATGCGGAGTTCATCGCCGCCATCGGCTATTACGCGTCCAAAAGTCCGGCACTCGGCCAGCGTTTCTACTTCGCGATTCACGATCTAATCTCTCGATCACCCTCAAGTTGAACTGTTGCAAATTTTGCAACAGTTGCCTCGGGCTTTAGTTCTGCCTCGTCAAAAGCGTTTTGGATATGGCGCGAGATGGTGGATTTATCTCGCTGGAAAAGCTCGGCGATCTGCCCGGCGGAAAGCCATACGGTCTCGTTGACGAGACGCACGTCGATCCGCGTCTGGCCATCCTCGGTCTGGAAAAGGAGAATCTCGCCGGGATCGTTCATATCAAAGTCTGCTCATGGCGGGAGTATCTCGGCGATTAAGCATGCGGATGACGCTGCGACATTCATGCCACCCGGCAAGTCCGCCGTGGGGTTCAATCCGGGGTGTCTCGTGAAGGCTGACAAGGGTGCGAAGGGCCCGAGCACCGAAACAAATCCGAAACATGCGGACCGACTCCGTTGTCTCGTCGCGCCTGCGTCTGAGATCGCTGGGTTGTCAAAAGTATCAAGTAACGGCCCGAACCCCGTTGGTTCCCGAGACCCGTTGGCTCGACCGGCCCGCATGGGCACGGGCGGACGGTTAGATTTTGGGCACGCGGATGGTGCTGATCATCGCGCTGCCACTCAGCGCATAAATGATCGTCAGCGGATGCAGCACGAGCCCGCCGATCTCCCGGCTTCCAAGCCACGGAGCCGGAGCAAGCTGTCCGCAAAAATGGAGCACGCCCAGCAACACAACGATGAGCACGCTGGTGGGGATAGGTGTCCCTTCGAAATACTTCACCTTGCCGCTTTTTTCATCCGTGAGCGCATCGGCGGTGGCGTTGAAACGGGCGAGACGACTGATGCCGCAGGCCACGAAATAAAGCAGGATCACGACATCCAGCGCCCCGCGCAGCCCCACGGCAAAACCGAGCGCCGCGGGCGCCAGTCCAAACGAGATCACATCGGCCAGCGAATCGAGATCCGCCCCGAGCGCGGACGAGCGATGACGCCAGCGGGCCACGCGTCCGTCGGCAAAATCAAAGACCAGCGCGACCGGCAGCAGCGCCATCGCGATCACCAGCCAGCGATCCTCGCCGGTCACAAGATACTGCATCGCCGCCAGCACCGAACCGCTGCCGCAGAACCCGTTTCCCAACGTAAGAAAATCGGCGAAAACAAAAGATCGGATCAAAGAAAACCGACGCGGCTTGGACGGGGCTGCTTCCGGGAGGTTCATGGTGCCTCCCATGGTCACGGCCCCATAGAAACCGTTCCCATTTTACAATTTTCCATTCAGCGCAAACGCCACTCCGGCACCGCGAGCACGGAGTTCCGAAACGTGCGAGACGACTCCGCTGTCTTGCCGCGCCTGCCTCTGACATCGCTGGCTTGTCAAAAGTAGCAAGTAACGGCCCGACCCCGTTGGCTCGTCGGACCCCGTTGGCTCGTCGTCAGTTCAGCGCCAAGTGCTGTGATGTTCCAGTCGTGTAAGAGTGCGGTGACGGATTACGTCTTGCTGAAAAGTCTGAGGGAAGACGCTCAAGGCATCGACGACCCGGCTCAACAGCTCCGGCTGCCGACTATCGGCGGGAGCATGGTCACGCAGGGCTCCGTAGAGGCACCTCAACGCGCAATCTAGATCGAAGCCGCGAAACGCATTGATAGCAGCGACACGCCGACGAGCGGCGCATATCACCGTCGACAGGTCGGTGGCGTCATCCACCCACAGTTTTTCCGAATAATAGCCCGAGTGGGAAAGATCCACCGGAAGACCGTCGAACACCAGTACCAACGCGGCCAGCACCTGCTGCATAGACCCTGGCCAGACCGGATCGTGCGGGTGCGAATTATAATGGATCTGCGCGGCTTCCAAAAACCCGGTCAGCGCAGACCAACGATCAAGCGTGGCAAAAGCCTCACGAGGTGCCCCCTCGCCGGGAATACAGCAATAGCGGGGATCAGTGCCGGGAAAAAACGTGTCGCGGAACCGCTCCAGCAATCCGCGCTGCGAAACAGGTAGGCTTCGCAAGACTTCTGGGATCAACTCCTCCGCCAACCAGAGTTGAGTCGCCTCGGCGGTCCAACCAAGCCGCCTGCCATCGTCGTCATTTTTTTGATACAACCGCGACATATCCCAATCCCAGCATAGGCATACGTCATCCGCTGGATTGATCATGGGACCGATGGCATCGGATTCGTCGATGGTGCAATAGATGTAAGCGCAGAAAGGAACTATCGCCCCGTCTGCCTTGCGCTTCACCATCTTGATGTGGCCGTTGCCCTGCGCATCGAAAATGTGCCAAGCGGTGTTGCCATCAGCATAATCGTGCTCGCTCGCAAACCGCATGATCTCCGCCCAAAGCGCACGTTTGAGTGTGAGCAGGCGCACATTTCGAGGGCCATCTGGGGCATACCACAGTGTGCCTTCTGCACGTTCCCTAACTAACAACGCTTGCAGATAACTTGGTGCGAGCAGATCGACCACGTCACAGAGCTGACCTAACTCCCCCGTGGTCAGGAAAATCGTCACACTACCCAACTGGACGATCCACTCGCCGGGCGCATCGGTGCGAGGACCGATTACGAAGCCACGCTGTTTAACCTCAAAGGAAGTGCCCCAGCCGCGCAGCACAGTTTCAAGAATACGCTGCGCATCCAACGTGATCTGCACCCGGTGCAGGTAGAGCGTGTTGATATTGATGAGCAACGAGCCGTAGTCCTCCCCCTTGGGCAGATTGCAATTGAGCAAAACGTGAGAACGCGAAAAACGCACTCGATCTGTGTCCTCCTCATTCTCAGTGGGGTAAGGCTCGGTCGTCGCCAGCGCTGCGAGAAGCTTTTGCTTAACGATGGGATTTAGTTCGCAGGCCGCTTCGGCTGATGAACGGATACGATCCTGCTCCGCCTCCTCGGATAACTTTTCGATCCAGCCCTGCACCTTCGCTTTTATTTCCTTCGCCAGCTGCCGATAGAAATGGGCGGCCTTGGGATCAAAAATCCAATCGCTTTTCTGGAGGTTACGCAGAGCCCGACAGGGCAAAAGGTTTTCGAGATCATTGGGCGCAAAGTCCTCCGACAAGCCCATCAACTCAAAGACCCTGCGTTTCTCGGTAACATCACTCCAGAGCGATTGCGGCAGGATGTGATCGATCTGCACAGCATCCCAATTGATTGGGATGCCTTCGTAGACGCATTTACGGCCATGTGCCTCCCAGATAGCCATGCGATGGAGGCGGGAAATCTGGAGAGCAAAACGACTCACAAAGCGGATTTGTAATTCGTTAACGTCTTTCGATCCAACTCTATTTCATACCCGACACCGATGCCCATATCTTGTCCCGTCTGATCGGTCAGGCGGATTAAATGATTCGCTGAATTTAGAGACTGCGAATTAAGGTCTAGCAAACGGATCACGTTCTTTCGAACCTAACGGAGGACCAAAAGGGTCTCGGCCAAAGAACTGGTCAAATGGCTTACCGTTGATGCATTCAACCGGGGGTGGCTCGAGTGGCGGAGGAATCCCAGTTTCCTGACAAGAAAGCGGTTCGCCAATCACATCGTTTGCCAACAACTCCATCAACCCCTGAGTAGTTTCAAAGAGTGCATAGGCATTGATGTTCATCACCGAAAGACGGCGCATCACTTGGTTTTTATCAGCAGCTGGCAGTATGTATTTGGTCAACATATCCTGCTTCTTATGCCCCTTCGCAAAAACGGGATCATGGCTAACATACTTAACCTGGTTTTTTTCGTCAGTCCGACAAACCGTGTATTCACTTTGCTGGAGTAGATGCTTCCTATCAGTGGCAATCCACGGTCCGAGCGACTGAATGGTCCCGAGTTTGTCCGAAGTTTTACCCCTGTCAGAATATTCAACGTATTCAAATATAGCTACAGACTCCTCCTCCCGATAATCAGCGTAATGGAACGCAAAAAATGCCGCCACATAAGGTGAGCGCGTCCAATCGAGCAATGGAGATGGAAACCCATTCTGACGCAGATAGGCCATGAACGCATACCCATCGGGCAACCGAAAAACGGGGGGAATAGAAGAATCAGCTGACTCAACGTCGAAACGCCTGCCCGTAGCAGTCTCTATCGCTCGAGCCGCCGATCTGATTGCATTGAAATAACTTTGAGCGCTGTAGTCACCAAGACCTGTATATCTCTCAAGCGTTGTATGTAAGGCCCACGACGCTCGTTTTTGCCCCCTAAACAAAGGGCGTGAATGGTTGGGCTTATGCGTTCCCTTCGTCATAAGGGCCTCGAACTCAGCCCACGTTAACTTAATCTCTTCCATTAACTCAGCGGACATGAGCCATCCCCTTGGGGCAACTCCAGACACTAGCCTGCAGAAGATCCTGCGATGTCCGCGTGGAGTGTAGCCGGAACGGACAGCGTGATGAACTCGGGCGATTTGCGATGACTCACTGCAGGATATGGCCGAGATGAAAAAGCCGCGCACCGTTTCGGGTGCGCGGCTTCTTTTTCCCTAACTTGTAACATCCCGCGCTGAGTCGTAAACAACGGGGGAAAGTGAAGACGGGCGTCGACGAGCGACGCCCCTGCGAGGGGTAGCAGCCGATCGGAGCGGCCTGACGCGCGGTCAGGCCCTACGGTTCGGAACGGCAGGCCCAGCGGTCCCGCCCTACCTTAGCGGAGGAACGCTTCGTGCAGGCCGCCATCCACCGTCACGATCTGGCCGGTGGTTTTGCTGAGGCGCTTCGTCACCAGGAGGAAGTAGGCCTCGGCTTGGTCGGCCGGGGTGATCGGGCTCTTGGTCAGCGTGCGGTCGGCATAAAACTGCGCCAGCTTGGTCACGAGGCTGTCAGTCGCTTCGTCGTCCGTGTAGGGGATCGCATATTTCGCCAGCGAGCCGATCACGCGGTCTCGGGGGAACATGGCGGATCCTTGCACGACCGTCGCGGGCGCGACGCCGTTTACGCGGACGAGCGGGGCGAGTTCGATCGAGAGTTCGCGCACCAGGTGGTTCGCGGCGGCTTTCGACGTGTCGTAGGCGAGCGAGCCTTTCTTCGCGACGGCGGCGTTGGCCGACGTGGTGAGAACCAGGTTGCCGCGCAGGCCTTGTTCTTTCCAGGTCTTGAACGCTTCGTCGGCGACGAGGTAGCTGCCCGTCACGTTGATGTTGAACGTGAGCGCCCACTTGTCGTCGGGGATGTGGCCGCTCGTGTCGCTTGGCACGAAGATGCCGGCGGTCACGCAGATGCTGTCGAAGCCGCCGTAGGCGAGCGCGACTTTGTCCAACATCGCGCGGATGCTGGCGCGGTCGGTGATGTTGGCGGCGAGTCCGAGGGCGGGTCCGCAATTGGATAGGCCCGTGCCGGCGACGCCGATGCCGACGCCATATTTGGCTTCGATCTCTTTGGCGGTGGCCTCGGCGGCGGCTGGATTGAGGTCAACGCACACGATGTGGGCGCCTTCCTTCACGAGGCGGTGGGCGGTTTCCTTGCCGATGCCGGAGCCGGCGCCGACAACGATGATCGTCTGGCGGGCGAGTTCCTTCTCGGCGGGCATGCGCTGGAGTTTCGCCTCTTCGAGGAGCCAGTATTCGATGTCGAAGGCTTCCTGCTGCGGGAGGGCGATGTAGGTGTCGATCGCCTCGGCGCCGCGCATGACTTCGACGGCGCAGTTGTAGAACTCGGCGGTGACGCGGGATTCGGATTTGTCTTTACCCCAGGCGATCATGCCGAGGCCGGGGATGAGGACGACCGTCGGGTTGGCGTCGCGGATGGCGGGCGAGTTGGCGCGTTTGCACGCGGCGTAATAGGCGGCGTAGTCCTTACGATACTGCTCAAGGCCGGCGGCGAGTTTCTTTTTGAGCGTGGCGGCGTCCTCGGACTGGGGATTCCAGTCGATGTAGAGGGGCTTGATCTTGGTGCGCAGGAAGTGGTCGGGGCAGCTCGTGCCGAGTTCGGCGAGACGGGCGGCGTCCTTCGAGTTGACGAAGCGCAGGATCTTTTCGTCGTCCTGCACGGTGCCGATGAACCGTTTCTGCTGGGAAACTTGGCCGCGCAGCCAGGGGAGGATCGCGGCGAAGGCGGCGTTGCGTGCCTCGGGGGCGAGGGACGCGTATTTTTGTCCGCCGAAGGCCGTGGCGTCGCCACCTTTGGCGGCGTATTTTTGTTCGATGTAGGCGGCGGCTTTTTCGATGAGGTCGAGCGTGCGGGTGTAGCAGACCTTCTCGTTGTCATCCCATGAGATGAAGCCGTGCTGGCCCATCATGATGGCTTTGACGGCGGGCTGCTTGCGGGCGACTTCCTGCATGGCGAGGCCGAGCTCGAAGCCGGGGCGCATCCAGCCCACGTAAGCCATGTCCCCGCCGAAAATTTCCTGCGTGAGTTTTTCGCAGTTTTTGGAGGCGGCGATGGCGATGATCGCGTTGGGGTGCATGTGATCGACGTGCTTGCCGGGCAGGAAGGAATGCAGCGGCGTGTCGATCGAGGAGGCGCGCGGGTTGAGGTTGAACGTGGTGTGGAAATACATCGCGACCATCGCGTCCTCGGCCTCGGACTTCAGGCCTTTGTTGGCCTTGGCGGCATAGACCTGCTGGAGGGCGATGAGCTTGTCCTGGTAGAGCGAGGAGAAGTTGTCGCGGTTGCTCGTGCGGAGGTCGCCGCCGGAGCCTTTGACCCAGAGGACTTCGACTTTCTGGCCGGTGAGCGGGTCGATCTCGAAGAGCTTGGCGGAGGTGTTGCCGCCGCCGGTGTTGGTGATGCGCTGGTCGCTGCCGAGGAGGTTGGAGCGATAGACGAGGCGGCCGACGGGATCGAGGGACGCGGCCTTGGCGTCGTCCCAGAGGAAGTTAACGAATTTGTAGGAGGACATGGGGATCGGGAAAAGTGAGTGGTGGGTAGCGGGTAGTGAGTAGTGTCGGAAAGTAGGCGGCGGGCCTGGCGTTAGGATTTAGCCGCTTAGAATTTAGGAGTTCCAGAAGGCGGCGGGCCTTACAGGCCCAGAGCCTTCTGGCGGTAATGTTCGTCGGGGCGGCCTGCTATACGTTCGACTTGTTCGGCGGAGAGGAAACGCGGCACGGCGCCGATGGCGGCGGCACCGACGAAGATCTCGGCGGCTTTGGCGGCCATGAGCGTGCCGGCAAGCACGGCTTCGGGCGTCGCGCCGAGCGCGATGAGCCCGTGGTTTTCAAGGAGGATGATGCGCGGCGGACGCGAGAGGCGTTTGATGTAATCCTCCACGGCGGTCTTGATCGCCTGGGAGAGTTTCAGGCCCGGATCGGTGTAGGGCACATAGACGCTTTCAACGCCGCAGCACACGATCTCGTCGGGGAAGAGGCGGCGTGACGCGAAGGAGCGCGCGTGGTTGGAGCAGAGCACCTGGTTGACCGTGATCGGGTGCGTGTGGCCGACGTAGTTCACGCCGGGCAGCGTGAGCAGGTAGGCGTGGAAGATCGCCTCGACGGAGGGTTTTTTGGCGTCGGTCGAAACGCGTGCGGCGAAGAGTGCTTCGTCGATCGCGGCGTCGGTCATCGAAGATGCGGCGAGCAACGGGATGAGTTTGTCGAAGCGGCACTCGGCGGTGCCGGCGGCGGCCAGCGTGGCGAGATTCGAGCCGGAGGCCTTCACGACAAACGTGTCGTCGGAGAGCCGCGTGGAGGTGTTGCCCTCGCCGAGAATGGCGAGCTTACGCTCTTCACGGCCGAGCTGATGCGACAGCTCCAACATGCGGGACAGGGGGTCACTAGGGGATGACATATCCCCGATAATTGGTAGATTTTGGTAGATTTCGACCAAAATCTACCAGATAGCGGCTTGCGATCAGCGTAAGCGTATAACCCAAAACATAATAAATCAGATCAACGGCACGCGATTGTGTGCCGCTCGTAGCCCTGAGCGTGAGCTCAGGGAGTTGGACTCACGACCGCTCCCCTATCCCGGCCATATCACGTTCACGCCTCAATCTCCCCGAGCTCACGCTCGGGGCTACACGAACGTTCAGCTCTTCCGCAGGCGTGAATCCCGCGCGACTTTTTTGGTCTTCGGGTAATCGACGATCGCGTGGAGTCCGCGGCTTTCTTTGCGCTGCAACGCGCAGGCCACGATGAGCTCCGCGACTTGCGTGAGGTTGCGCAACTCCAGCAGGCGCGCGTCCACCGAGAAATTCCAATAGTAGTCGTGGATCTCACGTGTGAGTGTCGCGATGCGCGTGCGGGCGCGCTCGAGGCGGCGCGTCGTGCGCATGATGCTCACGTAGTCCCACATCGTGCGGCGCAACTCATCCCAGTTGTGCGCAACGACCACGCGTTCGTCGATGTCACCTCCGCCCTGATCGCGCCAGGCGGGGATCTTCGCGGGCGGGAGGCGGCGGGATTTTTTCAGATAGGCGTCCACCGAGATCGCGCCGCGATGCGCCATGACCACGGCTTCGAGCAGCGAATTCGACGCGAGGCGGTTGGCACCATGCAACCCTGTGCAGGCAACTTCGCCGCAGGCATAGAAGCCAGCGAGCGGGGTTTCGGCGGAGAGATTGGTGGCGACGCCGCCGCAGGTGTAGTGCGCGGCGGGCACGACGGGAATGCGGTCTTTGGCGATGTTGATGCCGAGATTTTTGCAGGTCTGGTAAATCTGCGGAAAACGCGTGCGCAGGAACACGTCGTTGCGGTGCGTGATGTCGAGCCACACGTGGGGCGCGCCGCTCTTCTTCATCTCGTTGTCGATGGCGCGGGCGACGATGTCGCGCGGAGCGAGGTCGGCCATCGGGTGGTAATCCTTCATGAACGCCTCGCCGGCGGCGTTGCGCAAAATCGCGCCCTCGCCGCGCACGGCTTCGCTGATAAGAAAACGTTTGCCCGTCGTCGAGTAGAGCGCGGTCGGGTGGAACTGGATGAACTCCATGTTGCGCACTTCGACGCCCGCGCGATACGCCATCGCAATACCGTCGCCCGTGGCGATGTCGGGGTTGGTCGTGTAGAGATACGCCTGGCCCGCGCCACCGGTGGACAACATCACGACCGGCGCCTGAAACGTGAGCACGCGGCCGTCGCGCACATCGAGCGCGTAAACACCCAGCACGCGGTCGGCACCGCGCGAACGCGGACCGGCGAGCTTGCGACGCGTGATCACGTCGATGGCGAACATGTGCTCATACATCGCGATGCGCGGCTCGCGCGAGAGGGCTTTGATCAGCGCGGCCTCGATAGCTTTGCCCGTCATGTCCTTCACGTGCAGCACGCGGCGCTCGGTGTGTCCGCCCTCGCGACCGAGGTCGTAGCCGCCCGCTTCGTCGCGGGAAAACTTGAGGCCGAGATCGACCAATTCCTGCACGCGGGCCGGACCGTCGCGCACGATCTCGCGCACAACCTCCTCGTCGCACAAGCCGTCGCCCGCGATGAGCGTATCCTGCACGTGCTTGCCGAAATCATCCGTCGCGGCCGTGACGACGGCGATGCCACCCTGCGCGTGGTTGGTGTTGGAATCGGCCTGGTTTTTCTTCGTCAGGATCGCGACCGAGTGACCGAGTCGCGCGACTTTCAGCGCGAAGCTGAGCCCCGCGATGCCGCTGCCAATGACGAGAACGTCGAAAGAAGGGCCCGCGCTCACAGGATTTCGTTGTCGATCAACCGCACTTCATCGACCCACGCGGCGATGGTCATCGTGCCCTTGCCCGGCGTGATCTCGCCTTTGACGGCTTCCATCGTCGCGCGGTCCACGATCGAAACATAAATGATGCGCACACGGCGCTGCTGGCCGATGAGGTGCGTGGCCTCGGCGATGAGGCGGTCCACGCGGCGTTCGCCGGCCTCGACCATCGAGGTGGCTTTGCGCAACGCCCGGCTCAGCACCAGTGCTTCCACGCGCTGCGTCGTCGTGAGGTAGCGGTTGCGCGAGCTCATCGCGAGGCCGTCCACTTCGCGCAACGTCGGCGCAACCACGATTTCCACGTCAAAATTGAGATCGACCACCATCTTGTAGATGACCGCGACTTGTTGCGCGTCCTTCTGGCCGAAAACGGCGAAGTGCGGACGCACGATGTTGAACAGTTTCGCGACCACCGTGGTCACGCCGCGGAAATGCGAGGGACGCGACGCGCCTTCGAGCGGCTTCGCGATGTGTTCTTCGAGCACGAAGGTCGAATAGCTCTTCGGGTAAACGTCTTCGTGCGACGGATTAAAAACATAGTCCACACCGGCCGCCTCGCACGCGGCGACATCGGCCTCCAGCGGACGCGGATACTTCGTAAAATCCTCGCTCGGGCCGAACTGTGTCGGGTTCACAAAGATCGAAACCACCACGAGGGCGCCGCGATCCTTGGCGATCTTCACCAAACTCAGGTGACCCGCGTGCAGCGCGCCCATCGTGGGAACGAGACCGATGTTTTTACCTTGGGCGCGCAGTTGCCCGGCCAGCGACTGCATCTCGGATACCGACGTGATAATTTGCATGAAACGAGGGGTGTCGCGAGGAAACGCGAGGCTTGAACTAAGCTCCGCCGCCGCGCTTATTCAAGTTTTTCGCCCGTCGGGACGTATTTTAAAACAAACCTTACCATGATCCGTATCAACGAAAACTACCTGAAGCTGAAGGCTTCCTACCTTTTCTCCGACATCGCCAAGCGCGTGACGGCCTACACCACGGCCAACCCCGACAAGCCCGTCATCCGCCTCGGCATCGGTGACGTCACCGAGCCCCTCGCGCCTTCCGTGTTGAAGGCCTTCCACGCCGGCGTCGACGAGATGGCCGTGCGCGCCACCTTCAAGGGCTACGGCCCCGAGCAGGGCTACGCGTTCCTCCGCGAAGCCGTTGCCACCCACGACTACGCCGCCCGCGGCTGCCCGATTTCCGCCGACGAGGTGTTCATCTCCGACGGCTCCAAGTGCGACTGCGGCAACATCCAGGAAATCTTCGCCACCGAGGGGCTGAAGCTCGCGATCCCCGATCCCGTGTATCCGGTTTATGTGGACACCAACGTCATGGCCGGCCGCACCGGCGCCAACGTGGACGGCCGCTACTCCGGCGTCACCTACCTCGATTCCACGCCCGCCAACGGTTACGTGCCCGCCATCCCGTCCGTCGCCACCGACCTCATCTATCTCTGCTTCCCCAACAACCCGACCGGCGCCGTCGCCACGCGCGCGCAGCTCGAAGCCTGGGTCGCCTACGCCAAAGCCAACAAGGCCCTGATCCTCTTCGACAGCGCCTACGAGGCCTACATCCGCGATCCGCAGATCCCCCACTCCATCTACGAAATCCCCGGCGCCGACGAAGTCGCCATCGAGTTCCGCAGCTTCTCCAAAACCGCCGGCTTCACCGGCACCCGCTGCGCCTACACCGTCGTTCCCAAGAAGCTCGTCGCCTACGACACGGCCGGCAACGCCCACCCCGTCCACGCGCTCTGGAACCGCCGCCACACGACCAAGTTCAACGGCGTTTCCTACCCCGTCCAAAAAGCCGCCGCCGCGATCTACACCGCCGAAGGCCAGGCCGAGGTGAAGGCGATGACCGACTTCTATCTGGCCAACGCCGCACTCATCCGCGCCGCCGTGACCAAGCTCGGTTTCACCTGCATCGGCGGCGACAACGCCCCCTACATCTGGATCAACACCGGCACCGACTCGTGGGCGTTCTTCGACAAGCTCCTCAACGAAGCCCAGGTCGTCTGCACCCCCGGCGCCGGCTTCGGCAAGTGCGGCGAAGGCCACGTGCGCATCAGCGCCTTCAACAGCCGCGCCAACGTCGAGACCGCCCTCGCCCGCATCGCCACCGCGCTGAAGAAGTAAGCTCCACCGCCCGCCCGCCAAAAAGCCCCGGCCTTCACAGGTCCGGGGCTTTTTTATGCCTGCTTTCGCGCCCGCATTATTTTCCATCCCGCCGACGGCGCACCATCACCAGCCCCAACACCACCACGCCCGCCAGCGCCGCATACGTCGCCGGCTCCGGCACCGCCGTGGTGATGAATAAATCGCCGTCGGCAGTGAGTCCGATGAACTCACCGCTCTCGCTGACGAACAACCCACCCCAGTCGGCATAGAGGCCCGGTTCTGCCGCCACCACATTCTCGAGCACGAAGACTCCACCTTCCAGCGTCCATCCAAAGACCTGGAATCCACCACCCCAGCCCTCCGCCCCGAAGACGCCATACGCCAGCCCGCTTTCAGTCACCCCGTAAATCGCAGAAATGGCATGTAAGCCCAACCCCAACAACTGATCAAAGTCATACACCGTGTCGGTGGAAAACGAATACAACCAAGACGCCTGGCCCGCATACTCGGACGTCATGTTGTCGAAACGATTGGAGGAACCCCACACATAACCCGACTCCGTGATTCCTCCGATACCGTCGTAGCCGATGCCGGTGGACGCCTGCGTGTGGTTCTCCCCAAAAAGTCCGATCCGGCGCGTGATTCCCGTGTCGGCAGACACCGCCCACGCCGAACTTCCCATCGCACCCTCCAGCCCGTAACTCTTCGAATAACCCGCCGTATACCCGGAGTTGGTCAGCGAGCGCCCACTCGTGCCGTCCCCAAAGTCCGAATTCCACCACACCGACTCCTGCTTGCCCGTGGCCGAGGTATGCGCCGCATCCAATAACCCGACGCGCGTGGTTACATAGGCCTGCCCCGGCTGACGCGAAGCAATCCACAGCGCGTCATCACTCTCCACGGCCTCCTGTGGAGTCCCGCTGTTGACGACGCGGTAACGCTGGGACGCTCCGAGCGCCACGCCGCTTTCATTCATCTCGTTCACGATGCTCGCGCGATTTCCGGATCCAGGATGCGCATACGCCAAATCGGTCAACCCCACCCGATCCGTCATGTAGCTCGAGTAATTCGCCCCGGTTTTATAGGCGATCCAGGCATCTTCGACATTCGCGCCACCCGCCAGCACGCGACCGGTTGCTCCATAAATGATCCCACCCTCCGTCAGCCCGTCGATGATCGCACTCCGATTGATGCTGTCCGACTCCGTGAGCAGGCCGATACGTGCAGCCACCACGCTTTCGCCATCCGCAGAGCTGCCGACCTTCTGCACCCACGCCACATCTTCATTGCCCCCATTCTGGTGGAACAACGTGCTCGTCCCCGTCGCCACCCCTGCATCGTTCAAGTAGTCCAGATACGTTTCACGATACCCGGCCTCACCCGCGTAACCCCCGCCCGAGAGCCCCACCTCGGTCTGCACCAAGGTATGCGCATTCACGACCCAAGCGCTTTGTCCGGTTCCGCCCAGCCCCAGCATCTCCGAGTAACCACCCGCCAGTCCCGACTCGGTGAAATGCGTGATCTCACTCACCTCGCGACCGTCACTCGATTGATAAATACCCGCCTCCACTCCGCCAAAAAAACCGACTCGTGTCGTCGTATAACCCGGGTTTCCCGAATCATAGCCGGCGACCCACGCAGAAAGACCCGCGACGCCTTCCTCCGTGTAATTAATCGTGTGGCCAGCCACATAACCGCCCGCGGCGACCACAGCCCCTGGCGTCAGGTAGGCAGTAATACTCCCGCATGAACAATCGATCCCGACATCCACAAACCGTGAGGACTGCGTGCCCGTAAGGTTCGTATGCCGCGCATCGCTCAACCCGACCTGATATGTCCCGCCGGTCACCGCATACCCCACCCAAGTCGAAGCACCCGCATGCACCTCACCGTCGGCTTCATCGTAGTGAAAGTTCATCGAATACCCCGCCAGGAATCCGCTTTCGGAAAGATTTCCCGCAAACATCGACGCCTGATACCCACCCTCAATCACGGTCGTAGGGCCCTCCATCACCGTCTGCAGCGTATGCGCAGCATCGACCAATCCATAACGCTGCGTGGAGTCGTTCGTCGTCGCATCCGCGATCCAGATCGATTGCCCCGAGCCCATCGCAAAGGGAAGGCCGTCCGGCATGTCTTCATCAAAGACCGGCACCGCGCCGGGCCTCGTGCTATTGAGCGCCAATCCCATCACGAACCCCGAATTCGTCACCGAAACCGGTATGCTGACATAGGTGCGCAGTTCCGGCCCGGTTTCGCCTTCAAGCGGAGGCGTGATAATCAGGTGATCCTCATCATAGAGGCCCACTTGCCGCGTCACCCCGGTAGCCAAGTTGGCCACCCAAGCAGACACACTCCCTGAAGTGTCCGAACCGGAATCATTGCGCGTCGCCACACCGCTCGTCCACCCGGTGTTTGTAACCGTTGTCCATGAGAATAACCCGCCCCCCCGATTGGCGACGTGAAGCCCATCACCAAACAGACCGATTTCGTAAACCGCTCCCGTCTGCGTATCCACACCCCACTGGTGCGGCGGTGACACATCGGGCACTCCCTTACTCTGCACCGTAAAATAACGGCCATTCGAATCCCAAAAAACCGACTCCGCATCGATGCGCTCCACGTCGCCAAACAAGGACCGCACATAAGCTCCGGGCTGTTCCGCGCGCGCCCCACCCGCCACACCCGCCAAGGCGAGAATCAGCGATGACCGCAGACCCCAAACGCGCGCCGACCGAAACGAATGCGAAGACATAAATTGCACCCTTAAATGCAATTCACATGCCCCTATCGAGGCTATTGTAAAATAATGGCTGCATTACACATGCCAGCCGCCGCCCACGTGCGCCAATCGCGCCCGCGCCCCTCGCCTCACTTCACCGGCAGCGCCCCGATCACGTCCTGCCCCAACGCCCCCACCGCGTCGCTGAGCGCCGCCGCCAGCTTGCCGAAATCCTTGCCGTTCCACTCCGTCGCCGGCGCCACGAACAGTTTGCGCACCACCACCGCGCCGCCCGGCTTCGATTCCGTCACTTCCAGCAACGCCGAAAAACTCGCCGTGGTTTCGCCGCTCGCCTTGCGCTCACCTTCGCAACGCACCACCCGCACGCTCACGTCATAGTCGCGCTCCACCTCAAACGGAAACGGCTGCGCATAGACGCGCTTCACCTTCTCCGAAACCGCCAGCCGCCCGGCCAGCGTCCGCCCGATGCTCGTCGTGAGCGGCTCGGCCCACCGCGAAAAATTCTGATACGCGATCTCGTTGCCGCCTTCGCGCACCACCATGTCCTTGCCGTCCAGATACGGCACGATCTCGATCCGCTTCAACCCGAGCACCAGCGCGCCCTCCGTTTTCGCCGGACGCTCCGCATCGAGCCCCTGGCCCGTGAGCACATAATAACGCGTCGGGTCCGGCTGCGGCGTCGGAAACAGCGAACAGCCCGCCAGCGCCAGCGCACCCAGCATCATCACCACTCCGCCAATATGTTTATAGATCGTGTTCATAGCCTGAGGGATTCGTTGCATTAATTGCCGCTCGGAGCCGGCGGTTGTTTGCGTCCCGTGAGCAACGCGCTCGGGTTGCGCTCCAGGTAATCCGCCAGCCGCCGCACCGCCGCCGCCGCTTCGCCCAACCGCACCAGCGCCTGCGACGCGTCGTCGCCGAGACTCTGCTGCGCGTTGATAAATTTCTGCACCGTGACCGCCGTCCCGTTGAACGTCGCGACCGTGGCGCGCACTTCATCCAACGCCTTTGTCATGTCGGAGCCCTTGAGTCCGTTCGCGGCATAATCCGCCAGGATCGCGTCCAGCTTCTGCGTGGCCGAACTCAGGTTGACCATCGACTGCTTCAGCTCCGGCGAGGCCGCGAGTTCACGCACCGCCGTGCCGGCCTTCGTCCACTCCGTCGCCAGCGCCGCCGTATCCATCGCGTTCAACTTTTTGCGCGTGTCGGCCAGCAGACCGTGCACCTCGCGCGAGATGCCGCTGAAATCGATCTTCTTAATATCATTCAAGATCTCCGTGAGATTGGCCTGAAACTCCGAAATCGCCGACGGCACGGCGGGCATTTCCACATATTTCGAGGAGAGATCCGCCCGCTTCACCGCCGGATAAAGCGCCGGATCGAGGAAATCCAACTCCACATACAAAAGCCCCGTCGCCAGACCGATCACGCCGAGCTGCGCGCGCATGCCGTGATCGACCAGCCCCTGGAGTTTTCCGGCCTCCCCCACGTCGATCAACTGCCCCTTGTCATCGGCGATCAGGTTGCGGTTCAGCTCGCAGGAGACGGCCACGACCGACTGGTTAGTCGTCGGCACATACCGCAGCCCGATATCCACCACGCGCCCCACGCGCACGCCGCGCAGCTTCACCGGCGAGCCCAGATCGAGGCCGTGAATCGACTCGTCGAAATACACGACAAACCGCTCGGGCTTGGAAAAAAAATTAACGCCGCCAAACGAAAACAAGGCGATCAATCCGAGGACAAATGCGCCCAGGACAAACAAACCGACGACGGCGGGACTGACTTTGGTCTTCACAGGAAAAGAGGGTTAGGCGTGAGCGGGTTCAAGGGGAAGACTGCTTTTGGCGCTGGATGGCTTTGGCGTCTTCTCCCCGCCCCAGAAATTCACGCACCCGCGCATCCTTGGCTTCCTTCACCAAGACCCGCGGGTCCCCCGTCGCGATGATGCCCTTCTCCTGCTTGTCGAGCATGATGACCCGGTCCGCGATGGCGAAAATCGACGCCAGTTCATGCGACACGATCACGCAGGTCATCCCCAGCAAATCGCGCAGCGTCATGATCAACTCGTCCAGATTTCGCGAGCTGATCGGATCCAGTCCCGCCGACGGCTCGTCAAAGAACACGATCGACGGGTCCAGCGCCAGCGCCCGCGCCAGCCCCGCGCGCTTCTTCATGCCGCCGCTGATCTCCGACGGATAATAACTGTCGTAGCCCGACAGCCCGACTTGCGCGAGTTTCATGCAGGCGAGCTCCGCGCGCTCCGCCGCCCCCAGGGGCGTGTATTCCTCGAGCGGCAGCATCACGTTTTCCAGCAGGCTCAACGAACTCCACAACGCACCGCCCTGATACAGCACACCGATGCGCTTGAGCATCTCGCGCTGACGCTCCCCCGACGCCGCGTTGTAGCACTCGCCAAAAAATTTCACCGTCCCCGCCATCGGCGGATTCAACCCGATCAGATGCCGCAACAGCGTGCTCTTGCCGCAACCCGAACCACCGATGATGAAAAAAATCTCCCCGCGCTTCACCTGGAAATTCAAATCCTTCAACAGCGCCTTGCCATCGTAGCCGCAGTCGAGCCCCGCGACATCGATCGCCGGCGGCGCATCGGCGGCGTTCCCCGGTTCAGGCGCGTTGTTCTCGGTATTCGGTGTGTTCATGCGCGACGGCTCACCAGCCAAAGATGTTGAAGATCACGGCGAACAACGCATCCGAAACGATGATGAACAGCAGGCCCATCACGACCGCCGAGGTCGTCGCCTTGCCCACGCCCGCCGCGCTGCGCTCGGCCCGCAACCCGCGATGGCAGCCCGCGAGGCCCACGAGCACGCCGAAGCACGTGGCCTTGATCAGCCCCGTCGTCACGTCCGACATGTCGATCGCCGACTGCGTCTCCACCCAGTAAGCCGACGGCGGAATATCGAGCAGTCCAAGCGACACCGCCATGCCGCCCAGAATGCCCAACCCGCTCGCATAGAGCGCGAGCAGTGGCATCATCAAGCCCAGCGCCACCAGCCGCGGCATCACCAAAAAATCCACCGGCCGTATGCCGAGCGTCTGCAACGCATCGATCTCCTCGCCCGCCTTCATGTTGCCCAGCGTCGCCGCAAACGCCGCGCCCGTGCGGCCCGCCAGAATGATCGCCGTCATCATCGCCCCCATCTCGCGCACCATCACGAGGCCCACCGCATCCGCCACGTAGATGTCCGCGCCGAACTGCCGCATCAGCACGGCCGATTGATACGCCATGATGAGACCGACCAGCAACCCGATCAGGCTCACGATCGGCAACGCCATCGCCCCGCATTGCTGCATCTCGTTAAGGCAATCGCGCCAGCGGAACTTCTGCGGGGTTTTCAGCAGCGAAACCATGCTGATCACGCATTCGCCGACAAACGTCGAAACCTCCCGCGTCTTCGCCCACACATCCTCCGCCGCGAGCCCCACCATCGTGAGAAAATTATGCGACCGGTCGAAGACCATGCGCGTCTCGTTCACCACCACGAGTTGGCGCAGCAATTTCTGCAAAGCATCGGGCAGATCGCTCAGATCACAGTAAACGCCCTTCACCCGGCACCACTGCTTCACCTCAAATACAAATAGTAGCAGCGCGCTGTCCCAATCCTGCAACCGCCCCCACACCAGCTTCACGCGCACCGGATCCGCCCCGCCCAGCAACTCCGTCCACGACGGCCGCGTTTCCGTGATCCGCCACGATCCCTGCAACTCGACCCGCAGCCACTCGCCCTCGCTGCGCAACTGCACGCGGGTCTCGGTTGGGCTCGTGATCGGTTCGGACATCGGCCGACAGGTTGCGCAGATGCCTGCCGCGAAGGAATTCAAATTTTGTGTCGTTCACACGAAACCCGCCCGCCTACTCTGCACGGATGCGTTTCCGCACCGTGCTCTTCGATCTTGATGGAACCTTGATGGACCATCTTCCGGCCATCCACCGCTGCTACGCGCACACGCTGCCCCGCCTCGGTCTGCCCGCGCCCACTTACGAACAGGTCAAAAACGCCATCGGAGGCGGACTTGAAAACGCTTTGCTCAAGTTTATCCCCGCCTCCCGCATCCCCGAAGCCCTCGCCATCTACCGCCCGTTCTGGGACGCCCACCTTCTCGACGGTGCCGACCCCATGCCCGGCGCGCTTGAGCTCTTGCAAACCCTTCACGCTCGCGGCGTCACCTGCGCGCTCTTCACCAACAAACT
>Ga0247813_10000560_pt1 | contig 33358 bp, 31 predicted proteins | sample UWRJL169409C1_FD_180719 | JGI IMG/M metagenome (GOLD analysis project Ga0247813, IMG submission 180719) | Plant litter microbial communities from Arlington Agricultural Research Station in Wisconsin, United States - UWRJ-L169-409C-1 | ecosystem: Environmental > Terrestrial > Plant litter >... | reverse complement strand
GATCTAGGCAATGCGCCCTACGCCTTCATGCTCCTCGCGCCACTGCTTCTCCTGCTTGACGTACTCGTTGTTTGGATCGAAGTCTTCGACCTCGTGCACGCGACGAACCTCAACCGTGCCCGACGTGAGCGGAATGCGGCGCGCCCACTCGAGCGCTTCGCTTTTGTCCTTCACCTGCAGAATCCAGAAGCCGGCGATGAGCTCCTTCGACTCGGCGAACGGACCATCAGTCACGACGCGCTCGTCGCCGTCGAAGCTCACCCACGAGCCGGTCTCGGCCGGGTGGAGTCCCTCGCCAGCGAGCAATGCGCCAGACGCAATCAGTTCTTCGTTGTACGCGCCCATGGCATTGAGCTCTTCTTCGGTGGGCTGGCGGTCGGCCTGGTTGGCGGGATCTGCCTTGAGCATGATCATGTACTTCATGGGGTTGGTCCTTTCGCGGAGGTTGTTCTTACCCATACGTCGAATGAGAATGCTCGATTTCGACAGCACAACCAGTGTGGTCCAGTCATAGGCTCAATGGCATGTTCCGTGCGATTCGTGTTTCCCAGGCCGTCGACGCTCCGAAGTACACGGCGCGGGTCGACCTCGTGACCGATCTCGACGATTCATCCCTCGGCTCGGCTGACTCTGCCGGCGATGTGGTCGTGAATGTCACGCACTCGAGCATCAACTTCAAAGACGGCCTCGCGCTCACCGGTCGGCCGGGGGTGGTGCGATCCCCCAACCTCATCGCCGGGATCGACCTCGTCGGCACCGTCGCCTCGTCTGACTCCCACGACTGGACGCCGGGCGACCGCGTGCTCGTCAACGGCTGGGGACTCGGCGAAGACCACCACGGTGGGCTGAGCGAACGCGCCCGCGTGAAATCCGAGTGGCTTGTTCCGGTGCCATCAGCGCTCTCGAACGCGCAGGCCGCCGCGATCGGCACAGCGGGATTCACCGCGATGCTCAGCGTGCTCGCCCTCGAGAAGCACGGTGTAGAGGGAGAGGTGCTCGTCACGGGAGCAACGGGCGGTGTCGGCTCGATCGCGATCGCTCTCCTCGCGAAGCTCGGGTATTCGGTCGCCGCATCCACCGGTAAGGAGTCCGAGCACGACTACCTCCGCTCGCTCGGCGCAACGACGATCATCGACCGCGGCTCACTCGGCGACAACCTCGGCAAGCCCCTGCAGTCACAGCGGTTCGGGGCCGTCGTCGACTCTGTGGGCAGCACGACGCTCGCGAACGCGCTCGCCCAGGTGAACTACGGCGGACTCGTGACGACGGCGGGACTCGCGCAAGGGCCGGAGCTCGCCGGAACTGTGATGCCGTTCATCCTGCGCGCCGTCACCCTGCAGGGCATCAACTCGGTCTACTGCCCGATGCCCTTACGCAGCGAGGCGTGGAATCGACTCGGCACTGATCTCGACCTCGACCTGCTCGACTCGCTCACCACGACCGTTTCGCTCGACGGCGCAATCGGTGCGGCCGAGCGGATCATGGCCGGCTCCATTCGTGGACGCACCGTTGTCGACGTGGGACACTGAGCGCATGTCAGTCTTCCTCATCATCGGGATCGTTTTCGTGGCTATCGCCGCGATCATCCACAAGTACATCTTCTATATGGAGAGCATCACCTGGACGAAGCCCGCCACGTGGAAGCGCTTCGGCCTCCGCTCACAGGAAGACGCGAACACGGTCAAGCCCATGGCCTACAACCAGGGCTTCTACAACCTGTTTCTCGCGCTTGGCATCATCGTCGGCATCATCCTCATCCTGGTCGGCCAGGTGGATGTCGGAAGGGCTGTCGCCCTGTTCGGCGCCCTGAGTATGGTCGCGGCCGCCACTGTGCTGGTCACGTCGAACCCCAGGCTCGCGCGTGCCGCCGCGCTGCAGGGAACCGCCCCGCTTCTCGGCGTCATCTTTATCGTGCTGTCGTACCTGTAGCGGTCGCGTCGAACTAGTGCTGGCGGGCGTGCTCGACGAGCGCCTCGACGAGCGCCTCTGACGAGCGCGTCTCGGCGATCACGTGCACCGTGAGCCCTGCGTCACGCGCGTCGAACGCGGTGCGGGGGCCGATACAGGCCACAACGGTTCCATCGGGCAGCGGAGCGAGCTGCGCAGCGATCTGCCTCGCGACCGAGCCCGAGGTCACGAGCAGTGCGTTGATGCGGCCGGAGGCGACATCCGTTGCGACGTGTTCTGAGACCGGCACGCCGACCGTGCTGTAGGCGGCGACATACTCGACCTCGAACCCGCGGGCGGCGAGGCCCGCGACAATCGTGGGCTCGGCGATATCGGAGTGCGGAATGAGCACGCTTCCCTTGACGCTCGCGACCGGCCACTCCTTGATGAGGCCGCGCGCGGAGTTGTCGTTCTCGGGCACGAAGTCGACGTGATAACCCGCGAGCTGGAGGGCGGCAGACGTCGTCTCGCCGACGGCCGCGACACGTGTCTCGCGCGGAATCGTCGTGCCGTGGCTCACGAGCACGTCAACTGTCGTCGCACTCGTGATGACGAGCCAGTCGAAATGACCCGACTCGAGGCGAGCGAGCGACGCGCCCAAGGCGACAGGGTCGGCGGTACTCGCGAAGTTGATGAGCGGCGCAACAACGGGCACCGCGCCGTAGCTGCGGAGAGTCGCGGAGACGTTGTCGCCCCACTTTCCTCCGCGGGGAACGAGCACACGCCACCCTGACAGCGGTTTATCGCTCGGGCTCATGCCCCCTATCCTGCCCCGGCGGGCCAGTTCGCGCGAATCCAGCTCGCACATTCTGAATGTCCCCTTTTAAGCGGACACCGCAATCCGGGTTCGCGGGGCTGATTCAGGCGGTCGCGGATGCCGCAGCGGCCGCAGCCGCGGGCAACGCGTCGACGATGCGGCCGATCGCGTCGTCGTCGAGGGCGGCGGAGACGAACCACGCCTCGAACACGGAGGGAGGCAGCGACACCCCCGCCGCGAGCATCGCGTGAAAGAACGGTGGGTAGCGAAAAGCCTGCTGCGCCTTGGCTCCCACGTAATCCGTCACGGCCTCGGTTGTGAACATGAACGAGAACAGGTTGCCCGCGCGCTGCACGACGTGCTCGACACCCGCAGCCGAGAGCGCGTCGGTTGTCGCCTGCGCGATCGTGGCGGCCGTTGCATCCAGCCGCGCGTAAATGTCGGGGGTCGCTGCGCGCAGTGTGGCGAGCCCTGCCGCGACCGCGACGGGATTGCCGCTCAGGGTTCCGGCCTGGTAGACCGGGCCCAGGGGCGCGAGCTTGTTGAGGTATTCGGCGCGACCACCGATCGCAGCGAGCGGGAGGCCCCCGCCGACGACCTTGCCGAAGGTGAGGATGTCGGGCGTCCAGTCGCTCTCGAGCCCCCACCAGCCGGCGGAGCTCACACGGAAGCCCGTGAGGACCTCGTCGGACATCACGAGTGCGCCGTGCGCGTGAGCGATTTCCGCGACGGCGGCGTTGAAGCCGGGCAACGGAGGTACCACTCCCATGTTGGCGGCGGCGGCCTCGAGGATGATGCCCGCTATGTCCTCGGGGTGCGCAGCGAACACCGCGCGCACTGCATCGAGATCGTTGTACGGGATCACGAGGGTCTGCGCCGCGGTCGCCGCCGTGACTCCCGCGGAGCCGGGCATTGCGAGCGTTGCGAGTCCGGAGCCCGCTTCGGCCAGCAAGCCGTCGGAGTGCCCGTGGTAGTGGCCGGCGAACTTCACAAGGAGCGTACGACCGGTAGCGCCGCGAGCGATACGGATCGCTGTCATTGTCGCTTCGGTGCCGGTCGAGACGAGGCGCACTTTCTCGACGACGGGCACCCTCTCCCTCACAAGCTCGGCCAGCTCGGTTTCTCCGGGGGTGGATGCACCGAAGCCGAGGCCGCGGTCGACAGCCTGATGTACTGCTTCCAGCACGCTCGGGTGGGCGTGCCCGAGCAGAGCGGGTCCCCATGAGTTCACGAGGTCGACGTAGTCGCGGCCCTCCACGTCGGTGACGTAGGCGCCCTTCGCGCGTACAAAGAACCGCGGTGTCCCGCCGACCGAGCCGAAAGCGCGAACGGGCGAGTTGACGCCTCCAGGAATGGAGGCCTGCGCGCGGGTGAATTCCGTTTCGTTGGTCACTTGTGGGTTCCCGTGTTCGTTGCGGGAGCAATGCCGTCCGCGAGCATCGCGGCCAGCTCCTGCGCCCAGTAAGTGAGCACCACGTCTGCACCGGCGCGCTTGATGCTGAGCACTGACTCGAAAATGGCGCGTTCGCGGTCGATCCAGCCGTTGGCCGCCGCGGCCTCGATCATCGCGTACTCGCCGGAGACCTGGTACGCCCAAACCGGCACGCTGCTGAGGCTTGCCACCTCGGCGAGAACATCGAGGTAGCTGCCTGCGGGCTTGACCATGACGATGTCTGCGCCCTCGTCGATGTCGAGCATGGCCTCACGAACACCCTCGCGGGAGTTCGCGGCGTCAAGCTGGTAGCTGCGTCGGTCGCCCTGAAGCGATGACTGCACTGCCTCGCGGAACGGTCCGTAATAGGCGGAGGCGTACTTGGCCGCGTAGGCGAGCACAGCCGTGTCCGTGTGGCCCGCGCTCTCGAGCGCGTCACGCACGGCGGCAACCTGGCCGTCCATCATGCCGCTGAGTCCGACGAGCTGCGCGCCGGACTCCGCGTGGAGCACGGCCATGTCGCGGTAGCGCGCGAGGGTCGCGTCGTTGTCCACCCGGCCGTCCTCGTCGAGGACTCCGCAGTGGCCGTGGTCGGTGAACTCGTCGAGGCACACGTCGGTCTGCACGACGAGAGCGTCGCCCACCTCTGCAGCGGCGATGCGGGTGGCGACGGTGAGGATGCCCTCCGGGTCGGTTGCGCCGCTTCCCGTTGCGTCTTTCTCAACCGGGACCCCGAACAGCATGACGCCGCCGAGGCCGGCTGTCGCGGCATCCGTGAGCGCACGCTTGAAGCTGTCGAGCGAGTGCTGCATGACGCCGGGCATCGACGAGATCGGGTTCGGATCGGATGCACCCTCGCGCACGAACATCGGGAGCACGAGGTCGGCGGGGTGCAGTCGGGTCTCGGCGACGAGGCGACGCATTGCGGGGCTCGTGCGGAGGCGGCGCGGGCGGTAGTCCATGCTCAGCCCTTCAGCGGTGCTATATCGGCGGCCCCGAGCGCGATGAGCTCGGCGGAGACCCGCCCAGCGACATCCGCCGCCGGGTTGGGCGAATCAGAGACGTAGAGCGCGTGTGAGCTTGTGATCTTGTCGGAGCCGTCGGGCGCGTAGACGCGGGCGTCGAGAAACAGGAGCCCATCGTCGATGAACGCGTGCGCGGCGATCGGCGCGGCGCAGCCAGCCTCGAGCTGGGCGAGCACAGCGCGCTCGGCTGTCACGATCGTGTGGGTCGGCTTGTGGTCGAGGGCTGTGACGAGCTTCTCCTCCCCTGCGCGCACTTCGAGCGCGAGAGCACCCTGCCCGGGAGCCGTCGGCCAGCCCGCGAGCGAGAGGTACTCGGTCACGGCCTCTGCGCGGCCGAGGCGCTCAAGGCCGGCGGCGGCGAGCAGCACGCCGTCGAGATCCACCCCGACGCGCGCGAGCCGCGTGTCCACGTTGCCGCGGATGTCGACAACCTCCACGTCTGGGCGGCGCGCGAGAAGCTGCGCGGCTCGACGCGGAGACCCCGTACCGATGCGCGCGCCCTCGGGCAGAGTCTCGAGCGTGAACCCGTCGCGAGCGCACAGCGCGTCACGTGCATCCACTCGCTTGGGAATCGCGCCGATGGTGAGCCCGGCCGCGGGCGCTGTCGGGAGGTCTTTGAGCGAGTGCACGACGACGTCGCACTCACCCGCGAGGAGGGCGTCACGCAGGGCACTTGCGAAGACGCCGGTACCGCCGAGGGTTGCGAGGCTCTCCTTGGAGGTGTCGCCCTCTGTCTTCACGACGACGATCTCGACTTCAGCCCCCTTCGCCGCGAGCGCATTGGCGATCTTCTGGGTCTGGGCGAGCGCGAGAGCCGAACCGCGCGTTCCGATGCGTAGCGCGCTCACGGAAGAACTCCGGCGAGCGCGGGCTTGAAGCCCAGGCGCACGTTCTCGCAGCACCCGGGGCGGCACGTGTCGTACCAGGGTCCGAGTTCTGTCAGGGCGGGGCGCTCCTCGGTCGGTGTTCCGTTGACGCGTTCGAGCACGAGGTCGATGAGACCGGAGACGTACGCCTTGTGCACGCCGGGGGTGGGCACGCGAACCGCGAACGCGCCGAGCTCCTCCGCTGTCTCGAGGGCCTCGGTGTCGAGGTCCCATTTGACCTCCATGTGGTCGGAGACGAACCCGAGTGGCACGATCACAAAGGCCTTGGCTCCGTCGGCGGCGAGGTCCCGCATGGCGTCGTTGATGTCGGGTTCGAGCCATGGCATGCTCGGCGGGCCGGAACGCGACTGGTACACGAGGCTCCACGGCGAGCTCGACTCTGCACTGAGCATCACGACCTCCGCGACAGCGAGGTGCTGCGCCTGGTACGCGTTGCCCTGCGGTCCACTCTTCTCCGCGTCGGCTGTCGGAATCGAGTGTGTCGCAAAGAGCACACGGGTGTCTTCTGGCGCGATGCCCTGCGCCGCGACATCCGCGAGGCCTTGTCGAACACCCTCGATGAAGGGCTCGACGAAACCGGGGTGGTCGAAGAACTGGCGCACCTTGTCAATCTGGATCTGCCCGGCAAGTCCCGTCTCGTCGAGGGCTATCGCGTAGTCCTCGCGGTACTGGCGGCAGCTCGAGTAGCTCGAGTAAGCGCTCGTTCCGATGGCGATGAGCTTGGTGAAGCCGCGCTCCTTCGCCTCGGTGAGGGCATCGCGCAGGTAGGGGTCCCAGTTGCGGTTGCCCCACAGCACGGGCAGCTGGATGCCTCGGCGCTCGAGCTCGGCCTCGAGTGCTGCCTTGAGCTCACGGTTCTGGTCGTTGATGGGGCTCACGCCGCCGAAGGCCCGATAGTGGTGCGCTACCTCCTCGAGGCGCTCCTCGGGGATGCCCCGGCCGCGTGTCACGTTCCGCAGGAACGGGATGACGTCATCCTGACCTTCTGGCCCCCCGAAGCTCGCGAGCAGGATTGCGTCGTACGCGACCGGCTCGGTAACACGAGCGAATCCTTCGGCCGCCTGCTGCGATGCGGCACCAACAACGGTGCCCGTCACGAGGAGCGGGTCGAGACCGCCGTTGGTGATCGTCATGACAGGATCTCTGCAATCTCCGAGACGTCGATGCGACGTCCGGTGTAGAACGGCACTTCTTCGCGCACGTGCATGCGCGCGTCAGTCTGGCGCAGCGTGCGCATGAGGTCGACGAGGTCGACGAGTTCGGGGGCTTCGAGAGCGAGGATCCACTCGTAGTCGCCGAGCGCGAAACTCGCGACAGTGTTGGCGAGCACCTGGCGGTACTCGCTGCCCTTGCGACCGTGCTCGCCGAGCATGGCCTTGCGCTCCTCGTCGGGCAGCAAGTACCACTCGTAGCTGCGCACGAAGGGGTAGACGGTGAGCCAGGCTTCAGGATCCTTGCCGCGCATGAAGGCGGGGAGGTGATTGCTCGTGAACTCGGCGTCGCGGTGCACGCCCATGGCGTTCCACACCGCGGAGAGCGGGGCGAGCGGTTCACTGCGACGCAGTCGACGAAGCGCCCACTGCAGTTTCTCCGGGTTGGGTCCGTGCAGCCAGATCATGATCTCGGCATCTGCACGCATGGATGAGACGTCGTAGAAGCCGCGCACGGTGACCCCGGCCTCAGCGACTTCGGCGAGCTCGCGAGTCATTTCGCCGGTGCCGGCAACCTTGTCCTGGTTGTGGCGGTGGAGCACCGCCCAGAGGGTGTAACCGAGTTCGGGGGTTTCAACGCTGTCTGGGCTTGTGTTCACGGCTTCTATCCTCCCCCCGTTGGAGGCGAGCGTCTAATCCGGGCGCGGTTCCTGAGCCTTCTCTGACGGACGTCGGGCTACGAAACCACGAACCCCACGGCCGCGGCGACAACCACCGCCTGCTCCGCGTCGATCTGAGCGCCGCGCACGACCGCATGGCCAGGGTCGAGCGCGGAGATGTCACTCCCGCGCAGATCGGCCTGCGTGAAATCGGTGCCGCGCAACCATGCTCCCGACAGGTCGCAGCCCGCGAAGGTTGCAGCCACGCAACTCGCGCGCGACAGCTCAACCTCACGCATGCGCACTCCCGTGAACGTCGTGCCGTTGAGTTTCGCTCCCTGCAGGCTCACGAAGGACCAGTTGCCACCCTCGACCTTGAGGAGGTCAAACGCGCATCCCTCGAAGACGCTGCCCTGCAGCTTGCACGACGAGAACGAAGCATCGAAGAAGTTGCATTGACGAAAAGTGCAATTGACGAAGGCAGACTCCGTGTGTGCTGTGACGTTGAATCGAACGTTGAGAAACGTGCAGTCAGTGAAAACGACGCCGCGCGTTGTGAGCTCTGTCATGTCCACGTCGATGAAGGAGACCGCCGTGAACTCCTCATTGACGAGGTCGCGGGCGTACCAATCCGCGCCGCGCACGATCGAGTTCGGAACCGCCATCAGGCCATCCAAGCACGCAGGACGCTACCGGATTGCCCATCGAGCCTGAAAACGCGCTCACAGTCAGGCATTCTGTCGAGCTCTTTAAGCCCCAGCGCCGGGGGCGTGGACGACTCATTCGCGCGCGCTGTCTACCGTCCCCGCGCGCGTTGCACGCGGGCCTTCGGCCCGTCCGACACCTGTCGAATAAAGTGCTGACCGGGGCCGCTTTAGCGACCGGCCATCGTGTCACGTCAACACCGAAAGAATTGGCGTGACCCCCATTCGGGTAGCACATTTTCTCGAAAACGGGAGCAAAATTTTGCCGCGTTGACAGTCCCCGAATGGTCTGCGGTACTTGACGACGTGGCCGAAGGGCCTCGAGACAATTTCTCACGCGAAGAGAAGTTGATCCCCGCTCGAGGACTTCGCAAACCGGGATTCGATGACGCTCTCAGGGAGCATTCGGCGCGCAACCCACCCCCGAAGTGCAAGGACCCCCTGACCATGCGCAATTTGCTCAGCTCTGTCGTCGATTCACAAACCGTGTTCGACTGGCGAGCCGTCGGTGATTTCATCGCCACGCTCGCCCCGTATTTTCCCCTCGCCATAGCCGGCACCGTCGTGTGGGCCCTGTGGCTCTATCGCGTTGTCCTGTCGGCGCGTGCCACGCCGATCGAGAGTGACTTCCGTACGACGACCTCGGTCATCGTGCCGTCGTACCACGAGGATCCCGACATCCTCATGAGGTGTCTCGAGACCTGGCGTGACCAGAACCCGACAGAGATCATCATCGTGCTCGACGTTATCGACATCGAGGCCTACGACCGCATCATCGCGCTCGAAGACCCGCGGATCATCCCGATCCTGTTCCATCACGTCGGCAAGCGCTCCGCGCTCGGCGTCGGCGTGCGGCGCGCAACCTCCGAGGTGCTCGTCTTCGTCGACTCCGACACGTCGTGGCTCCCGAACCTCCTCGAGAACGTGCAGAAGCCCTTCATCGATGAACTCGTGGGCGGCGTGAGCACACAGCAGAACGTCTACCAGCGCACCTCGAGCATCTGGCGCCGCGTCGCCGACTGGCTCGTCAACCTCCGCTACTACAACTACGTGCCCGCCATGGGCCGTGCCGGCGCCGTGCCGTGCCTCTCCGGGCGCACCGCCGCCTACCGCCGCTCCGCCGTGCTGCCCGTACTCGACAACCTCGAGAACGAATTCTTTCTCGGCAAGCGCTGCATCGCTGGCGACGATGGACGCCTCACCTGGCTCGTTCTCGCATCCGGCTTCAAGACTGTGCACCAGTCATCCGCACGCGCGCTCTCGATGTTCCCGTCAACGCTCTCCGCATTCATCAAGCAGCGCGTGCGCTGGAGCCGCAACTCCTACCGTTGCTACCTCACCGCGATCGCCAAGGGCTGGCTCTGGCGCACGCCCTTCGTCACGAAGGTCACCGTGCTCCAGATCCTGCTCACTCCCGTCACCATGGGGCTCACGATCGCGTACATGCTGTTCAGCCGCCTCGACCTCACTGCCGTCGGCATCACGGCGACGATCGCCTGGCTGCTGCTCACCCGCGGCATCCGTGGCTTCTCCCACCTCAAGCGCCACCCGCAGGAGATCCTCCTCCTGCCCGTTGTCGCCCTTGTCGTGATCTTCATCGCACTCCCGGTCAAGCTCTACGCCTTCTTCACCATGAACAAGCAGGGCTGGCTCACGCGTCACGCCGACAGCATCGGTGGCGACGGGCAGACCGCGAAGACCCTCACCCCCGTCAACGCCGAGCACGAGACGGTCGCGGCATGAACCGCGCACTGGTCGGCATCACCGCTGTGGCAGTGAGCATCGCGCTTTCGAGCGTCGCCGTGCTCCCCGCTGCCGCGGAGAACACCCCCTCGCCGTCGCCGAGCGCGACAACGGAGACCGAGATGACTGACACGACCGGAGGTGCCACCTACACGGGCAACGCCGACGCCGAGTCCGTGCTCGTCGCGACCGAGGAACGCCGCATCGCCACGGTGCGTGCGATTGCCAAGGCCGCCGAGTGGACTGGTGCATCCGATGGCGGCTCGTACCGTCTGGAGACCGGCTCGCTCTACACGCTCGTTCTCGTCGGTCGCAGTGCACCGTACACGATCAAGGATCTCGAGCGCCTCGCGCCCCGGACCTTCGCGCGCCAGCCCGACGGTTCGTACCTCCTGAGCGAGAACATTCTGGTCGGCGAGGGTGCGAGCCTGTCACTCAGCGATCCGGACGGTCTCACGCTTCGCATGTCGTCGGCCAACGGATCGTTCGTCTCGATCGTGACCGTCGGAGGCTCGCTGTCCATCCTGGGGTCGGCGGACAAGCCCGCCACCATCACAAGCTGGGACAACACCACGGGCCTCGCCGACACCGACACAACCGACGGCCGTGCATTCATCCGCGTCATCGGCGGCCGCGCGGAGTTCACACACACGACCTTTGCCAACCTCGGATTCTGGAGCGGTGCGACGGGAGGCGTCTCGCTCACCGGCACCGATGCCCTCGACATCGGCACGACGTCGACCGGTGCCACGGGAGGCGAGGGCACGAGCGTGTTCGGCCAGGAGCTGCTCTCTGCCGAAGACGATGGAGCAGTGCTCAACGTCGACGACGACCTCACGAGCTTCGGCTACGTGTCGGCGCTCATCACCGACTCGACCTTCGACGGCAACGCATTCGGACTCTTCGTCACGAGTGCTGAGGGCGTTGTGATCCGCGACACCGAGGTCATGAACAGCCTCGTCGACGGCATCATCATGCACCGCTTTGTCACCAACAGTGAGATCACCCGCACGACGACTCATGACAATGCGGTAGACGGCATCACCCTGAGCCGCGGCACCTCGGGCGTTGTGCTCACGAGGGTAACGTCGAACGACAACGGGGCGAACGGTGTGACGCTCAACGGCCGCCCTCTCGCCGAGGGACCGAGCGCCACCGGCACTGCCGTCGACGCCTTCGGTAACAACCAGGTCTCCGACAGCACCCTTTCGGGCAACGGACGCTATGGCATCGAGGTGCTCGGCGGCACCGGCATGATCGTCGACAGCAACGAGCTCACCGCGAACTCCTCAGGCGTCGTCGTCGCGGAGGGTGCGCTCGGCGTCGTTGTGAAGAACAACCTCATCGTCGATTCGGTCAAGCAGGGCATCGCCCTTCGCACCGCCGGTACCGACGCGCTCATCCAGGGCAACACGATCGACGGTGGCGACATCGGCATCTACTCGCGTGACTCCGGCGGCACCTTCGAGCGAAACACCATCGAGAACGTCGTCAACCACGGCATCGCGCTCATCGGTGCGACCGGCACATCCGTTGTCGACAACAACACCGCCTCGGGTTCCGGGCCGAGCGCGATCGACACCTCCCGCACCGAGAACGCAACGGTGACCGACAACGACGTTGATGGATGGCGCAGCACGAAGCCACTCGACGTGATCCTGCGCGGCATCTTCCAGCCGCTCACCGTCATGTGGCTCCTGCTCGGGCTTCTCCTTCTCGTCACAGCCATCTCGAGCATCGGTCGCAAGAACACCGGCTTCCGCCACCCGTACGCGCACCTCGCTCCACTCAGCAGCTACACGAAGGGCGTCGTCGACCGCGACACCCTGCGCACCACGTCAGGAACTCCCTCATGAAAAACGTCGTAACGCGGCATCCATTCGCCTCAGTTCTCGTTGCCCTCGTGGTCGGCGCGCTCGTTGTCGGCGCGGTCTGGGCCGTGCTCGCAACGCGCGACGAGCCGGGCGCTCCGATCGGTGAGCCCGCCGGGCCGTCGAGCACTCCCGAGACACCCGCAGAACCGACGGCGGGATGCGACACGACAACAGTCAACGTCAGCAACGCGAGCGACCTCCAGTCGGCGCTCGACGCAGCGAAACCCGGTGACGTGATCGGCCTCGCGGCCGGCACCTACCTGGGCAACTTCGTCGCGGAGGCGTCGGGCACCAAGGAGCAGCCGATCCAGCTGTGCGGCACGACCGATGCCGTGCTCGACGGCGGCGACACCGACAAGGGCTACGTGCTCCACCTCGATGGCGCCCAGTACTGGCACCTCACCGGGTTCACCGTGACCAACGGCCAGAAGGGTGTCATGGCAGACGGCACGGTCGGCAGTGTCATCGAGGGTCTCACCGTTACGGGGACCGGACACGAGGCTATCCACTTGCGCAATTTCAGCACCGACAACTCCGTGATCGGCAACACGATCAGCGACACCGGCATCGAGCGCGACAAGTTCGGCGAGGGCGTGTACCTCGGCACCGCCGAGAGCAACTGGTGTGATGTCTCCGACTGCGAACCGGATGCCTCTGACCGCAACCTCGTTGAAGGAAACGACATCAGCGGCACGACAGCCGAGAGCGTGGACATCAAGGAGGGCACCTCCGACGGCATCATCCGCAACAACACCTTCGACGGTTCGAAGCTCACCGAGGACGGCGACTCCTGGGTCGACGTCAAGGGGCGCGGTTACCTCATCGAGGGCAATGTCGGAACGAACTCGATCCAGGACGGTTTCCAGACCCACGAGATCATCGACGGGTTCGGCACCAACAACACTTTCCGCAACAACACGGCGGCCGTCAACGGCCCCGGTTTCGGATACTCCCTCACACCCGAGCGCGACAACGTCGTCGAATGCAACAACACCGCCTCGGGCGCTGAGGAAGGGGTCATGAATGTGACCTGCACCTAGCGGGTGGGCGCGAACCCGAACCTCGCGCCCACCTTTCCCTTTACCTCTCCACCCTCGAATTCCCCCATCGAACCCCCACGGAGGCTTACCTTGTCTGAAAACACCACCGCTCCTGTCATCGTCAACCCGCGCCTGACCGTCATCGGCACCGGCTACCTCGGCGCGACCCACGCGATCTGCATGGCCGTGCTCGGCTATGACGTGCTCGGCGTCGACGTCGACCAAAAGAAGATCGACGACCTCGCGAACGGCATCGTGCCGTTCTACGAGCCCGGCCTGCCCGAGAAGCTCCGCGAGGCGCTCGACACCGGCCGCCTGCACTTCACAACCGACTTCGACCGCGCCGCCGAGTTCGGCGACGTGCACTTCATCTGCGTCGGCACCCCGCAGGCACCCGGATCGGATGCCGCAGACATGCGTTACGTCGACTCCGCGTTCAGCGAGCTCGCCAGGCGCATCGACCGCAAGGCCCTGCTCGTTGGAAAGTCCACTGTGCCGATCGGCACGGCGGCTCGACTCACCGAGCTCGTGCAGTCCATCTCGCCCCTCGGCTCGGAGCTCGAACTCGCCTGGAACCCGGAGTTCCTCCGCGAGGGCTTCGCGGTCGAGGACACCCTGCACCCCGACCGTCTCGTCTTCGGCGTCTCGTCGGAGTGGGCGACCCAGCAGCTCTCGGCGGCGTTCCAGCCGATCCTCGACGACGGAACCACGCTCGTCGTGAGCGACCTGCCCACGGCAGAACTCGTCAAGGTCGCAGCGAACTCGTTCCTCGCGACCAAGATCTCGTTCATCAACGCAATGGCCGAGGTGTGCGAGGCGACCGGAGCAGACGTCAACCTGCTCGCGACGGCGCTCTCCCACGACTCCCGCATCGGCGGGCGCTTCCTCAAGCCGGGCCTCGGCTTCGGTGGCGGCTGCCTCCCGAAGGACATCCGTGCATTCGCGTTCCGCGCTGAAGAGCTCGGCGTCGGCAAGGCCGTCGCCTTCCTCCGTGAGGTCGACGACATCAACATCCGTCGCCGCACCCGCACTGTCGAGCTCATCCGCGAGCTCGCGGGCGGCAACCTTCAGGGCAAGCGCGTCGCGGCACTCGGTGCTGCCTTCAAGCCGAACTCCGACGACGTGCGCGATGCTCCCGCGCTCGACGTAGCCCGCATGCTCTACCTGGAGGGTGCGATCGTCACGGTCTACGACCCCGAAGCCAACGTCAACGCTCACCGCGCCTACCCTGACCTCGAGTACGCGGACAGCATGGTCGCCGCAGTCATCGACGCCGACGTCGTCGCCCTCCTGACCGAGTGGCAGGAGTTCCGCGACGTCACGCCCGCCGACCTCGGCAAGCTCGTCCGCAACCGCGCCATCGTGGACGGCCGGCACGCGCTCGACGCCGACGCCTACGTGGCCGATGGCTGGGAGTACCGCGCCCTGGGGCGTCCCGCCGCCGTCAAGACCGTGTCGCTCGTCTCTGACGCTCGCGACGAGGTCTCCGTCTAGTCCTTCACCCGGCACAGTTCTGCCGGGGAACAGGGGTCGTCCTCGGGTGAGTGGACGAACTCCGGCAGATCCGCTCGCCCGGTCCTGATTGATCACGGGACTGGGCGGGTATCCCCCTCGCCCACCATCGCTTCGAAAGGAACACCATGTCCAGCACGTCACGCATGATCAAGGCAGTCATCCCCGCCGCGGGGCTCGGAACCCGGTTCCTTCCTGCGACGAAAGCCATGCCCAAGGAGATGCTCCCGGTTGTCGACAAGCCTGCAATCCAGTACGTCGTCGAAGAGGCCGTCTCGGCCGGACTCACCGACGTGCTCCTCATCACCGGCCGCAACAAGAATGCGCTCGAGAACCACTTCGACCGCGTCGCAGAGCTGGAGACGATCCTCGAGCGCAAGGGCGACACCGCGAAGCTCGCGTCAGTCAACTACTCCACCGACCTCGCTGACATGCACTACGTGCGCCAGGGTGATCCGAACGGTCTCGGTCACGCGGTACTGCGCGCGAAGAAGCACGTCGGAAACGAGGCTTTCGCTGTTCTCCTCGGCGACGACATCATCGACGAGCGCGACGAGCTGCTCACGCGCATGATCGACGTGCATCTCGAGCGCGGTGGTTCCGTCGTCGCCCTCCTCGAGGTCGATCCCGCGCTCACCCACCTCTACGGAGTTGCGACCGTCGAGTCCACCGACGAGAGCGACGTCGTGCGCATCACCGGCCTCGTGGAGAAGCCCGCACCCGGAACGGCGCCGTCGAACCTCGCGATCATCGGCAGGTACATCCTCAAGCCGGAGGTTTTCGACGTTCTCGAGCGCACGGCTCCCGGCAAGGGCGGCGAGATCCAGCTGACCGACGCCCTCGAGACCCTGTCGACTGAGAACATCGCGGGCGGCGTGCTCGGCGTCGTCTTCGGTGGTCGTCGCTACGACACCGGCGACAAGCTCGACTACATCAAGGCGATCGTGCAGCTCGCCTCCGACCGCCCCGACCTCGGCCCAGAGCTCAAGCCCTGGCTCCGCGCGTTCGTCGACGGCATGGATGCACCGGCAGTCGTCATTCCTGAGCGCGAGCCCGCGCTGGTCTGAGCGGGTCAGGCGTGAGGCGGTTCCGGCTCCTCGAGCAACGCGAGCAACTTGCGCGCCGCGCTCTCCGCGAATCCGATGACCGCCGCGAGGCCGGTACCCGAGACTGCCTGTCCGATGAAGGTCACACCGTCGACCTCGGCGGGAGTGACCGAGGCCGGACGGCTCCAGCGCGTGACCGCCGAGTCGAGCACGGCCGACTCGGGCAGGTCGACGCCGAGAAGGATCGCTGCATCCAGCCGCGCTGTATCGACGGAGACCGGGGCATCGAACGAAAGCCGCAGTACGTGTGTGCCGCCCGCACGCTCCGCGAGCCACGGCCACTTGGCGGTCGAGTGCGTCAGGGCCTTCGCATGGATGCCACTGCCCGGCGCCACGAGCACCCCCGTGTCGCGCGGCGCAGCGTCGAGCTCGGGCTGGTCGACGACGAGCGTGACAACGTGGACGTCGGTCGCACCCTCGGGCGACGCCGCCGCGATCACCGTGTGATCGAAGCCCTCTACGGGCCCGAGCGCAACGGGAGAGTCAAGCCGAACGGTGACGCCGAGGCGGGTCACGTCGGCCACGAGCTCGTCGACGATACGGTGCACGCCGCCGCGGATCCCCTGCACGGCTGAACCGGCGGGAGCCGAGTCACGCAGTGAGCGCACGGCACGAGCGAGCGAGCCCTCGCTGCGGAGAGCGCCGCGCAGGGTCGGGGCGATGCGGTCGAGCTCGAGGTCGTCGGGGTGTCGTGAGTGCACGCCGAGGGTCACCGGGGCGACGAGCTGCTCGAGCATTGCGGATCCCATGCGCTTGCGCACGAGCTCGCCGAGCGTCCGCGAGCGTGCTCCGTAAAGGCCGGGGAGCAGCGTCTCGAGGTAGGCGCGAAGAGCCGTGCCGGAGCCGACGACCGCGACGACGTCGGAGGCGAGCGGAACGCCCGGGATCCCGAGAAAGCTCGTCTCCGGCAACGACACTGCGCCGGTCGAACGGTAGAGCCAGGCGGGGGTCGGTGACGGGGAGACGATCTCGGAGGCGAGACCGAGCTCGGTCGCAAGCTCGGCTACTGTTCCACGCCGGATCGCGAAGCTTTCGGCACCCGAGTCGAGCACGAGCCCTGCGACAGTGTGAAAGGCCACGGTGCCGCCGAGTCGAGACGAGCTCTCGAAGAGCGTGACATCCACACCGCTCATGGCAAGGCGACGGGCCGCGACGAGACCGGCGACGCCGCCACCGACGACCGCGACGGTTGTCACAGCGAGTGCACCAGTTCGACGATGCGCGTGAGCACGGCGGGGTCGGTCTCGGGTGGAACCCCGTGACCAAGGTTGAGCACGTGGGCCGGGGCGTCCTGGCCGCGACGCACGACGTCGCGCACGTGCGATTCGAGCGTCTGCCACGGCGCGGCGAGCAGTGCGGGGTCGAGGTTGCCCTGCAGCGGAACGTCTCCGCCGAGGCGACGTGACGCCTCATCGAGCGGTATGCGCCAGTCGACACCCATGACGTCTGCCCCGATACCGTGCATCGCCCGGAGCATCTCGCCACTGCCCACTCCGAAGTGCACCTTGGGCACATCGAAGCCGCGGAGCGCCGAGAGCGCACGCTTGGAGTGCGGTGCGACGCGCTTGACGTAGTCAACCTCACTGAGCGACCCGACCCAGGAGTCGAACAGCTGGGCGGCCGACGCCCCGGCCTCGACCTGCGCGCGCAGGAACTGCCCGGTGACATCCGCACACCAGTTGAGCAGGTTGGCCCAAGCGTGTGGGTCGGCGTACATCATCGTGCGAGCGCGCAATTGATCCTTGGATGGCCCGCCCTCGACGAGATACGACGCAAGGGTGAAGGGTGCCCCGGCGAAGCCGATGAGGGGCGTCGACCCGAGCTCGGCGACGACGAGGCCCACGGCCTCCCGGATCGGATCGAGGGCTTCGGGCTCGAGCGGGCGCAGCGCCGCGACATCGGATGCCGAACGGATCGGGTTGGCGAAGACCGGGCCGCGGCCGGGCACGATGTCGACGTCGAGACCGGCGAGCTTGAGTGGGATCACGATGTCGCTGAAGAAGATGCCCGCATCGACGCCGTGGCGACGGATCGGCTGCAGGGTGATCTCGGCCGCGAGCGACGGGGTCAGGCACGCGTCGAGCATCTGGTTGCCGACGCGCAGCTCGCGATACTCAGGGAGGGAACGACCGGCCTGGCGCATGAACCAGACCGGCGGAGTGGACTGCTTGTCGCCGGAGTAGGCGAGAACGAGAGGTGACTGTGAAGTTCGCCCGTCGACGAGGGGGTGATTCGGTGCGAGGGGCATGGAGTTAACATTAGATCGTGCTCCTGTGCCTCACCTCGAACCACCACAACGCCAGCTTCGACCTTCTGGAGAAGCTGTCGATCGGGGCACCCGCAGCGGCAACCGAACTCGTGGAGGCGAGCGCGTTCGTATCCGGCGCCGTAGTTCTCGCGACCTGCAACCGCTTCGAGGCCTACCTCGACATCGACGAACCGCTCACCGGATCAACCGCGGTTGCCGTGCAGTCCACCCTCTCCGCGCTCTCGGCGGGCAGCGGCGTGAGCGAAGAAGACCTGCGGGCATCCATCACCGTGCTGTGCGGCGACGACGTCCCCTCGCACCTGTTCGCCGTGACGAGCGGGCTCGAGTCCGTCGTGATCGGCGAAGACGAGATCTCCGGGCAGGTGCGCCGCGCCCTCGACGAGGCCCGTACGAATCGCACGACGACCTCGGGCCTCGAGAAGCTGTTCCAGCAGGCGGCTCACACCTCCAAGAACGTGCGCAACACCACGGAGCTCGGTGGCGCCGGCCGCTCGCTCGTGCGCCTCGCCCTAGAACTCGCCTCAAGCCGCGTCACCGATTGGCAGTTCGCGCGTGTGCTGCTCGTCGGCACCGGGCAGTACGCGGCGACCACCCTCGCCGCACTCCGTGACCGCGGTGCGGTCGACGTGCGGGTGTTTTCCCCGTCGGGGCGCGCCTCGAAGTTCGCAACGAAGTACAGCATCCGCGCGGAGGTCGCCCTCGACGCCGCGATCGGCTGGGCTGACGTCGTGATCACGTGCACGGCGAGCCTCGCGGTTCATCCAACCGACTTCACCGACACCGACCGCAGGCTCGTCATCGACCTCGGCCTGCCCCGCAACGTCGATCCCGCAGTGTCGAGCCTCGAGGGTGTCGAGCTGCTCGACCTCGAGCTCATCAGCAAGCACGCGCCGATCGAAGCGCTCACAGCCGCGGCGGATGCCAGGGCTATGGTCGCAACGTCGGCCGCTGCCTTCTCGGCAGCACCCGGCATCGAGCCGGCCATCGTCGCTCTCCGGAGTCACGTGTTCGACCTGCTCGACGCAGAGCTGGGGCGCGCCAACGGCGATGCCCGCACCGAGGCGGCGCTGCGTCATCTTGCGGGAGTGATCCTCCACGGGCCGTCGGTTCGCGCGAGGGAGCTCGCGAGCGCGGGAGAAGCCGAGCGGTTTACCGACGCTCTCGAGGCGCTGTTCGGGATCACCGTGCAGTCAGCGATTGCCGACGACGAGGTCACTCAGGCGGGTTGACGCCGCGCCACAGTTCGGCCTGCAGGAGCATGGCGAACTCGCGGAGGAGCGCCTCGTCGACCTCGTTCCGCTCGCGCGGTTGGTCGTCGAGGATGCACAGTGCTCCGATGCGCTCGCCCGTCGGTGCCTCGACCGGGAAACCCGCGTAGAACCGAACCCGCGCGTCGCCCACGACGAGCGGGTGCGAGGCGAACCTGACGTCGTCGAGCGTATTGGGAACGACGAAGGCTCCGGCCTCCGTGATGGTCACTGCGCACGCGGAACCCTCGCGCGGCATTTCCTGCAGGTCGATGCCCGATCGCGACTTGTGCCACTGCCTGTCGTTGTCGACGACGCTGAACATCGCGGCCTTGGCGTGGAAGGTGCGGCGGGCAAGCTCGACGATGCGGTCGAACCGTTCCTCGGGTGGAGTGCCCGCAATGCCGAGATCGTCGACGGCGCGCTGGCGGTCGGTCTCCTCCTTGAGCGAGACCTCGGCGAACAATGCCCGCGCTGGCACCCGATCCACCGAGCTGTACTTGCTGAGGGGTGCGACGACAGCGTCAACGATGAGGTCTGCCCAGGCGCGGTACTCCTCGGTGCTGCGGTACCGATTGGGAACAGGCACCGGCACGGGGGAGAACGGCACGAAAGTCGATCTCTCGAACGAACCGAGGAGCCCGACCGTCACGCGATTGAGCACGTGGCCGTGACGCTCCGCGATGCTTCCGATGATCGCATCGAAGACGCGCAGAGAGCGGATGGGTGGGATCCCGACGATGAACACACTCGTCGTCTGTGAAGATACATCCTCGAGGTGCCCGAGAAGGGCGCTCATGTGACGCTTCCAGGCGCGCGTGCCGGTGAGGCCGATCGCGTCATTGATTCCGACCATGAGCACGACGGCGTCGTAGCGCCAGAGCCGCGCATCGTCGAGGAAGCGCAGCGCGGTCGAAGCGAGCATCTTCGGATCGGGGATGACGTCGACCATCGCCCCTCGTCCGGTGCGAGCCGAGACGGCGCGGGCAAGTGCGCCGGGCAGTGAGAGATCGTGGCTGAGCACTCCCCAGCCAACCGCGGGGCCGCTTCCCACGATGAGAATCCTGTCGCTGTCCGCTCCGGGCGCGTGCACCTGGGGTATATCGCGCGGTCGCGGAACACTGTCGAGTTCACTCTCGACGCTGGCCACCCAGAAGCGCATGAACGGGCGCATGAGCCACAGCAGAATGTTGCGCATGGTCCACTCCCTCCGGGCCCCGAGGCTCAGACTAGTCGGGAGTGGAACGCTCTGTACTCAGTTGTCACCCAAAACGAGTTTTAGTCGTCGTCACTCAGGAGTGCCCACGCGACAAGACCGGCCACAGCGATGGCTACGGCAGTTGCGCCGATGATCCACGGAACGGGGTTCGAGTCGTACGACTTCTTCGCCTTGTCAGCGAGGATGTTTGCCTGCTTCGGAACGTTGAATTTGTCTTCGAGCTCATCGAGAGTGCTCTCGAGAGCTGCGCGCTGGGTGGCGATTCTGGCCTGGACGTCGCTCATGGTCTTAGTCTCGCTTTCCGGTGCCCTTGAAGGCATCCACGTCTTTCTTGACACTTGCGATGGTCTCGGTGGGTGCGGGCGGCACACCCTTCTTGAGCAGGCCGATTCCCGCGAGAACGAGGGCAACAGCGATCAGCAGAAGCGCGCCACCGACGATGAGCGCGGCGGCCCAGCCCGGCAGCACTGTGGCGAGTCCGAGGATCGCCGCGGCGGTGAACACGCCGAGCGCGAAGAACAGGAACGCGCTCGCGCCGACGAGCAGTCCGATGCCAATGCCCGCCGCCTTGAGCTTGCCGAGCACTTCCTGCTTGAGCTGCTCGAGCTCGCTCTTGACCAGATCGACGATGTAGCCGGGGAGATCACCGATGAGACGGAAGATCGAGCGCTTCGTCGTGGGTTCCGCTGAACTCATGACTGCCTACTTCTTCGTTGTTGTGGTCTTCGCGCGTGTGGTGGTCGGCGCCTTCGCGGCGGGCTTCGACGAACCGGAGACCTTGGACACGACGGTCTTGGCGCCGTCGGCGAGGAACTCTGCAACCTCGGGTGCCTTGTCCTTCACGAAGCCCTCGGCGTTGTTGACCTGCTTCTGAACGCGCGGGTCGTTCCAGAGCTTGGTGGCTGTCGCCTTGATCTCTTCGTACTTCTCACGTCCTGCGCGGGTGCCGAGCACGTAGCCGACAGCGAGGCCGACCACCAAAAGGATCTTGCCTTTCATGGTGTTCTCCGTTTCGTTTCGTGAAAAAAGCTAGTTCCAGCGTAGCCGGATGCTGATTCGCTCCGAGCGTTCTCTCAGGCAGCACCAAGATTCGGTGCGCGCTACCGTTGAGGGATGATCGATCAGAGCCACTTTCGCGAGCAGGCGACACTCACGACGCCCAACCTCATTCTCGAGCCGCTCGGTCCGCAGCACTTCGAGGGAACCTGGGGCTCGATCAACGATCCGGAGTCGCGTCGTCTCGCCGGCGTGCACGAAATCTACACCGAGCAGGAGGTGCGCGCCTACCTCGCAAGCCGTGCGGCCCAGCATGACCGAGCTGACTGGGCGATCATCCGCGCATCGGATGACGCCTTCGTCGGCACGATCGTGCTCAAGGACCTCGACCGGCACAACGAGACGATGGGCTTTCGCATCTCGCTGAGCACGCATGAGGCGGTCGTCGGCAAGGGCTACGGCTCCGAGGCCACCAAGGCCGTGATCGACTTCGGATTCCGCACGGTGGGCCTGCACCGCATCACCCTCGAGGTCGTCGACTTCAACACCCGCGCGCAGCGCGTGTATGGCAAGGCGGGATTCCACCCGGAGGGTCTCCGCCGCGAAGCCTGGCTCTGGGAGGGCGAGCGCAGTGACGTCATCCTCATGGCCGTCATGAACGGCCACTGAGTTTCATACGCTCACTTCGAGAAGAGCTTGGCGACCCGCTCGACCAACCTGTTGTTCGCAAGAGCCATCACGAGTCGCAACTGCTTCTCGGTGACGGGTACACCCGGAAAGCTCAGGAGGCGTCGCACCGGCATCGATCCGACCATCTCGAGCACGCTCGCACCGCCCTCGACGAGATCGTCCCCGCCCGTCGCCCCGGCTGCGGCCCTACGAAAGATCGGTCCGCTCACCGGATGCGCGAGCCACGTCGTCACCGAGGCCTCGAGTGTCAACTTGCCGGGAGTCCGACTCGCGGGTCGGGTGACGGGAGCACTCAGGACCATGTCGTGCGCTGACCGGCCGACCTGCACAACGTAGTCGCCGCCGGCCACCTCGAAGGCGGCGGTCGCGACATCCCAGTAACTGAAAGCGCGAGCATCGAGCGGGATCGTCACGGAGATGGACTGGCCGGGCGCGAGCCACAGCTTGCGGAACGCCCGCAGTTCACGCTCCGGCGTGCGCACGGGCGACTGCGGCGCCGAGACGTAGATCTGCACGACCTCGGCTCCCGCGCGATCGCCGGTGTTGGTCACGGTGACCCGTGCCTCATCCGCGTCGACGACAAGGTCGCTGTAGTCGAAGGTTGTATAGCTCAGCCCGTGGCCGAAGGGATACCTCACCGCCACCTCGACCGACTCGTAGTAGCGGTAGCCGACGAAGACGCCCTCCCCGTAGCGCACGACATCTCCGTCGCCGGGAAAGGTGAGGTAGGTGGGGTTGTCCTGCACGCGCAGCGGGATGGTCTCGGCGAGCTTGCCGGAGGGGTTGGCGTGTCCGAGCACAACGTCCGCGACGGCGGATCCCCCCGCTTGGCCGAGCAGCCAGCCCTCGAGAATCCCCGCGACGGAATCGTGCCACGGCTCGAGCGACACAACACCGCCGTTCGTGAGCACGACGACGGTGCGGGGATTGGCTGCCGCGACGGCGGCGATGAGTTCCACCTGGTCAGCGGGGAGGTTCAGGTGCGCGCGGTCGAAGCCCTCGGATTCGTCACCCTCGGGCAGGCCGACGAAGAGGAGTGCGACATCCATTCTGCTGGCGAGTGCGACAGCCTCTGCGGCGAGCGCCGCGTCAGTCGGGCGACCCAGCGCGTAGCCGGGAGCGAACTCGACGGCAGCACGGGCGGTGAGGGCGTCAAGTGCCGAGTCGATGCGAGTCGGTTCGACCTGGGATGACCCGGCCCCCTGAAAGCGCGGGCTGCGGGCGAACTCGCCGATGACGCCGATGCGCGCATCGGCGGCGAACGGCAGCACGTGGCCCTCGTTGCGCAGGAGCACGATCGACTCGACCGCCGCTTCGCGCGCGAGCTGGTGGTGGGCGTCGACGTCGAATTCCGTGACGGGGGCTCCCCCGCGTTCGACGAGCGCGATGATGCGCGCGACGGATGCATCGAGCACGGCCTCGGGCAAGCGCCCGGAGCGCACCGCCTCGATGATGGCCTTCTCGCTCGCCGCCTGCGGACCGGGCATCTCGAGGTCGAGGCCCGCCGCGAGTGTCGCGACCCGGTTGTCGACGGCGCCCCAGTCCGAGACCACGAGGCCCTCGAAGCCCCACTCGTCGCGCAGGATGCCAGTGAGCAGCCGGTGGCTCTCGCCCACGTATTCTCCGTTGACCCGGTTGTACGAGCTCATGATCGTCCACGGCTGCTCGCGCTTCACGATCGTCTCGAACGCGGCCAGGTAGATCTCTCGCAGGGTGCGCTCGTCGACCTCAGCAGAGACGGTCATGCGGTTGGTCTCCTGGTTGTTCGCGACGAAGTGCTTGAGGCTCGCGCCAACCCCCTGCGACTGGATGCCACGCACCCACGCGGCACCGAGCTCACCGCTCACGTGCGGGTCTTCGGAGAAGTACTCGAAGTTGCGGCCGCACAGCGGGGAGCGTTTGATGTTGACGCCGGGGCCGAGGAGCACGGACACCCCTTCGGCGCGGCACTCCGCACCCAGGGCGCGGCCGACACGTTCGAGCAGCTCGGGATTGAAGCTCGACGCGATACCCGCGGCGGGAGGAAAGCACGTCGCTGGAACACTCTCGCCGAGCCCGAGGTGGTCGCCACCATCGGCCTGCTTGCGGAGTCCGTGCGGACCGTCGGTCATCATGACCGAAGGGATGCCCGCGCTTTCGATTACGCGCGTCTCCCAGAACGTGCCGCCCGCGACAAGGGCGGCCTTCTCATGAAGAGTGAGGTCGATCATGGAAGAACGTTAGTGCACGTACTCCAACAGCTCTTCGCCGACGGCTCGCATGGCGGCGAGCACCTTGAGCCGCGTCTCCAGATTGTTGTCGACGAACTGGATCGACACCGCGTAAGACACAGCCGCACGCTGCCCGCGTAGGGCTCCGGCCTCCGCGCGCACGCCCTCGTCTGTTCCCGTCTTGTTGACGAGGAGGGTGGCATGGTCAGGAAGCCGGTGCGACAGCGGATCGAGGCCGAACGCGCCCGCAACCATCGACAGGTCGCAGTTGAGGGAGAGCCAGCTCATGACCCGCTGGCTCGTCGGGGCATCCACGATCTCGCCGCGAGCGAGAGCGCCGAACAACCAACTGAGTTCTGCGGTGGAGCCGACCGAGAGCTGGGGTGCATCGTCGGGGCCGCGCACGTCACGTACGACGTCGAGCAATGCGGTGCGGGTAAGGCCGAGTGCCTCGGTGCGCGCACGCACGGCGTCGAGCCCGATGCGGCCGAGCAGGAGATTGGTTGCGAGGTTGTCACTCGTGGCCCCCACGAGGGTCGCGAGGTCGGCGACGGGAAGCGCGGGCGCCTGCATGTGCTGCCACACTCCGCTGTCGCCGACGAGATCGCGCGGCGTCTTGTCGAGGATGCCGTAGCCGGAGAAGTCCCGACCGGTGAGTCTCGCCGACACCTCGATGAGCAGCAGGACCTTGCCGATGCTCGCCGTGGGAAGCACGATGCGGTCGTCAATCGACACGAGGGTCTCACCGGACTGCAGGTCGAGAACATTCGCCGAGACCTGTGCACCCTCGTAGGCGAGCCTTCCGAGTGCCGCAAAACTGCCCGAGAATTTGCCCGTGCGCTCACCACTCAGGTGCCGGCCTGCGCGCGCTGCACGCACGCGGTCGGATCGCTCGCGGATCTTTGCTAGCTCTGCCACTGAGGCCTCGGGATGGTGTCTTAACCGCGAATCACCAAATGGTGACTCGCTCGCTCGGGTCAAGCCAGAGAGCATCAGAGGCCGTCACGCCGAACGTGGTGTAGAAGTCGTCAATATTACGCACGATCTGGTTGCAGCGGAACTCATTTGGGGAATGAGGATCGATCGAGATGAGGCGGATGGCCTCCTCGTCGCGCAGCTTGATCTGCCAGGCCTGCGCCCACGAGAGGAAGAAGCGCTCTGCACCGGTGAGTCCGTCGATCACCGGGGGCTCCTCACCGGCGAGGGAGATGAGGTAGGCCTTCCAGGCGATGCTGAGTCCGCCGAGGTCGCCGATGTTCTCACCGATCGTGAGAGCTCCGTTGACATGGTGGTCGGGCACCTGGGCCGGGGCGAGAGCGTTGTACTGCTCGATGAGGTTCGAGGTCAGCTTCTCGAAGGCAGCCTTGTCGTCGGCTGTCCACCAGTCGGTGAGCCGGCCGTCGCCGTCGTACTTGGCGCCCTGGTCGTCGAACCCGTGACCGATCTCGTGCCCGATGACAGCGCCGATCGCGCCGTAGTTGGCCGCTGCATCCCGGCCCTCGTCAAAGAACGGGAACTGCAGGATCGCCGCGGGGAACACGATCTCGTTGAAACCGGGGTTGTAGTACGCGTTGATGGTCTGCGGCGTCATAAACCACTCGTCGCGGTCGAGCGGCTTGCCGATCTTGCCGAGCTCGCGCTGGAACTCGAACTCGTTGACGGCACGCACGTTGCCGAGCAGGTCTGTTGCATCGACCTCGAGGGAAGAGTAGTCACGCCATTTCACCGGGAAACCGATCTTGGGCGTGAATTTCTCGAGCTTGTCGATCGCGCGGCCGCGAGTCTCCTCGCCCATCCAGGTGAGCGAGTGGATGCTGACGCGATACGCCTCGACGAGGTTCGCCACGAGCTCGTCCATCGCGACCTTTGCCGCAGGCTGGAAGTGACGGTCGACGTAGATGCGACCGACAGCCTCACCGAGTGATCCCTCGACGAGACCGACCCCGCGCTTCCAGCGGGCGCGCATCTCGGGGGTGCCCGTAAGGGTCTTACCGTAGAAGTCGAAGTTCGCCTCGACGAACTCGCTCGACAGGTAGGCAGCGTTCGAACGGATGACCTGCCAGCGCAGCCAGTCGCGCCATGCCTCCACGCGGGGCTCGGTGAACAGGGCCGTCACGCCGTCGACGAAGCTCGGCTGGCGAACCACGACCTCGGCGAAGGCGCCGGCGGGGGCATCCATCGCATCGAGCCAGGACTGCAGCAAGGGGCTCGTCGCAGTCACGTCAGACCACGCGGTGAGGTTGTAGGTGGCTTCGCTGTCGCGGCTCTTGACGTTATCCCAGTGCTGGGCGGCAATCTCGGTCTCGAGGTCGAAAACGCGCTTCGCGCGCACCGCGGGGTCGCTCAGCCCGGCCAGGCCGAACATGCGCTCAAGAAACGCGAGGTAGGCGACGCGGATGTCGGCGAACTTCTCTTCGCGGTAGTACGACTCGTCGGGCAGCCCAAGGCCGCCCTGCTCGAGAAAGACGAGGTAGCGCTCGGGGTTGCCCGGGTCGTTGTCGACGAAGGCCTGGAGGAAACCGCTCGTTCCGCCACGCTCGAGCGTGCCGATGACCGGCAGGAGCGACTCGATCGAGTCGACGGGCGCGATGAGCTCGAACAACGGGGTCAGCGGCTGTGCGCCGCGGGCCTCGACGGCCTCTTCGTCCATGAAGCTCGCGTAGAGGTCACCGAACTTGCGCTCCTCGGTGCCGGGCTCGGCGTCCTGCGCCTCGACGATGATGTCGCGCACTGCCTTCTCCGCCTCTTCGGCGAGAAGGTAGAAGGAGCCGTAGCGAGCCTTGTCGCTCGGGATCTCCGTGCGTTCGATCCACTTGCCGTTGACGTGGCGAAAGAGGTCGTCTTGCGGGCGGATGCTCTGGTCGAGCTCGTCAGTGTGGATACCGGAAGGAAGAGAGGCGTCGGTCATGGGTTCCAGCGTAGCCTCGACGCATGACTGCACTCTCTGCGTTGTTCATCGGCGGCAATGGAATCATCAGCTCCGCGAGCAGCGCTCTCGCCGTCTCCCGCGGTATAGACCTGACGCTACTCAACCGCGGGACCGATTCGACACGACCACCGATAGCGGGCGCGAGGCACATCACGGGTTCAGCGGAGACCCTCGCCGAGTCGATCGGCGATCGTGAATTCGACGTCGTCGTGAACTTTCGCTCCTTCTCACCCGAGTCAGTCGAGTCCGATGTTGCAGTACTGGCCGGCCGCGTCGGCCAGTACGTCTACATCTCGTCGGCGTCGGCGTACCAAAAGCCGGTCGCACGGCTTCCAATCACTGAGTCGACGCCCTTGCGCAATCCGTACTGGCAGTACTCACGCGACAAGATCGCGAGTGAAGAGGTTCTGATTGCCGCTTACCGCGACTCGGGTTTCCCCGCGACGATCGTTCGACCCTCCCACACCTACGACCGCACGCTCATCCCCTTTGACGGTGGCTGGACGATAGTCGACCGCATGCGTCGGGGAAAGCCGACCGTCGTGCACGGCGATGGCACGTCGTTGTGGACCCTCACCCACAACACGGACTTCGCGAAGGCCTTCGTCGGTCTCCTCGGTCACCCCGCGGCGATCGGCGACACGTTCCAGATCACGTCGCACGAAGTTCTCACCTGGAACCAGATCGCCACGAGCTTGGGGGCCGCGGCAGGGACGACCCCGGAACTTGTGCATATCGCATCCGAGACCATCGCCGCCGCGATCCCCGAATGGGGTCCCGGTCTGCTCGGTGACAAGGCCCATTCGGTGATCTTCGACAATGCGAAGGTGCGGTCACTGGTTCCGGACTTCGTAGCCACCACACCGTTCTGGCAGGGCGCTCGCGAGATCATCGACTGGTACGACGCTGACACGTCACGCCGCGTTGTCGATCACGCGCTCGACGCCGCCCTTGACAGACTCGTCGAGAGGGCTGCCCGCTAGGCGGAGTGCCGCCCATGCACGAGCGCAGCCGGCGGCGCGGTCGTCGCCCCGAGGTGGAGTGTGCTCGTGAAGGCCGCTGCTTCGGCGCCTTCCCCCGCGATCAGCGCGAGTACTCCGCGACCGGCCGCACGGCCCTTGTCGAAGCTCGGCTGCACCATCGTCGTGAGGTCGTGCGGAGCAACGCCCTCGAGCCGGATGCCGTCGAAACCGACGACGCTCACATCTTCGGGCACGCGAAGGCCGAGTTCGAGAGCGGCACGGATGACACCGACCGCAAGCAGGTCGCTCTGCGCGATTACCGCGGTGGGGCGGTCGGCAAGGGCAAGGAGTGCTGTGCCCGCGAGAAAGCCCTCGTCGATCGAGCTCCCCGCGGTGACGAGTCCGCCCGCGAGTGGATACACCTCACGCACGCCGAGGATGCGCTCGCGCGCCGTGAATCCTTCAGCCTCCGCCTCGCGCTCTGGCGTGAGCGGGCCGCGCGAGTGATCCTTCTCGAGCGGGAGGGAGATGATGGCGACTCGCTCGTGGCCGAGATCGCGCAGATGCCGCGCGATGGTGCGGGATGCCTCGCGGTTGTCGAGGTCGATCGGCAGAACGTCATCCATGGGCTCGGCTTCGATTGCGACGATCGGCACACCGCGCTGGCGGAACACCGTGACCGAGTCGGCGAGACGCGTGCTGCACCCGATGAGGATGACGCCATCGACCGGAGCGTTGTAGAGGGTTCCGTCGGCCTTGCCGGCGAGGAGCAGGAGGCTCGCGCCCTCAGGCCCGATCTCCTCGGCGATACCGTCGAACATCGCCGTGTTGATGGGATCGCGAAACACGTCGCTCAGGCGGTCTTCGATGATGACCCCGACGATGCCGGATCGGCCGCGGCGGAGCCCTTGGGCACGCGGGTCGGGGCCGGCGTAGTTGAGCTGTTCAGCTGCGGCCATGACGCGTGCCCTGGTCTTTTCTGACACGGGGCCGGCACCACTGAAGGCGAGCGAGGCGGTGGATGCCGACACTCCGGCGAGCGCGGCGACAGCGGAGAGGTTGGGTCGGGGCTGCTCGGCCATCGACGCTGGGGTGCTTGCCGGTGAATCCATGATTTGCTACCTTAGTCGAAACGATTCGATCGAATCGATTCGACCCCTTTGATCCACAGGATTCTCATGACAACGACGCCACCCGCACCGACCACCTATCCCGGCGGCCTCACCCGCGCCCAGGTCGTGGCGTGGCGCAACGCGATGTTCGTCGTCTTCGCGATCTGCGGCATCGGAATGGCGAGTTGGGTTGCCCGCGTTCCCGCCGTGCGCGACATGCTCGGTGCCTCCACGCTCGAGATGGGCGTGCTCATCTTCGGCATCGCCGCAGGATCGATCCTCGGCCTCCTCGCCTCGAGCCACGTGATCGCGCGCATCGGCGCCCGCCGCACGCTGGCGCTGTGCATGACTATCGCTCCCGTCGGGTTCATCATCGCCGGGCTCGCGGCCTCCTTCGGCCCGAATTTCATCCTCACCTTCATCGGGCTCGCGATCTTCGGCGCGGGGGCGAGTGCGTGCGATGTCGCCATGAACGTCTCGGGGGCCGCCAACGAGCGTGCCCTGCGCCGCGCGATCATGCCGATCTACCACGCCTTCTTCAGCTTCGGCACCATGATCGGCGCGGGCCTCGGCGCTGTCGCAGAAGGAATCGACCTCCCGATCTGGATCCACATCAGCGCCGTCGCCCTGCTCATGTTCGGAGCAACGCAGCTCGTGCTGCGCTTCGTGCAGTCCGAGCACATCATCGAAGACGGTGAAGAGCCCGTCGCCGACGACGACCACTCCAAGAGCTGGCGCGGGCGCCTCAGCATCTGGCGCGACCCCCGCACGATCCTCATCGGCCTCATCGTGCTCGGCATGGCGTTCGCGGAGGGCTCGGCCAACGACTGGCTCGCCCTCGCCATGGTCGACGGTCACCACGTCGACAACGCGAGCGGAGCCGTCATGTTCGGCATCTTCGTCACCGCCATGACAGTCGGCCGCCTCTCGGGAGTGCTCCTGCTCGACCGGTTCGGCCGCGTCCCCGTGCTGCGCGGCTCCGCTGTGCTCGCCGTGATCGGGCTCTCCACGGTGATCTTCGTACCCGACGCCACGATCGCGATCATCGGCATCGTGCTGTGGGGTCTTGGTTCGGCACTCGGATTCCCGGTCGGGATGTCCGCGGCCGCCGACGATCCGAAAACCGCAGCAGCCAGAGTGAGCGCCGTCGCGACGATCGGCTATTGCGCGTTCCTCGTCGGGCCGCCGGTCATCGGCATCCTCGGCGAGCACTTCGGAATTCTCAACGCGCTCCTCGTCGTGCTCGTGCTCGTGCTCGTCGCCGGCTTCGTCTCCGGCGCGGCCCGCGAGCCCCAGAAGCGCATCGCGGAGTGACCCCGACTCAGGTGCGGTCGTGGCGTAGAGCGGTCTTCGCCGTCTTCGCCCTCAACGGCATCGGCATGGCGAGCTGGACGAGCCGGCTTCCCGTCATTCGCGAAGACCTCGGGCTCGGAATCGCGCAGATGGGGCTACTCGTCATCGCCCTGCCGATCGGCGGCCTCGTCGGGGTTCTGCTCTCGAGTCACCTCCTGCACGCTCTCGGCGGGCGTCGCACAGTGCAGGCGTCGATCATCCTCTCGTCTGCCGGTCTCGCGCTCGTCGGCATCGGCTCGAGCGTGCTCGCCAGCCCCACCGCGACTTTCATCGGCTTTGTCATCTTCGGGCTGAGCAACGGCCTGTGCAACGTGGCGATCAACGTCGAGGGTGCGGCCGTCGAGCGCGCCGGCGGCAGAACCGTCATGCCGATGTTCCACGCGTCGTGGAGCCTCGGGACCTTCGCCGGTGCCGGACTCGGAGCACTCATGTCGCTCCTCGGCATCCCAGTCGCCATGCACGTGGGAACCATCGCCGTGGTAGTCGCGGTCGTCGTGGTTCTCGCCGCCACCCGGTTTCCCGAGATCGAGGTGCCCGCCGTCGACACGTCACGGCGCACGGCTTTCGCGCAGCGCATGGCTGTCTGGGCAGAGCCGCGCACGCTCCTGCTCGGTCTCATCATCGTGAGCACGGCATTCACCGAGGGCGCCGCCAACAACTGGCTCGCCATCGCCATGGTCGATTCCCGGGGGGTGGATGCCGCAACCGGCGCCGCCTACGTCGCAGTCTTCACGGGCTCGATGACGATCGGCAGGCTCGTGGGTTCCCGCGCCATCGACACCCTGGGCCGCGTGACCGCCCTGCGCGTCTCGTTCGCCCTCGCCCTGGCCGGGCTGTTGCTCGTCATCCTCGTGGACTCGCCGGTGGCGACTGTTGCCGGGGTGGTGCTGTGGGGGCTCGGGGCGTCGCTCGCGTATCCGCTCGGGATGTCGGCCGCGGCCGATGACCCGGTGGGCGCGGCTGCCCGCGTCGGGGCGGTCGCTGCAATGGCATCCATCTCGGCCTTTATCGGGCCGATTGTGATCGGTTTCATTGGCGAGCACCTCGGATTGCTCACGGCGTTCTTCGTTCCGGTCGGACTCATTAGCATCGCGATGCTGTTCGCGAAAGTGGCTCGACCCACGCATGAAGAAGATTCACTGTATAGTGAATCAATTTCCATAAAAGGTTAGACCGCGACGTCTACTAGAAGTATCGTTTGCTCACCCATACCTTTCACGGAGGTTGAGATGGCGCACACGATCGAAGGCGATAGCAGCCGCTGGCTGCGCCTTCTCGTTGCTGCACCCGCCGTGATTCTCGGTGGTGTCGTCCTCTCGTTCACGCTCGGCGCGAGTTCCGCGTCGGCCGAGGACAAACCAGCTCCAACCCTCGGCAGCGGCCTCTCCTCGCTCGTCGGATCGACAACCGATCTCGTCGGTGGCGTCGTCGAAAGCGCCACGAAAACCGTGACGAATACAACGAATTCTGCGGTAAACGTGGTCGAGAAGGTCGCTGCGGCACCCGCTTCGGAAACTCCGGTGAAAGACATCGTGACCTCGGTCGTCGCGGTGGTCCCGACCGCGACCAAGGATGTCACCGACACCGTCGGAACGGTCCTCGACGACACGGAAGACGTCGTCGGTTCGGTTACCGACGACGTGGTTCCCGGTGTCGTCGACGTGGTCGACGGCACGGTCGATGTAATTCTGCCTGGCGGCGATGACACGCTTCCGACAGACCCGATCGACCCCAGCAACCCCGTCGTTTCGGATGACGCATCCACTGACTCCGACGACACGGCGAGCCCGCTGAGTAACCCGGTGGTCCCCTCAGAAAAGGGCAAGACGCCGAAGTCGCACGGAGTTTCGGCGGCCCCGAGTGTTCCAGTCGCCCCGATCCCCGGTCGCGAGCCCTTCACCCCCACACTCTCCCCGAGCTCCGCGGGTAGCCCCGCAGCCGGGGCCGGGCCTGCCGCACTCAGCCTCGACGAGGTCATCCTCGCCCTGCGTGTCGCGCCCGCAACCACCTGCCCGGTGGACGACGATCTGCCGTCGACACCGACCTTCGATACCGACACTTCTCCCGACTAGTCCGGGGTTCTCCCTGCCGTTCTGGGGCAGGAAACGACCCCCGTTGACCGGCGTCCGCCGGCAACCACTAGTTACCTTTTTTGGAGAAGATCATGAATAGAACAGTCAGAAATGCGCTGTGGGGAGCTGGCTTCATAGCCGGACTTTCTCTCCTCGGTGCGGGTGCCGCACACGCGGACACCACCGGTGCCGACGGAATCGGCTCAGGAACCCAGGTGCTCGGAGGGCTCAACCTCCCGGTCTCGCTCGGTGGAAACGCCATCAGCGTGTTGGGTAACTCGAGCTCGTCGAACAGCTCGAACTCCACCCCGGCAGCCTCGACCGGAGGCGGCAGTGGCTCCTCCACGTCGGGAGCCAACGGCACCGCGTCGGGCACCCAGGTGAAGCCGAAGATCACGGTTCCGGTGAACGTGGGTGGCAACGCCATCTCCGTTCTCGGTGACTCGAAGTCCACGGGCTCGA
>Ga0247813_10000559_pt1 | contig 33396 bp, 29 predicted proteins | sample UWRJL169409C1_FD_180719 | JGI IMG/M metagenome (GOLD analysis project Ga0247813, IMG submission 180719) | Plant litter microbial communities from Arlington Agricultural Research Station in Wisconsin, United States - UWRJ-L169-409C-1 | ecosystem: Environmental > Terrestrial > Plant litter >... | reverse complement strand
CGGAAATCGAAAACTTATAAATAAACAACCAAATTAAGTGTAATGGATGGCAAAACTATAAGCAAAGATTTAATGGACAGAATCCTCGAATTAATTAACACCGAAAAGCTGACACCGGATGAAAGGATGATGTATGACCTGAAAATGTTCCACAAGGAAAATTTAAAAAATGCAGATCTCTTCCAATTCCAGGAAGGCAAGGAAGAAGGTAAAATACAAGGAATTGAAATAGGAACTAGAAAAAACACCAGAGAACTTGCTGCAGAAATGAAACTAGAAGGTATACCTTTACCAACGATAGCAAAAATCACAAAGCTGTCCTCAACGGAAATCGAAAACTTATAAATAAACAACCAAATTAAGTGTAATGGATGGCAAAACTATAAGCAAAGATTTAATGGACAGAATCCTCGAATTAATTAACGCCGAAAAGCTACTAAAAGATTGGGAGCAGCATCAGTTGTTTTAAAATAAAGATATGGGAATTGCAAAGAGAGACATCAATACCCCCAACTGAGGAACATCATACACATCACTAATCACCAATATATCAATCTGATAGACCAATCACATTGATGATACATGTTTTATGTGACATTCATAGTTTAAATGTATTTCGGCATAGTAATCGCGCATAGTAAATACATCAATCCTATGTAGCTATGAAAACATCTACTCACCACTACAGCCCTTTTAGTCCATACGCCAGAAAATGGATGATCACAATTGGAACACTTGCATTTGTTGCGACATTGGCTTACGCCTTAAGCACGGGTGTGATTTCTTATTTAAACTACTAACTCACGTTCCTCTTTTTTAGCAGCCATGGGCTTTTGAAAATAGGAAAACCGCAAGCCTTTCGGATTGCGGTTCTGAGAGTTTATTTAGTATTTTAATTTCGAAACTACAGTGATACTTCCGCCTTTAACTTCAAGACCTTTTGTAGCCACACCTGTTGTACCATTGATGGAGTAAACGAAGTTACCATCTGGCGAATTAATACCAATGAAGATTGCAGTTGCATCATCGTTGGTAACATTATATCTGCCTACAGTTGTGCTGGTAATAATTTGTGGCTGACCAGTTACCCATGTAAATGTTTGCGCATATACATCAACTACAGCCAATTTCGCTGCTCCTGTTGCCAGACCTACGTTACCGTACATCTGCACCAATACTTTTCCGTTACCGATATAGGCACTTGAGGCTATTTTATAACCACCTGATTTTGTCTGAAGATTGAAGAAGTAACTCTGATCAAATTCCGTAGTACCTTTATTGATTTTGATTACTGCAGATGGCTTAGTCGATATTCCTGCACCATTGCTTGTTGCTATTGCGCCAGAGAAACCATAGGCATCACCTTTTTCATCCTGGAATAAGCCATTGGTAAAATAAGCACCTAAATAACTTGTACGACCGTCTCTGATAACCTTTTCAAGTTTCAATGCAGGATAACTGTAAACCGCTACCCATGTACTGTCTGGAAATTGTGTTCCAAAGTTATCTACACCATCTCCTTTAATACTCATGAAAGGCATAAATACTTTATCGCCAACTTGCGTAGCCCAAGTGTAATGTGCACGCTCACCTTTAGTAGTTAGCAGTTTAGTGTCTTGTTGAGCCTCACCTACTACTAGTGATTTCTCGGCATCGATACGATACATGTAAGAAATGGATGCACCACTTCTTGGTACTTTAATCGTAACAACGTCTTTATCTACAGGAGCAAAAACCTGTACTGTCTCGGCCTGGAAGTTTGATGTTTTAACAATTTTACCTTCTGCACTCAGGGCATAGGTTGTAACCGCTCCTGGATTACCTTGTCCGTATAACAAGCTGAAAAACCTGTTTTGCGTAGTGATATAATAACGGTATGACCCATCTTGTTCTATACCATTTCCAGCCGTGGTTATGCTGCCTGTAGTCAGGTTATCTGCGGTTAACACGTAATCTGCAATACCTGCTGCACCTGTGGTAGCAGTAATAATGTATTTTGTATTGCGGGTGTCTAAAGATGCTTCCCCGTTTGGTGAAGAATCTGAATCTTTACTGCATGAGCTCAGTCCAACTGCACAAACTGCAGCGAAAAGGAAATTTTTGTAATGTTTATTCATGATTTTGTGTTTTACAATTTACTGTATTTTAATGCTGATAATTGATTATTTTATTGAAGTGATTTGTTAAAAAAGTAACGTACTTTAATGTAGAAAGCACGACTAGGTTTTTGTAAGGAGAAGTTATCGTATAACCTGTTATCAAGCAGATTTTTACATTCCAGCGCTATATTATATTTTCCATTGGCCAATACATAAGTGGCATTTACTTCGTGATTGAATTGTCGTGGGATATTATTCTTGTATTGCGTATCGCCTCTTCCTGGCCATGACAGATAATAAGTATTTACAAACAGCAAATTGTAACCCAGGGAAAGGTTATTGCCTTTTTTAACTACATCGTTAAAGAAGTATGAGGCATCGAGGTTCCCGAAAAAATAGGGAATATTTGGGATTCTGTCTTTATACCAGGCAGATACCTGTGTTTCACCTGGTTCATACATCGTGTGGTTACGAAGGTTTTGGTAGGTCACATTCACACCGGCAGTAAATCTTTGCTTATAGGAATATCTTATCTCTGCGTCTATCCCTGCATTGCGTACACTGCCCTGATTGGAAAGTGTAGTCATGGTCTGATTTAGGTTAAGTTCAGGCCTGATAAAATCTACTGAGTTACGGTATAACAGATTGACATCGAGCGTTAACGCGTGGATTTTACTGAAGCTGGTCTGATAACTTAAACCAAGATTCGCATTATCACTGCTTTCAGGTCTGAGGCCAAGGTTACCTGCAAAATTTTCTGTCACGTTTCCAAAAAACTCTTCTGGAGTAGGTAAACGGTATGTCTTTTCATAGGAAGCTTTTAGTTGCAGGTTCTGCTTGATATAATAACTGGTAGCAACACCATAACCTAGCTTAGATCTTTTATCCTCAAAATGTTGGTATTGAATATCTCCCGGAGTATTGGAAGGATTAAAACTTCTGGTATAATTGGTCTTCAGGTCATATTGCTTCGCAAACAGGGAAGTACTCCATTTTTCATTCAGGTCAAATTTGTAACCGACACCCAATATATTCTTTGTAGATTTTTTTGGTTGCTGATAGGCAGCTGAGTTTGGATAAAGTTCATCTGCTTCCTTACGGTCAAATGTATTGTAGGTATTATTTACCAGGATAGAATGGCGATCACTAATCTTATAACTTACGTTCATCGTAGCCAAGCCATTGTTGTTTTTAAATATATTCAGGCTTCGACCCTGACTTTCAGACCCCGGACCACTGTATTGCTTAAATTGCCCCAACCAATTGTATTTCCTATTCGCAGTATCGATGAGTTGCTCTTCACCAAAGTTGAAGTTTCCGGTAACGCTCACATTCAAACCTTTAAGAAACAAATCGTTTTTCTGGTATTTTAGCGTCGGCATGATGGTATTCCCCCTCCTTCTTCTTTCACCGAAAACACTTTCCATTCTTGCGCCAGTCTGGATATCTGATTTACTCGCGCCACCAGTGAAGCCAAACAGCAGCTTGTCTGCCCATTTTTTTCCTGTTACACCTATGTTTAATATTACCGTCTCATTTCTGTATTTATCATGAAATCTCCTTAATCGGGCCTCAGGATAATAGAAACCGGTGTTTAAATCGGCAGTCTCCATATTGACCCAGTAATTATTATCTGAATAGTTCTGGAAAGCATTTAACTGTACGGTAAAACCATTTTTTCCTACATAACCGGCATTTAATGTACTACGGTGTGTATTGAAAGAACCGAATGAATAAGAAGCATCAACATAAGTTCGCGGACTGTTATTGGTTACAATATTAATTGCACCGCCCAACGCATCTCCGCCAAGCCAGATTGGCACAACACCTTTATATACTTCAACGCGTTCAGCCAGGTTAACGGGAATATTATTGATCTGAAAGGAAGAACCAAAATTATCCATGGGTACGCCATCGAGGAAGAATTTGACCTGGTTACCGGTAAATCCGTTCAAAGACAAATCTGCACGGGAACCTACACCTCCTGATTCACGTACACGCACACCGGAAACCCTGTCCAGCGCATGGGAAAGATCTAATGTAGAGTTATGCAGTTTTTTAGCATCTATAGAGATTACATTATAGGATTGTTTGTTGATCTTCTGATTTTCTGTACGCCCCATTACAGTGATGTTCTCGAGTTCGTTTACGGTACTCTCCATTTTAAATAAAAAAGAAAGGTCCTTATCTCCTTTAACGTCAACTTGTTTTTTGATGGTCGTATAACCAACTACAGAAATGACCAGGTTATATTTTCCTGCAGAAACACCTCTGAGTTGGTACTTCCCCTGCTGGTCTGTTACAGCGTTGATACGGGTATTTTCTAAACGGACTGAAGCATGTGGAATAACTTCTCCTGATTTTTCTTTGACATCTCCGGATATGGTAACCGTTTGATTTTGCTGAGCAAAAGAGATAATGGATAACAATAAGAGCAGACTGCTGAGTAAATATTTTTTGATAAGCATTACACTAATTAGACTAATTATAAATAACTTTGGTGCGAAAGTAGGGTCTATGTGTGGATTAGATTAGGGAAAAAGGGATTATTATTTTGTAAAAACGGATTATTTTGAAAGTCGAATCAAAACTTGTAGGGCATGGGGAATGGCTGGTGAAAAAAGAAGTGGAAGATCAGTACGATCAGGAAAGCCTCATCAGCGAGGAATTAATTACGGTTAGAGGCGATTGTCTGGAACTGATTAAAAGCAGGATACTAAGTACAAGTGGTTTTATTTTAATAGATACCCAGTTGTTTTTTACAAAATCGGAAACGGATGTGTTTGAGATTAAGGGCGACTGTGTAGTGATGAGTTTCATGTATGGCAGCGATGTAGAGCTGAGTGTAGATTCCATGGATAATCCCGAATTTACAAAGCCAAACAGACATAACATATGGTATGCCCCAAATTACACTGGTACGTATATTATGCCTGCATACAAACAGATAAATTATTTATGTGCGGTATTGTCTAAAGATTTTTACCACACACTGATCGGCATGGGCCCCGCCTTGCACCGGGATTTTTCTAGTCATATAGAGAAGGGAATTCCCTCCTACTTATCTGCAACTTATCTGCCACTAACACCTGATATTCAATGGGTGATCCAGGAGATCAGGAACTGCAAAAGAACTGGTCTCTTAAAACGGATTTATATGGAGACCAAAATCAGGGAGCTGCTCTTACTGCAAATTGAAATACTGATGGAACAGAAGGCAGAACCGGAAATGCTGATGGATAGCTCGGACTTTAACAAATTGCAACAAGCCAGGCAAATCCTGGATAGCAATTTTACACATGCACCTACGCTCCCGGAGTTATCGAGAAAGATCTCCCTAAATGAGTTTAAGCTCAAAAAAGGATTTAAAGCTTGTTTCGGTGATACGGTAAAGAGTTATATCATTAAACTGCGGATGGAAAAAGCAAAAGAATTGTTCAGATCAAACACTACTCCGGTCAGTGAAGTAGCGTACGAATGTGGTTATAAAGATGTTTCGCACTTTTCAGCTGCTTTTAAGAGTTTTTACGGACTGTCTCCTCAGAAATTCAAGATGCAGGGAAATATGGTCCTTGGTCTGTTTTATTCTTTACTCCTGATTTGATTTTTGCGCTGAAGCAATTTTCTTTTTGTTAACCACAATTCAATTTTATGGGATTAATTTAGCTCATGGAAGAAAATACGGTTATCAGGAAAGAAGATAAGCTTTGGAAAGTAATTATGGAGGAGCTGTTCAGCGACTTTATCTCGTTTCTTCACCCAGGAATAGAGCAGGTACTGGATCTGGAAAGAGGCTATCAGTTTCTGGATAAAGAGCTGGAGCAGGTATTTCACTCGGAGGAAGAAGCCGGCTCATCAAAGCTGGTTGACAAACTGGTGAGAGTTTACTCGCATGATGGTAACGAAGAATTCGTTTTGTTACATTTTGAATTTCAAGCACAATACAGGGCTAATTTTGAAAAAAGGATGTTTACGTATTTCTCCAGACTGATGGATAAGTATGATAGACCCATATCGGCTTATGCGATATTTACTGAAGCAACGAAAAGAGAGAGGCCGGATGTATTTAGTGTTTCCTTCCTGGGGACTGAACTGAATTACAAGTTCAATACGTATCAATTATCAACGCCAACGAATGAAGAACTGCTCGCTGATTCAAATCCTTTTGCAATGGTTGTGCTAGCCGCAAGGGGAGCTTTCAGGAATAAAAAAATAACTGATGCCCGGGAAAGGGACAGATTACTGCTGGATTTTAAAATAGATCTTATTAAAAGGCTAGCATCATCATCAATTGACATCGATAAAAGAAAACATATATTAATTTTCATTAAAAGGTATATTATATTTGAATTAAAGGAAACTATTGTTAAATTTGAAGAACAATTAAAAACGGTTTTAGAAAAAACAAATATGGGATTTGTAGATCAAGTGGTTGAGATCGAAGTAGACAGATATAAAGAGGGCTGGCACCTTGAAGGGAAGCTGGAAGGGAAAATGGAGCAAGCAAAAATATCAGTTCGTAACCTGATCAAAAAATCTAATTTCTCCGACAGAGACATTGCTAAACTAAATGATGTGAGTTTAAAATTCGTTAAAAACATAAGAGCACAAATTGGATCAACTGCACTACAGGCTTGACAGAATTTACTTCGCTTTTGACGCCTCAAAACCGTCAAGAGCCCACGATGGTCAACTGTATAGCTTTTGCATTTGAGCCTGGAAATAGCTGGTTCGCTTGGTAGTGCCTGTATCTTTTTTGGTAACTTCCTTATCAGTATTCCTCAAAGTCTTTTGTTGATATACTTCAAAGTGTTTTTTCAGTTCATTCTTTTTTTTCCATTTCAGGAAATCGAAACTATATTCCCGGCATTCATATACGATTGCTTTGAGCTTAGCGGCAGGGATTTTTTTGACGATACTCTCAGGATGTACACCGCAGCGATATAAAACCTCATTTTTGATGATATTCCCTACTCCGCTAAAAATATGCTGATCAAGCAAAACATCGCAAATCTTTTTATCTCCCAGATCTTTCAACTTCACTAAGGCTTTTTTTTCATCCCATTCATCACTCATTACATCAGCGCTGAAATCATACAGTTCTTCAAGGGACTGATCCAAACGCTCTACGCTGCAAACATAAAAATAGACACTGTCATCGTTAAAATGTAGCGCAAGCTTTGGGTTCACCTTTTTGGGTTCATGGAACTGGTAACTACCAAATAGTCCAAAGTGAATCCGAATGGTAAAATCACTGAAACAAATAAAAAAATGCTTGCCCCAGGATTTGAAATCGACAATCTTCTTATGCTCCAATGCATCCATATCAATTTCAGCATAACCAGAAGCTTCGGCAACAATCTTATGTTTTAAATAAGAGATCTTTTCCTTTAAAATAACAATAGATGGTCCTTCGGGCATAGTCCTTTTATGAATTCTGAGTAGTATAAGCTGCAAAACACTTAAAATGTTTGACCGGATTATTTTTCGCGCAAACGGGAGGCTATTTTCATTTTGGTAACCACAATTCAATTTTATGGGATTAATTTAGCTCATGGAAGAAAAAAAGATAATTAGAAAAGAAGATAATCTTTGGAAAGTAATTATGGAGGAGCTGTTCACTGATTTTATCTCCTTTCTTCACCCCGGAATAGAGCAGGTACTAGATCTGGAAAGAGGCTATCAGTTTCTGGATAAAGAGTTGGAGCAGGTATTTCACTCGGAGGAAGAAGCCGGCTCAACTAAGCTGGTTGACAAACTGGTGAGAGTTTACTCGCATGATGGTAACGAAGAATTCGTTTTGTTACATTTCGAATTTCAAGCACAATACAGGGCTAATTTTGAAAAAAGGATGTTTACGTATTTCTCCAGACTGATGGATAAGTATGATAGACCTATATCGGCTTATGCGATATTTACTGAAGCAACGAAAAAAGAGAGGCCGGATGTATTTAGTGTTTCCTTCCTGGGGACTGAACTGAATTACAAATTCAATACATATCAATTATCAACGCCAACGAATGAAGAACTGCTCGCTGATTCAAATCCTTTTGCAATGGTTGTGCTAGCCGCAAGGGGAGCTTTCAGGAATAAAAAAATAACTGATGCCCGGGAAAGGGACAGATTACTGCTGGATTTTAAATTAGATCTTATTAAAAGGCTAGCATCATCATCAATTGACATCGATAAAAGAAAACATATATTTATTTTCATTAAAAGGTACATTAAATTTGAATTAAAGGAAACTATTGTTAAATTTGAAGAACAATTAAAAACAGTTTTAGAAAAAACAAATATGGGATTTGTAGATCAAGTGGTTGAGATCGAAGTAAACAGATATAAAGATGGCTGGCACCTTGAAGGGAAACTGGAAGGGAAATTGGAAGGAAAAATGGAGCAAGCAAAAATATCAGTTCGTAACCTGATCAAAAAATCTAATTTCTCCGACAGAGATATTGCGCAGCTTAATAACGTGTCTTTAAAATTCGTTAAAAGTATAAGAGAAAAGGGCTGAGAAGCCCTTTCATTCTCCTTTACATAATGTAGAACTTCTCTCTGTACTCACTTGGTGTCATGCCGACAGCCTTTCTAAACACTTTTCTAAAAGCCTTCGGATCATTATAGCCAGATTTAAATATCACCTCTGCCATCTGCTCGCTTGTTTGCTCGAGCATCTTCTTGGCCGCAGCAATGCGCGTCTGCTGTAGATATTCTATAGGGGTAATTCCTGTTACCATTTTAAACCGCCGCAAGATATTTCTTCTGCTCGCCGGAATATCCTTGATCATCTCCTCAATAGTACCGGTATTGTGATAAGCCGTTTCTATCTTGCGTTGAGCCATCGCCACCAGGTCATCATTGTGTTTCTGGGAAATCTGGAAGGTGCTGAAATAAGACTGGTTATGCCTGTCCATATCGATCGCAAAAACTTTTGCCACTCTTACTGTTACTTCCCTGCCACAATGCAGCTGGATCAGGTGCAACATCAGGTGGAAGCTGGAAGTAGCTCCTCCGCTGGTATACAGACGGCCATCTTGAGTCACTGTTTTTTCGGATTGCAGGTTTACGTCAGGAAAAGCCGCAGTAAAAGCCGGACAAGCGTCAACGTGAGTAGTGGCTAACTTGCCTGCAAGCAAACCTGTCGCTGCCAGTAAAAAAGCACCGGTACAGAAACTGGCCAGCTCCGCCCCGGCGGCAAATTGTTGACTGAGCCATTTTATAGCGGGGCCATTATCTTTTAATGCTGCACTGATATCTTCACCCACAAATGAAGGAATGAGTATCAGATCCTGAACAGACTCATCTGTGATAGGGATGAGCTGATGGTTGTTGAATACAGTATCGCGTGTATACCGGTTTTCACCCTCGTCATAAAAAAGACTAATTGAAAAAGGAGCAGATTCGCCATCTGCTGCATAAAATTTGTTTACCGTTTCAAAAACGTCAAGTATAGCGGCAACACTCAATAGCCTGTAATGATTGCTTAACAGGAGTCCTAGTTTTATCATATCTGGTCAGAATAAACACTAATATAAGTCTTTTGAACAAATTCGGTTAATTCGAATTTACTACATTTGCGCAAAAAATAGATAATTTATGATAGCTCACCACGTTTTATTCTGGCTGAAAGCCGATACTACAGCAGATCAACAAATTGCCTTCAGAAAAGGTCTTGAATCTCTGGAAAAAGTAGAATCTGTTAAAAATATCCATATTGGAACACCTGCGGCTATTGAACGCTCGGTAGTGGATACAACTTATAGCTTCTCTTTGGTTGTATTTTTCGACGACCTTGCAGGTCACGATGTTTACCAGACACATGCAGTACATCTTGCATTTTTAGATGAATTCCGCGGCTTGTTTGAAAAAGTAATCATTTACGACGCGGACTAAATCGTAAAATGCTGATATACCAAAATATCAGCATTTTTTAATATTTCAGGGCATATGAAAGCTGAAATAGCGACTAAAAACGATTATCAGGATTCTCCTGTAATACGGAAAGGATATTATCTGAAGGATCTTTAAACCACGCAATTTCTGGTCCGCCACCATGAAATACGCCCTCATCATCTGTTTCAAAGCCTTCTTCTTTGTAGATAATAAATTTTAAGCCTTTATTCCTCAGCTGCTGCATGGCTGCTTTAAGATCTTTCACAGGAAAATTCAGCACGGTATATGTTGCCGGCACATGATTTTCCTTCCCATATACGAGGACATTGGCCCCGCCAGCAAGATTCAAAATCAACTGTCCCATTGTTTCAGAGACCTCCAGCCCTAAAGTCTGACTATAAAACTCTTTTGCAATTGCTACGTCTTTTACGGAAAAACCACTAAACGCTTTAACTTCTTTAAACATAATGTTATGATTTATGGTGATAATGAACTCAAGATGGAGCGCGTTCTAACAAACATAAGCCTAACGATCGAAATACGCGGGGGTCGGAGGAGTCAATTTTAGGGGTTGAACACGACAGGTATATCAGCTGCAGAAATATTGTTAGTGAAGAGATTCAATCACGAGCAATATCGCATGGTTACTTAATGCTTCGATTTCAATGTGTTTTGCATTGGATAAGGTCAATCCATCCCTGGGATGCAGCAATCTGCCTTCAATCTCAAACGCACCAGCAATTACAAAAGCAAAAAAGTCCGCTTCCCCATTTTTCATTTCATAAATGGTTTCTGCTCTTCCCGTAAAACGACCTATGCTTAAACGAAATGGAAGCGTTGCAAAAGCTGAAGGGGAAAGGACTTCCATCAGCTGATTTCTGTGTGCATCAAAATCAAACAGGACCGGATCAAATGACAAGGCTTGTGCGATGAAAGAATCACGAATCCTGATTGCTAGAAAATTGACCGCATCAGATACATAGGGGTTGGTTAAAACCAGGGTGGTGGCGGCCAGCATAGAGGAAACTTTAACTTCTCCTACATTTACCTCAACCGCTTCACCTAGCTGATCCTCATAGTATAAATCGCCCGTAACAGGTAATATAATGACATATCCAGCTTCGATATATTGCAATTCCATCCTTCCATCAGCAGGCAATATCTGGTCGGTCAGCCTCATGGCGCCTGACGTTATTAATCCACTTGGTTCTATAAAAATTCTTCCATGTACACCTGTCATATTTTCAATTTTAAAGAGTGGATACTTACAAAAGGCTGGAGCTGATAGAGAGCAGTAAGCAATGTACCGTCATTACCAGCAGGAACTGCAGGGTCTGACACCAACAGAAAATTGCCGATCGTATCATGCCAGATCATGGTATTAGAGTAAAAGCTGATCGCAACCTGATGTGCTGAAGGATTTCTGATATCGGAATTGATCAGCTCAAACCTGTAGCTATCGAAATTCAGGAATCGTTTTCCTAGTGCGTCAAAGAGATCAGGCATCCCGCCCTGTAGCTGCTTGATATATCCTGAAATAGAGGGACTAACCAGAAAATGCAACCGTTCCGCATCAGGCCGTTGATGAACCAGTTCCGCAAAAGTATGGTATGGCAACCCCTGGCTAAAATTCTGGAACTGCATTTTAAATTCCATGTAAGAATCTTCAAATACCATTTTTTCCCAGGGGAGGGAAGAGCTGGAATCAATAATCTTCCTGTAGCAAAAAACGATTGCATTGTTATTCATCATCCTGGCACGTTAATTTTAATGGATAAATCGAAACCTGCGGCAATACTCCCTGTTACTGTGGCAATCTCTAATTTAGTAGTATCATCGCTAAATACATTATCATTCGCATTGGTAGTATAACCGCTCATGCCTTTGGAATATCCATTTACTATTGCCACGGCAGAACCAGATCCTTCAGGGAAAGCAATCTGTGTTACTTTCAATGAAGTACCACTGGCATTGTACACATGCACATGGATGTGGGTAGCGCGACCACTGTACCAACCCGGAAAAATACTGGTAAAAGTAACGAGACCGCTAGCATCTGTGACCTGCCTGCCGCGTAAAAAATGTACTGACTGGTAATTTGTGGACTGCATACCGGAACCTCCGTATTCAGAATAATTGCCTTCGGCATCACAATGCCAGACATCCACTATTACTCCGGCCAATGCCGCACAGTTGTTGTTTACATTTGCAATAGTCAGCTTAGCGGTCATTTTATAACCTGTCCTGCCATCGGTAATATCACTTCTCACATAACCGGATGGTGTTTTTGTTGGAAATGGCCCTTCTGTTTCTGTAGGTGCTACAGCGCAGGTTGTACTGCTTGTCCCGGAACCGGAATTGGAAACTGTTTCCGTGCTTATTGCTGTAGCTGAATCTTTTTTGCAGGCTTCCCACAATACTGGAGTAGAAATGGCACCGACCATTAAACTTCTCAAAAAACTTTTTCTTTCCATATTGTCATTTATAAATATTACCTCACAAAGGTGTAAAGGCTATAGCACTGTTTCGCTGATGTGCCGATAAACAGGACGTTTGTATCGGTAAAGCCATCAGGGATTTTTATTCATCTATACATTTGAGGGATTGACCGATAGAAAGCTGATTTTTCAAAAAAATTAGGTTGATTTGCAGATGACCCGAGCGAAAGTATCAGCTATCATTATCCATATTGCCGCATGGCTGTTATTTATGAGCTTCCCGATTCTTTTTATGAATCAGGGAAAGGATCTGGAAACTGCAATGGCAGCAATTACATCAGGGGTTTATATAAAGTTCTGTTTGTTTTATGTGGTTATCTTTTATCTGAATGCCTGGTACCTCTTCCCAAAGCTGTATTTTAAAAAAAAATACCTGATTTACTGCCTTTCTATTTTAGGATTACTGTTTATTACTCTAACGCTACAACCCTTCGACGGACTCATGGAGAAAAATGGTGAACCTGATCGTGGCGGGCGACCACCACAGTATCATCAGGAGATGCCACCGCCACCGGAGGGCATGCACAAAGCGGGAGAAAATCATCCCGGTGCGCCGCCTCAGGAATACCGCAGCGGTTATCGTTTTGACCTGAACAGCCTGATTATCTTTCTGATGGTAATGGGCATAGGCATCGCTTTAAGAACAATCAGAGAGTGGCAGCTAACCGAAAAAAGGGCAATTCTTGCTGAAGCAGAACGAGCGAATGCAGAACTTTCTTTTTTAAAGGCTCAGATCAATCCGCATTTTTTATACAATACATTAAATAACATTTATACTTTATGCATCACGGGGAGCGAAAATGCAGCGGAAAGTATCATGAAGTTATCTAACATAATGCGCTATGTAACTGATGAAGCAGAAGTAGACTTTGTACCTTTGCAGGGAGAAATAGATTGTATAGAAAATTTCATAGACCTGCAGAAACTCCGGCTGGGAAAAAAAGTAACCCTGGTATATGAAGTTACTGGAGAAACTGCGGGACATACCATCTCGCCGTTGATCTTGATGACATTTATAGAGAACGTGTTTAAATATGGACTCAGTAACCATCTGGAAACACAAATCACGATCACTATCAATGTGGAGGCAGACAAAATAAGTTTCTTCTCACAAAATAGCATATTTGAGCATAAGCGTATTGACAACCGCAAAGGTTTGGGGATCTCCAATACGAGACAGCGACTTGACCACCTCTATCCGGGCAGGTATAACTTAAGTATCAACGATCAGAACGAAATGTTCTCTGTTAAGCTCACGCTTCACTCATAGCGTTATTTTTATATATTTAAGGCTATAATTTGATTATGCCTGTAACAGCTTTGAAATGTATAGCAATTGATGATGAACCGCTGGCACTGGAACTGATCCGTTCTTATGTGAACCGCCTGCCGGAGGTACAACTGATATATACATTTGAGGATGCCATATCTGGTGCAGAATTTCTGGCCAATGCGGAAGTGGATCTGTTATTTCTCGATATCAATATGCCGGATATCTCCGGAATAGACCTCGCAAAAGCCCTGAAAAGCAAACCCATGATTATCTTCACCACTGCCTATAAACAGTTTGCTTTTGATGGTTTTGAACTGGAGGCAGTCGACTATCTCCTGAAACCGATCGACTTTAACAGGTTTGCTAAGGCAGTAAATAAGGCAATAGATATCAAAAAGTACAGGACATCTCCTCCTTTACCTCAGGATGATGCATTTATTTATGTACATTCAGAATACCGGATGATCAAAATCTTGCTGAAAGAGATAGAGTATATTGAAAGCATGGAAGATTATATCAAAATACACCTTGCAACAGAAAAAACCATCCTTACGCTATTGTCTTTAAAAAAGATAATAGAGATACTTCCCAATCAGCAGTTTAAAAGAATCCATCGCAGTTATATTGTTCCTGTTGCAAAGGTTAAATCAGTGCAGCATAAAAAGATCCAGCTAACAACGGTCTTACTTCCTATTGGGGAGAGTTATGCCGAGCAGGTAAAGCTCTGGCTGAATATTTCCGGGAGTAATTAATGAGCTGAGGATGATCATATAAATAATGCACCCCCAGCTAAAATTAGAATAATTTTGAGATGTTAAGCATTATATTTCTTGGTTCGCCAGGAAAGATGCGGGTATAATTATATCCTGCAATCCAGTATTTCTGATTGAGCAGGTTATTGACGTTCATGGATAACCTGATTTGATTAAAGGTATAATACGCAGCCATATCTACCGTTGCAAAAGAAGGCAGCTGCAGGGTAGTCAGCTCTGTGTTTCTGCGGGAATTATAATTGAGTCCCCCTCCAATGCCCAGCCCGGAAAACAAACCATTGAGCAAGCTGTACTTTGCCCAGATATTGGCCAGATGTTTAGGTGCATTGGCTTTCTGCATCCCTATTTCTGCTGCCAGCCCTTCTTTAACAATCGCCCGGTTATAGGCATAATTCATATTGACCGATAAATTAGGGAGGATATTGCCAATCGCTTCTACTTCAAATCCTCTGGATTGCTCCTCTCCTCTTTGTCTTAACAAATTTGTATTGACAGGATCATTGGCATTTACGAGTACATTTTTCTGCTGAATCTGATAAACGGAAAGGTTGAGTGATAAACGATCGCTGAAGAAACTCCCCTTAGCACCACCCTCTATCATATTAGATTTTGAAGGATCAAATGGTCCCCCATTATTTGGATTGGTAAATGTAGACGGACTCTGGGGTTGATATCCTTCGGTATAAGTTCCGTAAAGATTGATTTGCGGGTTCAGCGCATAGATGAGTCCTGCTCTTGGAATGAATGCATGCTGCACAACTTTACTTTCTGCAGCCTGACCATGATTGGTGTAATCAGCATAATATTCCTGTCTGAATCCCAGCAATACCTGCCACTTGCCAATAGTGATCTGATCCTGCAGATAAGCGGCATTGATCATGTATTTACTCGGACTGTAAATGGTGGGTGTGAAGAGGTAACTGGTAGTACTCCTGATAGGATAAGTTACGTTTTCAATATCAAAGAAGGGTACGTTAGGCACAGGATTCCCTTTTGCATCCAATAGATAATCTGCACTTTTTGACTTATCATAACGGGCAATCACACCTGTATTTGTCGCATTGCGGTAACCATTGGCGACATTCTGACTGCCACCTTCGGGACGTATTTGCTGAATGTTATCGTATCCTAAAAGAAGCGTATGTTTTACCGCTCCATGTTCTACCTTCCAGCGGAAAAACAAATTGATGTTATCAGAAGATAGTTTTTGGAGCCGGTCGAATACCTGCATCGCGACTTTACCAGGGAGTTCATTTCCTGCTCCGTCTACGCCATAACCATTACTGGTACGGTGCTCAAGCAATTTTTCATCCCAGCTAAATTTCATATAAGAAATATTCGCAGAGAAATTGTCTGTAAAAGCATGGGTCATGTTAGCACTGAGCTGCACATTTTTCACCTTGTAGAAGTCGTTCGGCGCCCCAATGGCCAGGCTGATTGGTGTAGCAAAAATATCATTGCTGGAACTTGCACCGTAGATCGGCTGACCGCGGTCGATCCTGCTATTGTTGCTGTTGTAAACAAGATCTACATTAATAGAAGTCTTTTTAGAAGGAAAGAAACTGAAAGATGGGGCCACCATATAATTTTCACTAAACTGCAAGGCACGGAAACTATCAGCATTACTATAAGCTGCATTTATCCTGAACAATATGGTGCTGTCGACAATCGGGCCGGTTACATCCGCAGATGCCCTGATGGTATTAAAACTGCCACTGGTAAAACTTAATCCGTAACGTTTCTCCTGCAAAGGTTTTTTAGTTACAAAATTGATCGTTCCCCCCGGTGTGGCATTTCCGAAAAGGGCAGATGCCGGGCCTTTGATTACTTCTATCCTTTCCAGGTTTGCGGTAACCGGCTGATCAAAATAGCCAAATGCCGCTCGTAGTCCGTTGATCAGTCGCGGTTGATTTTCTCCCGTTCTGAATCCGCGGATCACGATATCATTATAGTTAGAATACCTGTTTACGCCGCTCATCATTTTAGTCGCATCCCAGGCACGTTCAATTTGCCTGTCGGCGATCAGCTCCTTCGTCACAATACTCACTGCCTGAGGGATATCCTTCAGATAAGTTGCGGTTTTGGTAGCACCAAAGGTATAATCACTTTTATAAGAGGTGCTTTTGCGCCCGGTGATCTCTACTTGCTGCAGATTTTCATCAGCGGCTGATAATTGGAAGTTACTCTTTTGGTTTTGTCCGGCAACAATGGTAAACGTTTGCTGCTGCCGTTTATAGCCGGTACCTGACAAACGTATCTTCAGTTTACCCGGTTGCAGATTGATGAGCTTGAATTCTCCAGAGAGGTTGGTTGACAGTTGCGCATTTTCACCCTCGATGCTGATGTTAATACCCGCCAACGGTTTACCCTGTTGGTCGCTTACTTTGCCAGAGAAGGTGGTGGGCGATTGTCCATAAACATCAGCACTAGTCAATAACGACCAGATACTGAAAATGACAGCGATGTAGAAACTATTTTTTTGAAGCGTTTTCATGTATGTTTAGTAAATGTTTCTTTTAGCAGATTGATAAATAATTAAGGCGGTGCTGAGCACGATGATATTGCTGATCAGTAAAACCAGTAATCCGGAATTTACCCGCTGCCAGTCGGGCTTTGCCGTGAAAGAATGCTGAGGTTCCTGATCGAAATCAGCATGGGTAAAAGGTTTGTCCTTATACAAAAAAGGATAATAAAAATCCTTCAGCCTGTTATGATAAGCCTTTGTGCTGTCGACGAATGCCAGTTGCTGTTTGAGATCTGTACCCGCCATTCCCGTTAACATCTGTTGTAATACCGCCGGGGCACTCAGGATACTTAAAGATGCGCTAAAATTCTGTCGTTCCACCATTTTACGCATATAGTCCTGGTAAAGCTGTTCTACCGACTGATCTCCGAGTTCCTGAAAAGCGAAATACCATTTCCATTTGAATTTCCCTGCTACAGAAGAGGTATGGCTGAACTGTGGATAACGTATAAAAAAACGTTCCATCGTTTCTGCCTTTGGTCTGTCCCACCCCGCGTGGACTTCATCACGTTGTTTCAGGCTAAGTTGTAATCCTTCAGCTACAGGCTTTTTCACTTCTGCCAGTACATTAATCAGGACCGGAAAAATAATAGTCAGTAACAACCAGATACCTAACAAGGTAATGGCGTTAAAAGAGGAGCTTTTATGGAGTGTGGCGATGCAGCAAACTATTCCAAGCCAGAAAAGGCTGTACAAAATGACCGAGAGCAGCCATAATAAAATGCGCTGATCTGGCTGTGCGTGGCTCCATACAATTCCAATCAGAGAAAGACTGAGTATTAACCCAAGAATCAGTGTGAAACGGAACAGTAATTTTGCCAGTAAAACAGTAGATAATGATAAGGGTTGCGCCAGCAATAGACGCAAGGTGCCTTTTTCTTTCTCCGTGGAAAGTATATTGAAACTGATCGCAATGATGAACAAAGGCAAGAGAAAGACGAAAACAAAAGAAAGGTCAAAACTTCCGGCGGCCAGTTTATTTGGATTTGTATTTTCCGAATTATACAATTGTGCCTGTACGGCGAGCAGCCTGATCTTAAGATAAGGTGCATTCACATCCCTCTGCCCGATCGCAAGGGCTGCCCAGCTATCGGGGTTGTTTTTCGAGAATGCAGAATGGTAATAACCTATATCACCTGCATCTGCATCGCCAGGATATTTAACCTTCATTTCTGCAATGTTTTCATTGTACAGCCCGTTAAGGTTTTCGATTTTCTGACGCTGTGTATCCATCGCTGCCGTGCCTGAAAAGATCCCATAAAAACCACAGGCCAGCATCAGCAAGGTAAATAGCAGCAGGCTTTTTTCAGCTCTGAAGTTAAGCCATTCGTAATAAAAAAGAATTCGTATCTGCTTCATCTGTTAAATGTTTTTAAGGTTGCCAATCAGGAAAATAGAAAGGAAATAAATCAGGATTGTCCAGAACAGTAATGCTGTCACCGCTATGACCTGATTGTTCAATGCCCATGATATTTTGGGCATCTCGTAATTGAAATCGGGATACTTTTCCCAGATCTCCTTACTTAACCTTGTTTCTTTATCCTTATACTGCATTTTCGTGGCCTGCTGCCCATTTAAGAACTGTGCAAGCGCAAACCTGTATTTTTCTGCTGCGTTCAGGAAATCGACATAATGTGCGAAGTCTGATCCTGCCATACCCATAGATACATTCCTTACAGCCAGGTAAGGATCAATAAACCCTGCCCAGACAGCGATCTGATCTTGTTGACGGTAGGTAGCAACCAGCTCTTCAAAATGTTGCTGATATACTTTACTGCTGAAGGCTTCACCCTCAGCCATCACTAGTCCGTCTACATTTACAGGAAGCTGACTGAGTGAATCCACTTTATATTTGAGCAGCAATGCCTTTTTAAAATCGGCCGTACGCTTGTCGAGTGGATCATGCCCGTTCATTCCTTCTTTTGCTTCATGATGTACTTCAGCGTCCATCTCTGCCTTTGATGGTGTGGCATACAAAGAACCGCCTAAATTAGCCGCAGCTTTTGGCAGTAATACACAGGTAAAAATCCAGATACCCAACAAGGTGATCAAAGCGGTGCGGGAGTGTTTGCTTAGTGCAGAGATCAGTACCGATCCCGTGATAAAAATGAAGAAATACAAGACATATGAAATGATAAAAACAATAATCCGAAGGATCAGATCCGTATTCCAGCTAAAGTTGTTCAGCGTAAAAAGAAATAAAGCCGCAAGCGCAATGGATGGCACAACAATCAGCGCCAGCACTTTGCTGTAACCTGCTATTTTTGCCGCTGCGATCTGCCTTAAAGATATGCCCTGACTTAACAATACTTTAAGCGTATCCTCTTCTTTTTCTTGCGTAAAAGCGTTGAAACATAAAAATATGATCAATATAGGTATCAGCCATTGCATCACAAAGGCTACTGTCATTTCCCCGAAACGCGTGAGGGAGCCCGATTGCTGAGCCTGACTAAAGTTGGCGCTGTTTTGCTGGTGTGCCTCCATATAAACCATCGATCCGGTGAAAGAATCTAATCCAAAATCCAGGAAACTTAAGACCGGTTTAGGTCTGAATGCATAAGAACCATAATGTGCTACACGATGCGGATGCCTGTCTGGTTGCTCATGAAAACTTTCATTGGCCGATTCCTGTGCAGCTTTCTGCTGTCCTTCTATCAATTGATAACTAATGAAACCCGTTAATGCGGCGGTGAGTAATAATAATAGAATAATACTACCCAGCAGTAGAAACCGCCGATCCCGCAGTGCTGTAGTGAATTCTTTTTGAGCTATTGTTCTGATCATTTTAATTCTTCATATAGTCTAAATACAATTGCTCAATTTCTCCAGCATTTAGCCGGGATCCATCCAGCATATCGATCAGCTTTCCGTTTTTCATAATCCCTATTCTGGAGCTGACTTCCCTTGCACGAAAAATATCATGTGTAGCCATAAAGACCGCCGTTCCCTGTGCGCTCAGCTGGATAAGCAGCTCTGAAAATTCGTTACTTGCCTTCGGATCCAGCCCTGAAGTCGGCTCATCCAGCAATAAGATTTTAGCATTTTTAGCTACTGCCGCTGCGATGCCTACCTTTTGGCGCATCCCTTTGGAATAAGAACCTACCCTCTTACCGATCGCATCAGTTTGGAGTCCGGCTTGCTCCAGGTAACTCACTAATTCTTCTTTGCTATAGTCGAAACCCGCCAGCGCACTCAGCAACGCCAGGTTTTCAATACCTGTCAGGTTCTGGTATAACATCACCTGCTCAGGAATATAAGCCAGGTGTTTTTTAATCCCTACAGGATCTTTTGAGACCTCCGTTCCATTAATATACGCGGCACCAGAAGTAGGCTGTATAAAACCAAGAAAGAGGTTAATAGTAGTAGATTTACCCGCACCATTTGGTCCGAGGAGACTAAAAATTTCTCCTTTGCGCAATTCAAGATTAAGGGACTGAAGCGCATGCTTATCCCCATAGTTTTTACTCAGCTCAGCAGCTGTTAATACGATATCCATAAATAATATAAATTGGTGATCCGGCTATTGCTGTTGAAGCAAAAGCGGCATGTCTGTACACGGCCAGCCTTAGCGGCTAAACCTTAAGAAATAATAAACAGAGAAGAAGGCGGACCTTTATTGGTCCATAAGTTGACTGCGGTATCAAATAACTGCTGTGCAGTATCTGGCTGAACAGGAATCAACACCATCGCAGGAACATAAATATAAGTTAATACTGAGTTATCAAAATAATGATGTTGCAGATGTGTGAGATCCTTACATAATTTACATGCTGATACCAGTTTGATACCATGTGTTGACGTAGTATGCTTTTTAATTGCAGATACCTGTACATGTTCCTGTTCATCCACATGGTGATGCAGCGCTTCAGCAAATTGCGTTACCGAAAATATCAGCAGCAGGATGCAGGCGATTAAACAGGAAGCTTGACGTTTGATTACAATCATATTAAATTCCGCCACAAAGTTGCGTCTATTTTTTATGGAATCCTATTTTATCTTGAAAAAAGAGCCAGGCGGTATTTGAATTTAATTCGACATCTATCCAAGCAATGAATTTCTCATATTCAATTTCTGTTTTAATAATTTGCTATCGCATGTGATTCATCTTGTCCCATTATTATCAGTGATACATTAAATAAGGCATCTTCACTAATCTTTGTTCTTTTCTTTTCCCAGTAGTAAGCTGACATCTTGGTCTGTTCTTTCCCCTTTTGAAGTCACAGGCTTTGCTTTATTCGGGCTTTCCACATAACTATCCTCTATGCTTGTACTCTTCATGATTGACTTTAATTGCTGGATAGCAGCATTTCTAAGAAGAACTAATCTATTCTCACTATCTATCTTATTCCTTATTAATTCAGCATTAAATGTTTCCAAACTATTCAATACAATTAATTGATATGTGTCTGCAAAATCCCTAAGATTATATCCCTGTAAAACAAGTTTAGGATTATTATCTCTCCATTCTTTTGAAGTGTATCCATACATAGCAATATATAGAAGGTCCGCCTCTTCGGCATACACGAATCTTTCTTTTTCTTTTGGAAGTTTCTTAAAAGGTATTAAAACGTCTTTGATGGCGTCAGTTTGTATTTTGTAATTGGCTTTAGTAAGAAATCTTCTAAAATCCCATACTTGATTGAGGGAATTCGACTCATTTTCTTTTAGCCTTCTAAATTCCCTCACTATCAGCAATTTAAAAATAGGATCCAACCAAGTGCAAAATTCTAACGCAATATCTTCATGAGCATATGTACCGCCATATCTGCCCGGTTTAGCCTCTAATCCTATAGCTTTTGTTGATTCTACCCACTTCTTTGCCGAAAGATTAAATCTATTCACACCTGCTTCATTTTTAATTACCCCGAATTCAGGGTAATTAAAATTTGGATTTTCAATAGCCTCCCATGCACCTAAAAATTCAATTGTATTTTTGTTGCTTAGCCACCTATCAATAGTGCCATTTCCATTACCCCCAGCGTATGCTTCAACAATATGTGTTAGACATATGTATTTGTTGTTATCGTGTGTAAGAATGACAATCTCTTTGCCATTTATATTTATTGATATACTCTTGCTCATTCAGTTAAATTATTATGTTTTAATACCCAAACCGTATGGGATATAATTAAGGTAAATCTTTTTTAAACACCCAATTTAGAATAGTTATCTTATTCACTAGCTGTCCATCATCTGATTTTGTATGAGATCTTCTCCAAATTGGCTTATTAAAGAATATGTGAAATAAATGCAAATATGATACCCTCAAAATATACCATAAAATTACAATTGAACTAATTTACAATAAATTATTATATATAAATTAATTTTCTTAAAAATGATGCTTTATATTTTTACCATTGCATTCAACCTGAACAACGCTAAAGTTCAGGCAAAAAACGTGCTTGGATTTGGTTATGCACTAAACGTTATCGCGCAGAGCATGGGGACTGGGGCAAACTGCATGGTGATGTGATTTCCACAAAAGGTGAGGCAGGCGTAATTATTGACCTGAGGCTAACTTATAATTTCTGCTTTTCAGGAAAATAAGGCAACGCTCGCCGGAATGCGTCCGGTCTCGTTAAAGACTCAATACTGCTTCCGCAGCAAGTCTGCCGCTTCTCATTGCTGCATTGATTGATCCGTTTAACAAGTGATCTCCACAGATAAACACGTTATCTCTTAATTTTAAGGCCGCAGCAGCGATATCATTTTCCACATGCTCATCCTTTGGCAAAGCGTAAGGAATATAATACGTTTTTATATGTGTCCATGTGATACAGTCAGGAAACCAATGTTGTAATTCGGCCATTATTTTACTGATCAGTTCCGCGCTACGGAGTCCGTTCACATCACGGATAATGGAGACAGAAATCAATGATTTCTCCTCCGGTGCATAATATGGAGAAATCTGGTTCATTACAGCAACGTTATTCACTAATTGGTTTGGAATTGCATTCAACGCAATAAAAGGTTTTGTGAATGGCGCTTTATCAGCAGTAAAATACATGTTGGTCACTGAATTTTTAGGTGCCGCAGGGCGGTGAAAAGGCATTGGCATATGAGTAGCCTCCGTAGCAATCAGAACCTGACCAGCCTCATAAGCTGTTCCTGAACCGGTAATCACGTTCGTGCCGTCTATATGCACTACCTTTTCATTGAGTATGATTTCATCATCCTCCAATACCTGCGCCAGTTGTTTTGGAATCATCCCCATTCCTCTGGCGGGGACAGCGGTATCATCTTCACTGAATAATTTAAATACATATTCGAACATGCGGCTGGAAGTATGCAATTGATTCTCCAGGAAGATGCCACTCATGAAAGGCTTAAAAAATTGGTCGATGATCTTCTGGCTGAATCCCAGGTGATGCAGATATGCAATGGTAGTGGTTTCTGTTTTGCTGAAAATCTTGTCAATGCTGGTGGCCGACAACTTTAATTTGAGCGACATCATCCGCATTTTATCAGCGAAGGTACCGGCAGGTGATGTAATGGTTTTAAATAATAAGGAAGGATTTCTCAAAGGATCACCAATTTCGCTACAACCTTTTTCATTTAAAATCATAGCACCTGGTAAAAAAGACCTGAGATTTAGTGATTTGTAGTCCAGGAAACGTTTTGCTTCCGGGTAGGCAGTCAACAAGACCTGAAAACCCCTATCGAGCAGATAACCATCAATTTCATCGGTCCTTACCCTTCCTCCTATTCCATCTGAGGCCTCAATGATTTTTACTTTTCTTCCCGCTGATTTTAATACTCTGGCCGCAGTTAGTCCAGATACTCCGGCACCTATAATGATAATTTCTTTGTCGCGTTCAAACATTTGGTTGATACTATTATTTAGTAAACCTATAACGGAGAATTATGTTTTGAGATTGTTATTTTTCACCCCGATATTTTTGGAAGCCCTAAACGTGATCAAAAACAGGCATGAGTGCTTCGCTGATGTGCTTCTTCCAGAGCGTCTCATCGAAATTTGTGGCTGATTTCCCATAACCGCTTTTTTCCAGCGCAGTAATATTCCATTCCTGTTCAAAATGGCTCGACAGACATAACATGAAAACCTTATTTGATATACCAGAATAAATTGTACCATTACCGCCATGGCAAATCATCAGATCAGCTTTCTGCAGCACTGCTGAAAGGTTCACAAATTGTTTAGGTATGATATGCGGGGCAGAAAGTACATGAGCGTTATCACCGGCAGTGATGATGTTATACCTCGAATAATAGGGTGAGTTCAGGAAGGACAAATGAGTCCATTCTCCAGAACTTCCCATCGTTACTACGATTACCGGGCGTTCTTTATTCAACTCACTCAGCCATTCTTCTTCCTGCTGATAGTTGTAGATGAGTGGCCCCGTGAAGGTGTAGTTGACCGGGAGCTGCTTTTGAGGGAAAAGATCCGGCAAATCGCAGATCAGGTTCTGATCGCCTTCCATTTCTGAAAGATAATCTTGAACAGGCTGCAACTCATATTTTGCCCTGATCCTTTCAAAAGGCTCATGCATTTTGATGAAAGTTCTCTTTTCTGCAAAATCCGTCAGCAGATCGGAAATTGATTCGGGGAGGAAGCTGAACAGCTTAGACGCTTTATGTGTACTTGGGATTTTTCGCGTTGAGGCATAATGACGAGTCATATAACCATTCATTAGTGAATGGTAGTTTACTTTACAGTATTCTGCCGACATTCTTAATGTTGGTGCCATATCTCCAATTACCAGGTCGGCCCTGAAAGATTGTATAACCGATATCTGATCTAGCATTACCTCTTCCAGATCCTCATAATTTAACCAGGAGAAATCGAAATTCCCTGCACATTTCATCACATAAGCAGAGTCAAACTGTTTGCAGGAAAATGTCTGATAGCCATGTCGATGTACATATTCACTATACCGTTCTGAAGCCAAAAAGATGATGCGGTGTGTGGTTTTGTCGTACTTCTCCGCAAGTACCAGGCATCTTAGGTAATGAGAAAGCAGATCAAATGGAAATATAAGTATTGTGGTCATAATTTTTCTGATTTCCCGGGCTCTTTTGAAGCTATAACTATCCGATAAAAGAATTGTTTACAAAACCTGTTAGAGGCAGCTAGAGCTATAGAAGAATGGTACAAAAAAAGCCCTCCTTCATACGAAGGAGAGCTTGAGAGCGAAACATTAATTTTTTAAATTTCTATTGCAGCGTACCGCTGAAGAAGAAATCAGGATGTTCTACACTTTTGAACTGGCCTAACACCTGGCCATTTGCCGGGTTGATGTAATAATCCAGTATAAAATTATCAACATTTAGTCTTTGTGTTGTTATCGGCGCCATAAGAGATCCCATCGCACTTGCATTTCCGGTTAATGCTGCTGCAGTAAATTTATATACTCCTGCCGAAGTCTTGGTATAGGCGAAGGAATAGACAGCAACCAGTGGATTTCCATTTTGAGGAATTGCAGCTGTCATGGTCATCAATTTTGCATCAGTGTTGAAGTCGAAAACCATCCTTCCTAACACTATACTATAATTATTAAATATACCCGCCGCAGCGGCAGCTCTTCTTGCAACGAAGTTGGGTGACCATCCTGGTGAATTTGTAGCAGCAGGGACTATAATTGAATTATAATTGATACCGATTACGTTATGTAATGGAAGAATTGGATTCCCAGTTGTCTGTACCACTATTTTAACTCCTTCTACGGTAGCGTACAAACCGCCTGTTTCAGGATCAAAAACAAAATCTGAAAAAGATTTACCATTATATATAATTGGCTCACGTAGATGTATACCAATAAGGGTCACTGTGAAGGGTGTTTTTAATGTTTCCACCACTCCATTATTAATATAAGTAATTGAAAAGACTTTACTGCTGAAATTAAAGCTCGTCTGCAGTTTATTTTCGTCCCCTAACAATATGTAGTAATAGGGATAAGCATTCACAAAATCCGTAATACCAGTAAATGTGGTTAAGAGTGTACCTGCATTATATGCTTCCTGATCAGCTTTTGTAGCTTTCACAAGTAAAAGCCTGCTTTTTAACAATTTACCAGTCATTTTTACTGAATCTCCCGCTACTTTGTCAAAAGAAAATTCAAAGTCAGAATACCGGCCCCAGCCTGAATCCCCGCCATAGACGCTATCATCCGGATCGGCCAGCACATGCATATAGTTATAGGTATCGAATAATAACGATGGAATCTGATTTGCTTTTAGACGGTAAGAGCTTTCCCTGCTTAAAGCGGTAGACTCAAACCCCAGATCTGCCAGCATGGTAACTCTGTTCTCCTTATTAAAATTCATGTAAAAGGAATAGCCTCCACCATTACCTTCATCCGGATAGAGGTATGCTTTCCATCCATAGGTACTACCTGTGAGCATGTCATTATACTCATTCAATGACTTTGTAACCCTTTCTTCAGGCCTTTGACCGTCAATCAGGTTGTCGTTATCCTTCTTACAACCAGCAAATACGGTTAGAGATAACAATGTATATATTAGAATTTTTTTCATTTTATCTATTTTAAGTTGATAATACCATTATACTAGCTACCCAATGTTCCGTAGAAATACGATGTTGCATCCGTAGATTTATAAAATCCACCAAGTGATCCCGGGATACCAATTTTGCCGGGAGTTTTATCGAACCAATCAGGTTTGAACTGATTATCCTGGAAATAACTGTTAACCGGAACCATCAATTCGTTGATAAAGTCCATATTTTCATATGCGACTCCAGCTGGCTGATCATCCAGATATAATGCAAGAGTACCATCAGGAGCGATTTCGTAATAATAATCAGCATCTGCAGTATAAACAGTAGTTCCCGCAGAAAAGCTATAAGTTAAAGTCATCACGCTATTAGCTTTAAAGGTCATTCTGAAATCTCTTAAAGTAAAGCCATTCAATCGCATCGAATTAGCAGCCTGTGCCCACAAGCCACGAAATTCGGCTGATTGTGTTGCAATCGTTGCTGGCGCAGCATATAGTGAAGTATATCCAATATTTGGCCCAATCATTCTTGATAAAACAGGAGCACTAATTTTATTCAATGCATTCTGTACCTCAGTCTGTAAAGCATAAAAATCAATATTGAAAGCTGATTTAAAATAATCCACCACCATCTGTTCTTTCTTTTTTAATCGTACAGATCCCTCTCCGGGAGCATTATTGATGATTGAATTTGAGACTACCCTACCCAGCATCAGCATATTTGAAGACATTTCCGCAAAATCTTCTCCCGGGGCAGAACGTGCATATTGAGTAATAAACCCAAGTGCTCGTCCACTTGCCAAAGTCTCCTGTGTCCAGTTTGCAGCATAACCTCCTCTGGAAATGGTCTGATAATCTGTTTGGTAATCCACCGTTTGATTTAAGATATGCGTATACTCATGCTGAATCACCTGGATCATCTGTTTAACAGATGCCAAATTGGTTTTATCGAAATCGTTGATCACATAGAGTACAATTTTACGTCCCCCTTCGGCTGTTCCGAGAGTGATCGTTCCGTCCACATTGAATTCTGCACTACCCGCGAGGATAAATTGTTTAGGGGAAATTCTTTTGATGAAAGTTGATCCGCCAACTGCTTCAAAAGGCCTGATCCATACATCCCGCACCATTTCCATAGCAGGGATTACCTGGTCTTCAATAGGTGGGGTAATATTTTTCCCTAAATCAAGTTCGTAGCGATCAAATCTGAACTTGGTTTCAATATTATATGGATTCAGAAAATTTTCATCCAGCCAATTATCAACTGATGTTTTAGTAATGATATTTTTATCTATCACATCCAGATTCGCATTTAGCTGTTCTTCCTTTTTGCAGGAAGCTAATGTGATTAAAGTTATAGTGATAAAAACACTTGTTTTAAATATGTTTTTCATATGAATATACTTGATTTTAAATGTGATGAAGCTATCATAAGCTTTTCCATAATAGTTTGTATGCTAAAGCTGATGATGGTTTCATATGAATTATCTAGGATTAAGAGCCAAACCGGATAAAGTTACCTGTGAAGGCAGCTGGAATAAACGACGGGGATCTTCCGGACCGAGTGTTTCTGAACTGGTAGTTCTGAGACTGATATAGGTTTCGTGCGTTACAGGAAGCTTATGACGGATGATGTCCAGCCAGCGTAAACCTTCCCCTAAAAATTCTGCTTTTTTAAAATCCAGCACTGTTCTGGTAAGTCCGGCTTTAACATCAGCAGTCAGATAATAGTTGGCTATTTTCGCTAAAGTTACCGCATGAGTTGTTGAATTATAGTTTCTGATTCTGGTACTGCTGAAAGTATTAAGGTCTGCAAGAGCAAGCGCATTCTGACCAGTTGCTGCATAAGCTTCTGCACGGTTTAAAATCGCTTCATCTGCAGTTAATACAGGTACTATAGTATAAGGATCACCTATCGTTGCATTCTGACTTGCCTTAACAAAATATTCATTCCACTTTAAGAATGTCCAATGAGGAATAGCACTGTAATAAGCCGGATGCGCCCAGGTTGCACCGGTTACATTAGGAGTGGTAAACATACGCTGATATAACACTTGTCCGAATCCGAATCTTGGTTCTCTGGTCCTGGCCCATGAGGATGGAGTTTCAATCAATAATAATGTGGAAGGTTCAGATGCCTGTGTAAAATTGGTTCTCATCTCTACACTGGTATAAGTGGTATAGCGGGAATTCCACGGTCTCAGGATAGCAGCAAAAGTACTATTGGAGGAGATCGCATTTACATGTTCAATCACCTTTGTATATTCCTGTTTGAAAAGAAAAAACCTGGCAGCAAAGGCATGAGCAGCAGCGATATTGAAATGGTATTTCTCCACCTGATAAGCGCTATTTTTGAGCAGTGGCAATCCTTCAGTAAGATCTTTTTCGATACTGGCGTAAACCGCCGCTACAGTTCCCCTTGTATATTGAGCTGAAACTACTTTTTCTGGTTGGGTTACATATGGAATTCCAGGAGAACTATTGTCTGTAGCAGGGTCATAAACTTTAGAAAAGATATTCACGAGCATAAAATGTGCATAAGCACGCGCGACTAAAGCTTCTCCTTTATAGGGCATATAAGCAGTTTTATCAGCTGCTTTTTCAATAGCTTCCAAAGCAACATTAGCAGCAGCAATTGCTTTATAACTTTCGTTCCAGTAGGCAATTGGTGTGTCATTATCAAAACTATCATTATCCCTCCAACTAAAAGGCAAAGTAACAAATCTGTCTTTATCATCGTAAGTAAACCCCTTATCTTCAGTATTATCAGAAGAGGCTTCCATGAAAGGAATGTAATTTCCTTCCGGATAGGCACTGGTCAGTAATTCTGCAACTTTTGTGACACTATTAACTTCCGTCCGCTGATCTGGTGGTTGTTCCAGGAATTTTTTACAGCCTCCTGTCGAGACAAGAGCTAAGGCGAAAATAGATATATATAATTTTTTCATTTGTTTATATTTAGAAACCAACTTTTAATGATAAGGTGAACTGACGTGGAATTGGCAGGGCTACACCACCCGACCCAAAGAACTCAGGATCCTGACCATTCAGTTTTTTGTCTGAATAAATCAGGAATAAATTATTCCCTACCAGACTCAATGATGAATTGGTGAAACCTAATTTCTTAGAAAATGGTACAGGAACATTATAGCTCAGAATAATCTGTTTCATTCTGACAAATCCTCCGTCTGCAACACGTTCGGTTGAAAAGTTATAATTGTTATAGGCATATATTCCGTTGAAATCATTTGCCACAGCGGCATCTAAAATAGATGGAACATTTGTTTTTAACTCATCACCCGGCATTTCCCATCTTGATAAAAATGCTCTTGGCATTGCATCCAGATCAGAGTATTCGGTTTTGAAAGCAGGACTTAAGCGTACTTTATTTCCGGCAGCAAAAGTGATCAGGGTAGACAATGTAAAGTCTTTATACTTAAATGTATTTGAGAATCCACCAGTATATTTAGGATCTACAGGCCCTTCATATTTCAGGTACTTCACCACATTACTTTGTAAATAGATATCATTGCTTAACTCTCCATTTTCATTAATAAAGTAAGGCGATCCGTTTTGTGCATTCAATCCCTGAAAATCTATAGAAAACAAACCTCTGTGTGCATACCCTTCTAAAGCGCCACCATCTGCACTAGTTAAATTAAAGATCGTAGGCTGATTTTCCAGATTAGTGATTTTTGTTTGATTATAAGCAAAGATCAATTGGGTTCTCCAGTTGAAATCACCGCTTTTTACAGCCACACCACCCAGGGATGCTTCGATACCTTTGGAGTCCATATCTGCATAGTTAGCCTGTTTTAAGGCCTGACCACCGATACCTGAAGTTCTGATTTCTCCGATCAGATCAAAACTCTTACGCTGATAAGCATCAACAGTTAAGGCTATACGGTCATTAAAGAATCCAAGATCTAAACCAAGGTTGAATTCATTCTGTTTTTCAAATGTCAGCTCCGAATTTTCCAATCCATCGATATACAGCTTGGTTTCTTTTTCTGTAAGGTAAGGACGATTGGTAGACATGCTGCGTACAACTAAACTTGAGTTCTGTGCAGTCCCCATGCTCGCTACTAATCCGTAGGTGGCACGTAAGGTTGCCCTGTTCACTACTTTCTGAATGTTGCTTTTCTGCATGAAATCTTCCGTATCAATGTTCCATGCTCCGGAAACGTTCCAGGTTGGTAACCATCTTGCTGTACGGGACGTACCTAACAGGTTAGACCCGTCATAACGACCTGTTGCATTCAAACTGTATTTTCCTTTATAGGAGTAAGCTCCTCTTAAAGAGTAATTCAGGTATCTTTCATAACGGTATCCCATACCGTAGTAAGGAAACCCTGCTTCAACGTTCGACTTTACAATATTTGGATCAATAAAAGGAACTCCTCCTTTATCATACTGATAACCATATCCATCAAATTTTTTGTTCTGACGATTGATGTAACGCGTCTCCTGGGTCGCAAAGAAGTTAACCAGGTGATCCTCATTAAATGTTTTATCGTACTCCAAACTGTTACGCACATAATAATTTACAATGTTGTCATCGTTTGTTTTATAAAACCCACCATAAGGCAATACTGAAATCGGCAGTGCATTCGGATCATCCGGATTACGGTACAAAAACTGATTGTTTTGTCTGATCGTTGCATCGTCTGGATTTACTCCTGCACGATAAGCTTGTGCCATATTGGAGTTCTCAGTGATCTTATGCTCCTGACTTGTTCTTGCATAACGATAGGCACCATCAAATGAGTATTTCAGGTTTTTGGTGATCTTGTATTTAATACCAGCCTGTACTTTAAAGTCGAGCAGGTTTAACTCCAGGGTATTGTTCTCCAGCTCATTTAAGATATTAAATGGTGCATAGTTTTGCGTGAAGAACTCACGTTTACCATTTGCATCATAAGGAGTTAAGACACGACTGGTATTTAAAGCATAACTGAAAGGGTTGATATCAAAATCCCGGTCATAAGTTCCGTAAACCGGATTTCCATTTCTTCCTAAAGTTCCCGGTGCTTTTTGATCACGTACAGATCCCTGGGTAATAATTTCAATGCTTAATTTGTCATTGATATCAAAATTTCCGCGGATATTTCCTGTGAAACGTTTTACATTATCTCCAATAGTCCAGCCATTGTCTTGTAAAAAGCTGGTTGAGGCATATATTTTAGACTTCGCTGTTCCTGAAGAAACACTTACAGCATGCTCCTGCATAAAAGATTGCTTGAACAATACATCAAACCAATCTGTATTTGCATTTGCATAACGTTGTAAAAATTGCTTCTGGCTGGGGACATCATTTTTTAAAGCATAAGAATCCGTGGTTTCATCATATAAATACATCTGATTATACATTTTAGCGAAAACTCCGCCATTTGCTTTACGTGATGTGTTCGCATGATTTAACCAGCCCTTATTCTGCATTTCCAGATAAACATTCATCTGGTCTGCAGAATTCAAGATATCGAAACTGCTGTAAGACGGCTTCATATAGCTTGAAAAGTTACCAGTATAAGATACTACTGGTTTACCTTCTGTGTTTCTACCTTTTTTCGTAGTAATAACAACTACACCATTCATTGCTCTGGCACCATATTGTGCTGTCGCAGCAGCATCTTTCAGGATATTGAAACTTTCAATATCATCAGGGTTCAAACCAGCTACAGATGAACCTACCAGGGTAGAAGGATCTCCGGTAGACAGCTGCTCATTTGAGATATTGACCACATCTTCTAAGATAATACCATCAACAACCCATAAAGGCTTGTTATCTCCTGTGATTGAAGTTGCTCCCCTCACACGGATTTTTGGTGCCGCGCCAAAAGTACCAGAAACGTTTTGAACAGATACGCCGGCAACACGACCTTCCAGCATACGACTCACATCATTAATACCGTCACGTTTTACATCTGAAGCCTTCAGTGATACTGCTGAACCTGTGAATAGTTTTTTATTCAGATCCTGGTATCCTGTAGATACAATGCTTACTTCCTGCAGCTGACTTTCATCTTCTTCCAGCGCTACATTAATTGAGGTTCTTCCATTTACAGGAATCTCGACAGTTTTGTAACCTATAGAACTAAATACGAGTGTAGCACCTTCGAGAACTCTGATCTGGTATTCACCCTGACCATTAGCAGATACGCCGTTAGATACGCCCTTTTCCCTGATACTTGCACCAGGCAATACGTCTCCGTCTTTTTTAGAAGTTACCTGCCCTTTAACACTCAATACTTTTATTACTTTCTGAACAGGTACTTTTTGCAGAATTACCTGTTTACCTACAATACTGTAATTGATGCCCTGTGCTTTTAAAGGCTCAAGATCTGCCTTGATTGAAACCAGTTTTACCGGAACTTCGATAGTGGTTGCTTTACTAATTTGTGCAGCATCATAAACAAAACTTACCTGGTAAACGAGTTCAATCTTTTTAAGATAGGTGTCCAGTCTTTCTGTTTTAAATCTTCCCGGCTGCAATTCTTCTGCCTTTGCCGTGAGATTGCAGAAAATAAGGCATAACAACAGCGTACTGATGCTCTGCTTTAGTCTTCGCAATTTTCGAGAGTAGTTTTTCTCCATAATTATTAGTTAGTTGGTTGTTTAGGTGAGAGATAATTAATAGTAATTGTATTTCCGTTTGTGTCTATTGTGATTTTATACGTTTGCTTTAAGACAGACAATACCTCTTCAAGACTGCTGTCTTTGAAATTGGCGTTGAACTTTTTAACTGTATGATGGGTATCGTTTAAGACGATGGTCTTTCTGTAGTAAGTACTCAATTGTTTACATACCTGATCTAATGGCATATCTACAAACTCCAGTTTACCTGTAATCCATGCACTTG
>Ga0247813_10000558_pt1 | contig 33403 bp, 46 predicted proteins | sample UWRJL169409C1_FD_180719 | JGI IMG/M metagenome (GOLD analysis project Ga0247813, IMG submission 180719) | Plant litter microbial communities from Arlington Agricultural Research Station in Wisconsin, United States - UWRJ-L169-409C-1 | ecosystem: Environmental > Terrestrial > Plant litter >... | reverse complement strand
TAACCTCATCGAAATGGCCGAGTTCGACCGGTTCAAGGACAGTTTGGCCAGCGAGTGGGAATACGCGTACTACGACATGATTGCCGCACTGCCCGAGGGCTCAGACGAGATAGTAAAGAAACGTGCAGGAAGGGATCTATTCACGAAGCTGCGCGACTCGACGAGCGCGAAACTGAGAGGCGGCTACAGCGAGCCCTATTACACTCGCGGGGTTCAATACGAGCTTGCGGACGGTGGAACTCACGGCTGGCACCCCGATTTTGGAGAGCTCATCGAAAAAATGACTGTTGGCGCCGATGAATAGCACGGTCGACGGCTTCGCCGCTCGCAAGTCCTTGATGGAACTCCCTCAATGGGATTTTCGCTCGACCGCGAGCTCTTCGATGTTGAATCCACCGCTGATAGCGACCATTATCGCGGCGGCGGCCAACCGCTACGAGAACCGATCTGGGGACGCGATGCCGTGGGAGCTGCTCTACCTCGTGGTTCCAATGGCGCTTCACCGTGACACACGCAAGGTGATCCCAAACCGGATCAACTCGCACCTTCCTCGATGGGTGGAGAAGAACCCTGTCATCCAGGCCGGACTTGCGCCACGAGCACGAAGCCTCGCTCCTTATGTTCGGGAGGGCCTCAGATACGGGCTGCACTGTGGAGCAATCACACTTCACGCAGACGGGACGCTGACGGGCACGATCCAGGGGCGACTTGACCGCAGTAAGGATCCGGAATTGGCCGTAATCGTTGAAACTGCCTCCTTCCTAGGAAAATGGTTTGCTCATGTTGGGCGCCCAGCTACCGTATTTGCCGTGCTGGGCGTGACACCATAGCGATGTGCAACTTCTAAAGATCGCCCTTTTCCACGATGACGGTCGAATGAAAGTTATGGATTTCCAGCCAGGGCGGCTGAACGTGGTGCTGGGTGACTCGCGGACAGGCAAGTCGGCACTGCTCGACATCGTTGACTACTGCTTGGGGCGAGACGAAACTCCCATGCCGCCCGGAATCATCGTCAAGACGGTGGCGTGGTTCGGAACTCTCTGGCAACTCGACGACGGATCCGGAGGTCGCGCTTTTGTCGGACGCCCCGCAATTGCAAGGGGTAAGGCAAGTTCTTCTCTGGCAATGATCGAGTTCGGCGCGGAAGCGCTCGACTTACCCACTCGCAACCAGCTGCGAGTAAACACCGACTCCGATGGAGTTCGTGAGCAACTGGGCGCTCGGATGGGGCTCGAGGAAGCCAGGCTCGCGAGAGCGGAAGGCTCATCAGGAACATCCTTCGCCGTCGGGTTAGGAGCAGCAAGCTTCTATTCCTTCCAAACTCAGTTCGAGATTGCGAATAAGGCGCTTCTTTTCCACCGGCAAGGCGACGAGGGGATCCCTCAAACCATCAAAGACACCCTCCCGTTTTTTCTCGGAGTGATTCAAGGCGACCAAGCACAGCAAAGAGCGGAACTGCGTCAAGCGTCGCGGTCACTCCGTCGCGCCGAGGCGGCTCTCCTGCGCGCCGAAGATGAGGTTTCGGAGACCGACATCGGATTGCGCGCACTACTTGAAGAGGCTTACGCGGTGGGACTCACTCAGGTAAGTCGGATCGACAGCCTCCAGCTAGTCGTCGACACTTTGCACCAAGTTCGTCTGGAGCGGTCTGTGGCACCACCGGCGGACGTCGACCTCAAATCACAAGATCGAATGCGCGAACTACAGGACCGCAAGATTAGCCTGAGAAAAGATCTCGGAGGGGTCCTCGACGAACGCGAGTTGGTTCTCGAATCGCTTCACAGGGAAGGCGGTTACGACTCCGCCGTGAAGCAGCAACTGGGGCGACTCGGTAGCCTTAACCTCGTCGGCAGGACCGCTTCCGGGCATGCGGACACCTGCCCTGTGTGCAAACAGGCGATGAAGGGCAGCGATCCGACAGTGGATCAACTTGAGCGTCGCCTTACCGATCTGCGAGACGAGATCGAGAACCTGGGGCATGCGCAGCCCGGGCGCCAAAAAGCATTGAACGACCTCGGAACTTCCGCCAACGCATATCGGGCAGAGTTGATCACCGTCGATGAAGCAATAAAATCCCTAGTCTCCGCCGAAGCCGGAACGGACCGCATCCACGATTCGGGGAAGCGCGAATTCATACGCGGACGAATCGACGCCACACTCGGCAGGACGCCTGCAACGGACGACTCTAAGCTGGTGGCGCTGCGGAAGGCGGTCACGGCGGCGAATCGACGAGTGGACGCACTATCCACAGCGTTGGACGACGAGGACGCACGCGAGCGGCTTACGTCCGTGCTGAATGTCCTCGGCGCCGACATGACCCGTCTCGCGCAAGAGCTGGAGCTCGAGCATTCTGAGAACGACGTACGTCTAGACCTCTCAAAGTTGACGGTCATCACTGACACGGCGGACGGCCCGGCACCGCTAAAATCGCTTGGCAGCGGGGCGAATTGGGTGGGCTATCACCTCGTAGTGCACCTCGCGTTACATCGTTTCTTCATTGCACAAAACCGCCCGCTCCCACGACTTCTAATGATTGATCAGCCATCCCAAGTCTTCTATGAAGGCAATCGCACCAAGAACGAACAAAATGATGACCGTGATGCGGTTCGACGCATGTTCAAGATGCTTCATGACATCTGCAGAGAGCTCGCCCCCGACTTCCAGATTATTCTCAGCGAGCACGCTGAAATCGACGAAGATTGGTTCAGCGATTCTGTCGTAGCGACATGGCGAGGCGAAGGACTCGTTCCCGCCGATTGGGCGCAAAGCGATCAAGACTTCCTGGAGCACTGAAAGTTCTCGGCGGTTCGCCGTGACTGCCATGGCTCATACGACGCAACCGATGGGACGCCGAATGGAAACAAAGTCCTGGCTGACCTCGACCGTCAGATTCGATACCCGCCAGGGCTCACCCCGCCAATTGGGCCCGCTGGCAAGGGCCGCGAACGGAACAAAAGCCACGACGGTTGATGTTCGCGAAACTCTGATCTGGGTTATTCAAAGCGACGCGGTTGAACTGGCTCAGGGGACTTTTCTGAATGTACAGAGGATCACAGCGCCTTGGGCGCGGTGCTCTATGGGGCTGGCCACCTAGGTTTGACCCGTCGGCGAGTAGGGCACGGATGCCCGGCAGCGGCCATCTTCCTCGCACGCTGGTCAGCTGCACCGCCAGTTGTCGAGCCCGCAGCAAACCCTCATCGCAAGGCAACACGAAGTTCTATTGGGGTCACGACGGTCGTGAATTCGATGAATTTGCCGAGTGCTTCCGGTTTCTGAAACCCCGCAGCGAGGAGTAATGCGGCCAACGGTGTCCCTGCGTCCAGATGGCGTACGATCCAAGTTGCGCGCATCCGTCTCGCCTGCAGCCCCACCTCCCCGCGCGACCGCGCCGCGAAGTCGGTCACCAGATTCCGGTTCTCACCTTCCCTCCCCTCCCGAAACGCCCAACTCCCCGGATCCCGACCTGCCACCCGCTCCTCCAGCATCCCCTCCCAGTCCCGCAACACCGGCACCTCTCTCGGCCTCGCACCGCCAACATGCACAACGACACCTTCATCGTCGACTTGGATGTCGTCTATCTTGAGCCGCGCAATCTCACTGCCGGTGAGGCCGGCGCCGAGTCCGAGGGCCAAAAGGGTCATGGCGCTCGAGTATCGTTCCCCGTCAGGCTGTCCGGTCGCCCACGAGTAGAGCGCGGCTTGCTCGGCCTGGCTGTAAGGGCGGACGGCGTCCGAGTTGCCCATCGGCCTCCCGCGGTCCGGCTCGCGTCCCTCACCGAGTAACGCGTCGGCCATCCGCCGGAGCCTAGAGCGCATCGTATTCCGGCCGGCCTTTGTGTACTGGGGCAGTCCTTGGTCCGCGAACCGGTCGATGACGGATGGGGAGAAGATCACTTCGATCTCGAGGGGGAGCGAAGCTGTCTGCCACGCCCAGAGGGCCAGGCGAGCCGTGGGCGGGTACAGCTGCTTTTCCGAGTAGGTCGTGTGCGGCGCAGCGGCCCGAACCACCTCCCGAACGAACGGGGCGATGGCATCCCAGTAGAGTGCCGGCATGACCGGGGTGTAGTCGTGGTCGGGATCGCTCACATCGCTCCTTCCCTCGAGTGGTCATTATATTGAGCAAATCTGATAACGTCGCGCCTATGGTCTGGGATTTCCTTGTGGCGGTTTACGCTTTTGTCATGGCCATGAACGTGCGGGATAAGCCTTCCGCGCTCGCGCCGTCACCGTGGCCGACAATCCCGTCCGAAGATGCCGTCGGGGAGACCGCCCGCCAGTTCGTTCTCAACCTCACTGAGGCGATCGGCGACAAGAGCATCCGGGCCGCGGCGGCCAAGTCCTCCGTAAGCCATGTGACGCTTCTGAACATCTTGGCGGGCAGGGTCTGGCCGGATCTTGCAACGATCACCAAGCTCGAGATCGGGCTCGAAGCCTCGCTCTGGCCGCCTTACCGTCGTTAGGCGCCGCCGATCGGCCGAGGCGTCAAGACGAGCTGAAGGGTCCACTTGTTCCGTGCACTGCCGCGCTTAGACGTGACGTGCCATCCACGGCATTCAGCACACGGGTGGATGCCCTCCGGGACGCGCTTGCCCGCGGGTGAGCGTCTCTGGATCGCCTGCATCGCAACGCCCGCGATGCTGGCTGAGGGGTAGGGGATCTTGGTGCACGGGCTCACGAGTCGCCTTTGGGGAGGGGACGCGCTTCGCCTCTATCGACGACCGTGCCAGGGCTGGTCCTGATCGGCCATACCCAGGAACTCGTTTATACGAGTGTGCTGTCGGGAACAGTATGGCGTGGGGTCCTCGTCATGGCAAGGCGCAATCGAAGAGCCGGCTAAGGCTCCCAATTTTTCCCCAACTCGGCTATGGTCAATTTAATTACCACAGACAGAAGGGCGCCAAGTGATCAACGACACAGCCTCGGTGGGCGCACTCCTCCAGCTTGTCGCCGACCGCCTCGCCGCAACAGACCTGACCCATGCAGCGCAGCTCTACCCGGACCCGAATGACCTAGCCGATCGCATGCTCGCCTCCCTCCCCGACAAGATCATCACCGAACCGCTCATCGGCCCGTGCTACTCCACGTCTGCCCTCGCCCGCTGGAAGCGACTTACCCGCCAGGCCGTGAACCACCAGAGGACGGTCGGCACGCTTTTCGGCGTCGAGCACAAAGCGTCGTTCTACTTCCCGGCGGTTCAGTTCGATAACCGCGGCAGGCAGACCCGCTCTTTTCGCGAGCTCTGGAACATGTTCACCGAGACAGACGGCGAGCCGCTGGCCTTCGCCGTCTGGCTGCAGACGCCGGATCCGGCGACAGGGCTCAGTCCGGCGAGGGTGCTTCGAGACGCTCCGGACAACCGGACTGACGAGCAGCGGATGATGGATGAGTTCGAGCCGACAATCGTCGAGCCGCCCACAGGTGCTCACGAGGCAGACGCATCGCGCCGTGCGTGACCTGAACCTCGACGAGGAGACGCGTGTTGCAGTCGCCGGTGACTGGCATGGAGACCAGCTTTGGCTCAGGGAGGCTATCCCGGCCATAAGAGCCGCAGACCCACTGATAACGACGATCGTGCACGTCGGTGATTACGGTCTTGCGCAAGGTCCGCGCGGAAGAGGCTTCCTGAACGCGGTCGACGATGTCTGCCTCGAATACGGGTTTGAACGCATTCTCGTTACACCGGGAAACCACGACGACTGGGGCCGTTTGACCGCAAGATGGCTGTCCGAGCCGGGTGATGAGATTTGGCTGAGTGACGTCACGCGGTTCCTCCCGCGGGGATACAGATGGACCATTGGCGGTAGGACCTTTCTGTCTTTCGGCGGCGCCGCATCGCTTGATCGCACCGCCCGACGCGTCGGACGAGACTGGTGGCCCGACGAGATGCCGCGCCCGCTGGAAGTGGAAGCGGCGGTCGCCAAAGGCCCGGCTGAGATCTTGATCACCCATGAGGCGATCAACGGCGGATGCTCGAAAGTAGAGAGGGTGTTGGAGACGAACCCGCAGGGGTGGGATGAGCTTGACCTCGAGTACTCGGCGACGTCTCGCGGCCTGGTTACCCGAGTATGGGAAGGCGTCCGGCCTTCGGTCCTGGCACACGGGCACATGCACATCGCCGACCAGGTGGAGTTGGCTTCCGGGCAGAGGGTCTACTCGCTCGGCAACCGAGGACAGAGGAAGAACCTCGCCATCCTCGACCTCAAAGACCTGAGCTGGACGTGGGTGGACGTCCCAAGATCGCAATTCCGTCGCCGCGAAGGACTCGGGAGCTATGGCCGTTGAGCCGACCAGGCAGATTCTGCGAGATCCATCGGGAAGAACGAATTGAGACGACGACGGAACAAGCCGACTGAGGTAGGAGCTGGAGCATGACTAAGGACGAAATCAATGCGAGGATCGAGACAATGACCGGTGCCGGGCGCATTGGTGAACACCGATCTGAGCTGACACACGATCAGACAGGCCGATGGCTCGTGCTCAGCCTCACCAGCGCCCACTTATTCGACCTCGATCGCGGGCTGGTAGCTCGGATACCAGGCAATGACGCCATCGCGATGATCACTGATCGGGGGCGTCCTTTACGCGAAATTGTTCAATGCCGTGTCGGTGAAGTCGGGTTCTGGACCATGGAGCCGTTCGAGCATGAGCACGACCTTGAGCTGCGCTGGCACCAGTCGAGCTTCATACAGCGGATAGTTCAGGTCGTCGGGCTTGATCGTCTGCCGGGGCTTTCGGCCTCTGCCGAGCATTGAGCGAACGAGAGTCACACCAAATATCTTGATCTCCGGAAAGCTGGGGCACGCATTGGATGGCAACATGATCGACTGCTCGACCCCGCATCGCACGTTCTTTCCGCAGGACTAGTATGAGCGCGGATTGCTCCCAGAGTAATTGTCAATGCATAAGGGGAGGCTGCGGTGAAGAAGTAGATGCGCCGCACAGCAGTCGCCGTCACCGCTATCGTCGCTGCCGTTGTCGTCATCGCAGTTGTGGCTGAGAGACCGCCTGAGCTGAGACTCGGCTCCGGAGATGCAGGTGTCTGGGTCATAAATAGGTCTGAGGCCGCCATTGGCCGGGTCAACACGCAGATTGACGAGCTTGTCGCGATGGTGGAGTCGCCCGCCTCCAACTCGGAGATCGTTCAGAGTGGCAGTGAAATCGTCCTCGTCGACCATGACACGGCCACCGCCACCCGTATCGATTCCGCCACCGCGCGTCCAGGAGGGTCCATAGCCCTGCCGGGGCGCGCCAGCCAGCTTGCGATCGCGGAGCGGATGCCGTGCTCGCCTCGAGCGACGGACGCGTCTGGCAGCTGCCGCTCGACTCCTTCTCAGACTTTGACCGTCATCGTGAGAACGACCTAGATCTCGGGCCCGGGTCGATCGTCACCACTACCGCCGCCGGCGGGATTCTGGCCTTAGCGGTGAATGCGAGCCAAGTGCTGATCTCCGAACCCGGAAGTCGGCTCATTTTGCGGACGCGCCACGAACTCGCTCACCAATCGTCTGCCCGTGCGGTGTAAGGCTCATGGCCGCGGCGTGTCAATGCTGCTTGAGGTTGGCAGGCGCAACATCTCCAGAACCGGATTGGCCCGGCCTGGAGATGCTGCTTTGCTCTGCTGAACAGAGCCGACCGAGTCCTAAATTCGTCCGAGCTGTTCAGCTCCGTTTTTCCTGTTCCGGCGTTATCGAAGATGTGACACGCAGCAGAACAGATGAGCCGACCCGGAAGCCGACTCGAGAGAAAACACGGTTGTCACTTTGGAAATCGTCATGAAATCATGTGAACGTATGGAACGTAACACACTTTTAGATCGCCTGAGTGTTGATCATTAATTAGTGAGCAATTTCGTTTTTGTACCCCGTCATGGGGTACGTTGTGCTTATCCAGATGAAAACCCGTTCGATGGCGGAGGGTCTGGGTAGTCACATGTTGGGAAGACACGGCGGTCGCTCAAGTCGCCAGCATCTGCACCAATGAATGGGGATCATCATGCGTACTCTTACGCGCTCTGCAATCGTTCTTTCCGCCGCTATCGCCCTCGTCGGCGTCAGCGCCGTCCCGGCCATGGCCGTGGACGCACCCTCCGACGTCGAGGTGGCTGTCAACGCCGGAATCCTGTCGATCACCAGCGATCCCATCGCCATGCCGAACGTTGCCCCCGGCGCTCCCTCGACGTCGACCGCGTTCAGTGTCACCGTCGGCGACCTCCGCGCGCAGAGCGCTCTGGGCTGGGTGACAACGGTCTCGATGAGCACTCTCACCGGCGAGACTGCCGCGAACACCATCTCGCCTGCCTTCGCGACCTACACCGCGACAGAAGCCGTTACCACTGGCACCGCTACGGTCGTCGCGACCCCCACCGTCACTGACCTGACCGCGGCAACGGCCGTGCAGACCGCGACAGCGATCACGGGCAACAACACCGCCGCCTGGGATTCGACCTTGAGCGTCGCGGTTCCCCCCGCAGCCCTCGCCGACACCTACACCGCGATCCTGACTCAGTCGGTTCTGTAGTCGCACACGCCAGAAGCGGGACGGTCGAGCAATCGATCGTCCCGCTTCTGCGCGTTGACCCCACTCCAGCATCCGAAGAACCACCGCCAGAGGCACAAACTTGCGAAACATCATTTCCGCCCTGCTCGTGTCCGCGATCGTAGTGCTCCCCGTGACGAGCGCCACCAGCGCTTTCGCATCGACCACCGATTCACCCGGCGGCGTAGGAATCCAGCTGACCAATGTCCCTGCGGCGGCGATTCAAGCCGACCCGCGAGCCGCGTCCTACATCGTGGGTGCCGTGGAACCGGGCGCCGCCACCCAGAGCCAGATCACCGTGACGAACCCGTCTTCCACTGCACAAACGGCCTATCTTTATACCGGCAGTGCGACCATCTCCGACGGCGTATTCCAAGGGGACGCAAATCCCTCCACGAATGAGCTCACCGGCTGGACCTCGATCAGCCGCACAGAGATCGAGCTTGCAGGCGGAGGGAAGGAAACCGTCACCGCTACCGTCACCATCCCCGCAGACGCAGCTCCAGGCGAACGATACGGCGCAGTGTGGGCAGAAGTGCGGGGCGAGCCGAATGCAGACTCCTCCGTGATTCAGGCCAGCCGTGCAGGGATCCGCATGTACGTCACTGTCGGCGGCGACAACGCGGCCGCAACCGACTTCACTATCTCGTCACTGACACCATCTCGAACCGACACCGGCCTCCCCCAGGTCAACGCTCTCGTGACGAACACGGGAGGACGAGCGATCGACGCCACTGGAACCCTGATGCTCTCCAACGGACCAAGCGGGCTCTCCGCCGGCCCGTTCGCTCTCACCCAGACAACCACCGTCGAGCCAGGAAGATCTCAGAACGCTATCTTCACCCTCGACAAAGCACTCCCCGACGGACCCTGGACCGCACAAGTCGTCCTCACCAGCGGGGCAACAGAACGATCAACGGAAAGCACATTGACTTTCCCGAAATCCGCAGCAAAAAAGGCAGAGCTGCCGACGCCTGAAAACCTAATCGTCATCGGCTTCATCGCCCTCGGAGTCATCCTCCTCGCCGTGGCCGCGATCACGGTCACACGCTCACGCCGATCCGCCAACCGCGTCCAGTAGAAGTGGCACCAAGGCCGTGCACAGACCAGATTTAGTGCCACCAGGCTTTTTGACATGCGGGGTCGACCCCGTCTGTAAGGCGATCGATATACGGGCCTGGTCCTGATTGCCCAGTGGCGGCCCTGCACAGTCGCGCTGTGGAGAAGCGGCTCGCCAACCGTCACGCCCCTCCGAACCGCCCGCCGCTCCTCCGTAGCCACGACCGGCCTGTCGAGGCAGGCGTCTGACGAAACGGTGGGGCGTGGTGGTCGGTCGTTCCGTAGCGTACCCAGGCGGTGACGGGTGACGGGTGACGGGTGTTGGTGCGGGTGTTCGTGTGTGGGGCTCGGTCGACGGCTCGAGCTTTTTTGCGCTGAGTGATTCGGGCTTACTGTCCTTCATCACACACTGATCGGCGCGGACCCCCGTGCGCCGGTTGAATCTGTGTATGTCTCGCTACTACCCATAGGTTGCTCCCAAGCCTCGGAAACAGCTGGCCCTGTGGACATCAGATTTGGACTGGAACCGAGTGACGCTGAGAGCGGGTGCTTAGTACGGGTGTTGCTTCTCTCCGCCGAATGTAGTCAACGCGGGGACTACTCCCCACGCCAAAAGAAGAATCAACGCCGGCCAAGCTCCCACCTCCGGCTGCGCGCCCGGCGGCGTCGACAAAGTGATTCCAATAACTATCAGCCAACAGGCAGCCGCTCCGCCGGAGAAGAGCCCCCCTAATAGGAAGCCCGGGCGCGCTGATGACGGCTTCACCGGATCTATGCCAGTGGCAATGCTTAGGCCTGCCACCACAGCGGCGATCAAAAGCGTAGACGCAAACAATATCCATGTGGTCGAGGTGCCGTCGACTTCACCGGCGCTCGACCAGTGGCTCGGCAATTCCGATGGGAGGGTGTTCCGTTCGAGTAGGAACGTTCCAAGAATTGTAAGCGCTGGCAGCGAAGTAAGCACCGCCGCCGAAACCCGGCGCGGGGTGAAGCGAGTGGCTGGTGAGGTCATTGTCCTAAGCCTTTCGGAAAGCGGGAATCTTGCTCGTTCGTGCAGGCCTTGAGCGTCAATGCTTTATGCCGTGACAGCCTCGGGCGGGAAGCAGGAATTCGGCTGAGTGAGGGCAAGTTGCCGCCGTCAAGGCCAAGCAGGACGGAGGCGGTGCGGGATGGGATGGGCCGCGACCATCCATCTCCTCATTCCACTCGAAGACTGCGAATAGCTTCGTCTGCATTGTCCCTTTCGGAATCGGACCTTGCACGCCACGAATGCAGGATGGAGCGGACACGAGCGCCGAGGTTGCCTTCTGGCCATAGGTACAGGAAAAGAGCAGCCCACATCGCGAACCCAAAGCTCCAAAGACCCATGGTCACGGCGATACCGAGATGGAAAAGTAGGCCGGTTGCAAGCAGAACGCTTTTGGCGCGCCGGGGAAGAAACAGTGCTATTCCGAGCATGAACTCTGTGACGAGGGACCCCCATGTCATCGCCGCGACGGGTACAGCGTGGACCATCAAGGCGTCGGAAAGCGTCCGGAGTACCCCAGCGGGACCAAACATTGGATCTTGCAGCCAATAGTAGCCTGCGGTCCCGTCGAGCCACTCGGGTACCGAAAGCTTGGACAGGCACGCATTGATATAGATGAAGGCAACTTGGACCTGCAGCACGGCACCGGAAACTCCGGCAAGAATAGCCAAGTACGGCCTATTCGTTGCAGTCTCAAGATTCGCCTTCTGCCAATGCCATGTTCTGGGATCGGTGAGAGAAATCGGCAACAGCAGCAGGGCGAGGACAGAGGCGATTTGATCCCCGCCGTCAACTGTGGTCAATGATGCTTGGTTGCTAAAGAGTATCCACCAGAGAGGTATCGCGGTGAGTCGCGGTCGCCACCCGGACGCGGTAATGGCCAAGACCAGAAGCGCCCCAATTCTCACCAACTCATAGTGCGCCGCGGGAACCACACACCAAACACTTAGCGATGACGCTCCTTCGCAAAGCAGCGGCTCGAGACCCGATCCTGGCCGTATCATCGTCGCCAGAGATGAGAAGAAGAGCGTGCCGAAGCAGCTCAAAGCTAGCAATGATCGCGCAACGCCGACGTTGAACGTCCATCTGGAGGGCTGATTGGCCAACTTGCTCGACATGGCCACAAAGCGCTTCAGCATTTGACATCTACGATTGACACGCTGATCTGCTCGCCGCTCAACCCCTGCGATCGCCAGGCCCAGGGATCCGGCTGAACGCTCGACAGCGCGACCGTTCCGCAAAGCGTAGGGTCCGGTGACGGATTTTTCACGGTCGGCCAGTCGCTCTTGCTCGCCGAGGTTTCTCTCCCCAAGCATTCAAAAGCCGAGTCAACGGCGGCGCAGACGACCCAATCACTTGCCTTCATTCCCGAGTAAACCAACCCAATCTCGATTCCCTGCGCTCTAGATTTGCGATCCCAGCCAAACGCGTGTGCGGCTCGACTGTGCGGATATTCGGAGATGCTGCTCCACTCGTCCCGCTCCGAGTAGGCAAACGGCAGCAGAACAGCTTCCCGGGGGGATTTCGTAAAGAACGCCCATTGCTCTGGCAGGAACGTTTGAACGACCTGCCGCGAATCCTTTTGCCACGTTGCGGTGAGCGCGTTTTGACTTTGGTTGATCTGAAAAGCGAGCATGCCGATGGTGGCCCACCCGACGATGAGCGCGCCGGCAAACATTGCGAGGTAGGCCGGCCGCGGTGCTTTGACACCCTGCTTGGCGATGTCGGTAGGACCGCCTTGGCTATTCAGCGCGTTCATCGTCGAGGAGCCCGCCCCTAGGCTTTCGCCAAGGTGACAGTCATTCCAGCCAACCACACGTCGTAAGTGAGGTCGGAGCTCTTCGGGCCGGAGATCGTCTTAACCTTGGTCGAATACAAAGCAGTAGTTGCCACAGCCCCGAACTGGAGAATCGCGGCTGCTGCGTATGCCACGACCGCGGCGATGACGAGAACTACCTGTATGCACTGGGGCGTGATTTCGCCAGACTCGCTAGCTTCTTCGTATCCCAAGCGAACTAGAGAACCTTCGAGCACTTCGCCGACCCCGTCGAATGCTTCTTTCACCTGAAGGACCTCGCCGCTCTGCACCAGGGTAGCGAAATCACCGAAGTACGCCGGATCGTTGTTGGCAATATCAGCGACGATATTGTCGACCTCAACCGCCACTTCCTCAGACTCAACCCAGACCGGCACCAGATCTTCGAGTAGTTCGCCGACCTCGCCCTGGCCGAAGATCGCGCCTCGGAACACTTCCTCGTCGGTGTGTTGCGCGGGGATCACAACTGCCCGGCCAGCAACGCTCTGCCCACCTGTGGTTGCTTGTGCTGCAGTCATTGACCCTGTCAAGACAATGATTGCGGTAACACCAAGTCCAATTACGCCGTGCGCCAGTTTTCTCAAAATACGTCCCTTTCAATATCTTCCCGAAGATCGCGAAGTGCCTGAGCATAAGCACGAACGTGAGTATTAAACAAGTATTTATCTTGAGGTGCGACTCCGCCTTCGACCACCCGGCCAGGTCGCGCAAGTAGCGCGCAGAGGCCGCGCTGGCTGCTCTACATGCGCTTTGCGCCTTGCGATTGCTTCTCAATCGTCGAGCTTGCGCCTACCGTGATCGGAATCTCAGCTTCGTGGCGCACCGGCGTGCGCGAGCGCGGCCTGATCAGTCCTTGTGAACGACTTCTTCCACGATCCGCCTTAACTGCTAGTGCGGGCATGGATCCTCGCGAGATCGCGATCAGTGCACCGAGCTGTCCGCCTTGCCTCACTCCCTTGTGGCTAGCTGAGGTTCGTATTCCCATTGATGGCCTCCGGTGTGCAGGCGCCGGTGATCTTGAGCGCCCACGACCCCGAGAGGGACCTGTCATGACCCATGCCCAGGGGGTTCTCCTCATGATCACCGGCGATCCTGCTCGCGCAGAGCTCCCGAGGTCTTGCTAAGGGTTCGGCAATTCGTCGAGATTGTTGGTCGCCGTATTGTCGCGATCAGTTCGCAGGTATTTTCCCGAAGTTCCTTGAACGACACGGATTTCGGTGCGACCTGTCTGCCACGGTACGTAGTAGGAGTGAGCAGCGCTTTCGATGTCTCGAATTGCGTCAGACGAGGGCCGCGGCGACCAAATCTGTCCCGAATCTGCAAGAGAGGTGATGTTCCCGTATATGTCTTTGCCCGTTTGGCGTACTGCTCTATCGCTCACTAATCTCTCCATTCGCGTGCTGAGGTAACTTTTTGACGCGACTGCCCTCCCGGACTGTTTCCGGACGTTCACCACAGTCGCTCTTCCTGGCCTAGCCTATATCGTTACAGTAGGTGTTGAAATACAACTGGCTTAAAATCATGACATTTTGTTCATTCGATGATCGATCGATCTTGCAAAACGGGGTGCAAGCTTTCAGTCAGGCGGAGTCGAATGTGCGGCAACCTATCCGTTCCGCATTTGAGCCCTCTTCTCGCGGAAGGGGCCGCGGTCGGTCTCGGAGTCGGTCTCGCAGGCATCACATTCGGTCTGGCGGGTGTGCTGGTTGCCTCTGGTGCGAAAGGCTGGCTACCGGAGCTACCGACCACGGTCATCCCGCTCGGAGTTTTCAGCGGACTTCATGGCGGGCGATACGATCGCCTCCACAGAGCTCAGGTGTAGCGCGCGTTCGGAGCCGTCCACGCCTACGGACTACGCGCGCAATGCGCACTCGACCGGCTTCTATCGCCATGGCGCGACCAGGCGTTCAAGCGAGCATCGAGCGAGCCGGCAGGCAGGCTATGGGCGAAGGCTGGACTGAGCCTAGGTGGTCGAATCGGGATGAAGAACGGCTGCCTCTACCGCTTGCGTTCAGCGGTGGAGGCCCACAGCCACGCGCGATGCGGTCCCTGCGGAGTTTCCAACTCGACTGCGGCCGCGCGTGAAGTCCAGGCGGTTACGCGCTCCTCGACCTCGATGCCGATCTTTCCGTATCGCACCCAGGCGGTCACCTGCGTATCTCTTACTACTACCCATGAAGGTTGCCACCAGTCTCGGAAGCGGCCGGCCCTGCAGGAGATCGGGATACGAGGAGCCGCCGATAACGAGCTGAAGCGGGGTGTGCTCAAACGGTTGCGAGCGCACTTCGCCTGAAATGACTACGTCAGTCCTTTTCGAGGTGGTAGTACACGTCGGCGGTCGCCTCGTAGATTTCCATTTGCAGCTCGCCGTCTCGCTCGACCATCTTGAAGCTAGAGGCGTAAGTCTTGCCGGGGCTACTCGACGCAAAGGTTCTCGTCCATTCGATCAACTCGAATGCAACATACTGCTTGCCTGTTATCGACCATGTCCCGGTGCCGGAAAACTCAATATCGGTACCCAAGCCGTCCAGCGGCGAGACAAAAAGTTCGTCAACCCGGATGCCATCCTGCTCGAGGGTGACTGTTCCGCCCTCGTCGAGTGAGTAGGTACCGACTACATCTTCTTCTGACAGATTCACCGGATCGGCGCATCCGGTGAGGCCGAACGCGGAGACCGAGAAAAGAGCGGCTGCGAGAATCAGTTTGGTGAGGTGGTTCATTTGATTGTGATCACTTCGGTCCAGACGACTGACTGCCCGGTGGATTGATACCCGCCGAGAACGTCGTTGGTGAAATCTACTCCGTGCGACCAGGGCATTTTGACGATGTCGGTCCCGGGTACGCGATTGAGCGAATCTGGAGTCATATCATTGCGGATCGTGAATGTCACTGTCGCTTCATCGCCGTTTCGTTCGACAACTTCGTAGTCCACCAGGAAGCCTCCGACCATGGTCTCGGTAAGGTTGCCATTTTCTCCGAAAGTCACGGCGTTTACTCCGTCGCCAACGAGAGTCAGATAATCGTCGGAAAGATTTCGCCGTGTCTGACCGGTGAAGCCCACAGGTAGTTCCCCCTGCTTGAAGCGTTCGATCAGCTTTTCGCGGAATTGCTTCATGTGCCCAGAGTCGGCCAAGGCTCGAGCGAACGCACTGTCGATGAACGCCATGTCGCGGGGAGCTTTACCAGCGATGAAGAGCGCCAAAAGCATTCGGGCGTTCTCTTTGTCCTTGTCTTTGTCGTCGTCGTTCATGGGGGCGTAGTCCGTGCGCGCCACCCTTATCTTTCCCGACAACTGGCCTGCGACTTTGGCCATGAATGTTTGGTCGGCCTCATGGCGCTGCAGGGCGAGATCCTCGATCTGCTTCTCTGCTGCAGTATGAGCGTATCGAGCGTCCCTCACTATGAGGAAAACCGGGCCGCCCTTGTCCTTTAGCTCTGAGACTGGGTTCTCGAAAATATCCCGAGCTGCAGCAGCGAGAGCTTGCTGCTGCGCCGTGTTTTGTTTGATCGTTGCGACGGTTCCTGAGTACAGGGTGGCTGCTGCTGCCGATTCCCGACAGGCGTCTGCCATCAGGGTCAGGGTGTGCACCCGACGCGCAATAGATTCGCTGAACGCGAGAAAGCCAGCACCCTCCCAGTGATCGCCGCTCGCATCGGCATGAGAGTGAAGCGCTGTCGCCGCCTCTTCGCAAGCTACTGCCTGCGCTGTCACGCTGGTGGCCCAACTGTCGATGACGGACATGTTTCCCGCGCCCGGGTCAGCTTCGGTCCAGACCTTCATTTCAGTTCCGGCAAAGTTTGATTGAATTCGACTGACAACGCAGCGTCATAGTCTGAGAAGTCATCGGCCGTCTTTACGACGCCCTTCGCAAGAGTCTGTATCGACTCCTGAAGATCGCGGCGTTGATGTTCAAGCTCAAGGACGAACTGCGCCAGAACGTCCGTAACACCCCAGCTTTGGCACGCAGATACGCCGGGAGGGTACTCGGTACTGAGCGACGGGGCCACATCGCCTAGTTTGTTCGCGAGAGCAGCAAGCTCGGGGGGATCGATTCGGATAGTGCCGGTCATTAGCTCCTCGTCTCGATCTCGTAGCGCACTCAGAATTTGGGATGTTCTCAATTCTAGTCGTGCGCCACAATTTGCTGTGTAGGAATGCATTTCTCGTCAGCGACTCCTGAATCGGAGCTACTCGACGAGGTGGAACGCACGCCTGGTCGAAGCCTTGTTTGCGGCAGTGTTGGACGCGTTTTCGGCTCGTCAGACACCCCGTCAACCGACCAGCAGTAGTCAGAGGCTCCCGACGCGCCTGAACCACGGCGGGGGCTGAGGAATGCGGACGGCATGACGGTGAGCGTTGAGGGTGGCGACCAGATCTCCCCGGTCTGCACGAGCCCGACCTTGTCAGTCCCTGTGCGTAACTTCTGCCCTGATTCGTCAATCTCGGTAACGTGCCGGCATGGACCCTCTCGAGATCGCGATCGGCACACCGAATTGCCTAGCTTGTCTCATTCCCTTGTGGCCAGCTGGGTCTGATTCGTCTCCCTACTGGTGGTGTCCGGTATGTGAGATGCCGGTGATTTCGAACGCGCACGAGCCTGAAGGGAGGCTGTCGTGACCCTCGCCCAGGAAGTGCGACAGGCTTTCATCGCATGGAGTGAAAGCCACACTGGCTGGATGATCGACAGTCTCATCTCTAACTTCTACACCCCAAAGAATGGGCCCCAAGATGTGGTCATGGCCGTCGTGAACGTCAGTTCCGAACTGAACGTGCAGGGTGAACTTGAAGGGTTGCGGCGAAGGGTTCACCGGATCGCTGACGGGGCGGGGATCGAATCGGTGCGGATCGTCGTGCGGACACGCGACTCGAGAATGATCGTTGGAGGATAGCTGTCCGAGTTGGAACTGCAGAATTCGGCAACTTAGTCGGTGCCTCAGTTCCGCGCGTTCCCTCGCAGCGTCAGATAGATGTTGCCGCCCACTGCAGCCGAAGTGAAAAACGCCTCTGGAAAAGAAGCGCCGCCTGCGGTCAACGCCACGTAGCCCGAGATCCCGATGGTGTACGAGAAGAGCAGTCGCGCGGTCGGTGACTGGTTGGTCACCACCCGCCCCCACAGCCCAAGCGCGTCGGCCGTGTTGAACAGGACTTCGTCGCTGAGGCGGGTTGTCTCCTGCAGGGCTTCGGGGGGCGCCATGAGGGACGGGTCGTCGCCCGCTTCGTCGAACGCGTCGGCGATGTCAGCGGCCCCGCTGCGTAAGCCGACAAGGTCCGCCCCGAAGCTCCCACGCATCTGCGTGGATCGAATCGCCCCGTCAAGGGACGCCCTCAGCGCAGGATGGCGATCTACTGCGTTGAGCACCGTCCCGAAGGTATCGGCGGGTGTGCCGGAGGCGCCTCGGAATCCTTGCTCGAGGGTGCGAAACCGCGTCTGCAAGGCGATGGAGGCGGCGGCAGACTGATATTGGGCGTACGCCTTCATCGCCGGCTCCAGCGATGCAGTAAGAATGGCGCGCTGCTGAGACGCGAGGCCGGCAGCGGCGGTGATCGTGGACGCGTAGTCGACGGCGATCCGCGCCACAGACAATCTGGCAGCGTCGTGCGCGAGGACGATGCTGCCGAGCGTCGACGACATCGAGTCGTAGAGACGTGTCGCGGTGAGAATCGTAGAGCCGGCGTCTCGTTGAAGGTTCGCCGCGGCCTCCATCGCTGGAATTATCGAGGTGTGCGCGAGGGTGCGCTGCGCTTCCATGACGGTAGCCACGGTCGACCTGATGCTCTCGTATTCCAACGCAGCCACGGACGCTGCGATGCTCTGAGCCGCGATGTTCTGGGAGAGGCGCGCGTACCGCGAGGTCTCGGCCACTGTTCGGCGAACTGACTCGAAGGCGGATGCTGAGAGGTAGGCGCTGGGCGGTACGGCGAGCGGGTTGATTGACGTTCCGGTGGTTTCGGTTCCGTCTGCGGGGCCATAGTTCAATCTTCTCAGGCGGAGCCGACATGCCGGGCAGCTTGATGCGCTTTGGCCGGTACGACGATGAGAGGAGGATGTCCCGTCCCTCCCTCGTGGGGGCGACGGCATTCAAAGTCGATGGATGGCTACGCGCGAACCGACCTCCCTGCCGGAGTCTCCTCCTCGGACGGATCCTGCGAGAGTGTCGAGTCAGGAGCAGCCGGATGCGCAACTGGAGTCCACTTGGATGAAGTTGGAGGAGCGCCGGATCCAACGCGGAATGGCAGCGCGTCAGCTCGCCGACATTGTGATCCACTCGGTCGATACTTTCGGCAGGTATCCCGAGAATGACGGCGACGCTGGGGAACTTGAGCTGTATCGTGCCCCAATAGCGGCGCATAAGGGCACGGTGGCGAGACTCGCTGGCCGACCATGCCTGGCTGGACGGGGTGACCTCCCGATCTTGGCAGGCGGGACGTCGGCGCCGAGTGTGAGATGGATACTCCCGTGAGCACCTGTCGAAAGGTCGCCGTGCATGCTGACTAGCCGCTCGTCGCTGATCCTTGAGAGTTCGCCATCGGCACCCGAATGTCGTGCACTGGCCGGGCTGTCGCTGACCAGCTCCGACTACGTACCCGGCTGATCGACCTCGACTACCTGGTCTTTCGGACGGAGCCTAGCTATCTTGTGCGACGCGTTCACTCGACCGGGCGGGCGAGAACTGACCAGTTGCCGCCAGGATGCTGATGAGTAGCAGCGGGACGAGCCAGCCGGACCAACCCAGGATGGTCGCGTTGACAGTATCCACGTGTTCGCCGGCGGCTGCGAATATCAGGGAGAAACCTGCGGCCGAGTTGAGCGCGCCATGAGCGAGAGCTGCTGGCCACACGGATGCGGAACGGATTCTCAGCCAGGAGAAGATTGCACCCACCACTGTGCACATGCCGATCATCATGATCACTCCGAGCCAGCCCGGAGCGTCCGGGTAGTTGTAGCCGAGAAGAATCAGCGGCGCATGCCAGAGACCCCAAATCACACCTGAAAGAAGGATCGCGCGTGCGGCTCCTAGGCGCATGAGCTTGGGAAGCAACCATCCGCGCCATCCAAGCTCTTCTCCCAGGGCGGGGATCAGGTTCAGGAAAGCGCCGACCACGACGTTTATCAGTTGAGCCGCTACGAGCACCTGGATCGGAGCAGGCAGCGTTGTCATTCCAACGCCTTCCAACTCCTGCATGATCAGTTGCCTATATGCCGAGAACTCGACGAAATCAGCAGGGTAGAGCCCGAGGGCCGCGCCGATCGGCAGGGCCGCGATCACCAGAGCGGGCGGAATTACGAGGCCGAGCGCCAGATACTTGATGAGCCGACCCGGAGGCATCAATGGCAGGAGGCCGAGCGTCTGCCATTTCGCCTCGGGCTTTTCAACGGCGAACACGACGATAAGCGCTGCTGCCGCAGGCGTGAACATGAAGATGATGGACACCAGAGGGAACCAGAGGTTCGAGAGACCATCGGTCAGCCAGAGCGGCAGGGCAACGATCCAGGAGAGGCCGAACGCAATCCCGAGGAATGTGAGTACGAGGCTACGGGGTCTCATGACGTGACTGCTTTCTGGGCTCGAGTGTTGTTGACACGGTGCGTTTCGCCGGGCTGCTCGTCATGTTCAGTACTGACGGAGCAAAGCCGAGCGGATCGTGCACCGTCCGCAATTGCTAGTACTGTCTCGCTTCGATGTCCGCGCGGGAGGCCGCTCGATTGCCAACGACGCTGGCCGCCGCGACGGCCGCGAAAAGTGCGAGGAAAGCTCCCAGGATGATGTCTCCGCGGGCGGTTTCGCTGGCGGGAAGAGCGATAGTCATGACTCCGCCGGTTGCCAGAAGAAGGCATCCGATCCAGATGTAAGTGCGGCCGGCTGCGTGTCCTGCCCGCCAGGCTTCCTCGGAGTCCATGAACGACCCGAATCGAAGGCCGATCCATCCGTTACGGCGGAGGGTCCCTCGAGCCGCCGCCTCGACCGACCAGATCAGCAAGACGCTTACGAGGATCGGGGCTACACCGGCGATGATCATGGACTAAGGATACGGAAGGGGCCGTAAAGGAACAACATTGACAAATTCTTCGAATAAACGTTACGCTTCCCCCTGTAATACACGATCTAACGCAAATTCGAGGAATGGATCCAGTGTGAAGAGCGGGTGGTTGCTCCAGTGTTGGTTGCCGGGCCTACTCGGGGTGTGATCGTCGGGGAGATCGCCATCGGGTTGTGCGTGCTTCTTGGCTCTCGTTGGCGCAAAGTTACCTTCATCGCTACCGCCGTCCTGCATCTGGGAATCATCGCGACTATCGGACTATGGAGCTTCGCAACAGTGATGATCTGCCTTGTCGGAATGGCCTGCATGCCCACGGACAGCGCTAAGCGGATACTCCAGATGATCTCGGGCAGGCTCCGCCGAGGAGCCCTTATCGCTGCGCCCAGCACGACGGACAACGACAGCCTGCAGCGCGTGTAGCCGAACTCACAAGCCGACCGAATGCGGCAAAAATCTTCCCATCGAACATCCACAGCAGAGGCGCCAAATGGCCGACAACATCGTCAATCAAAGCGGTTCATCAAACTATCAATCCAGCGCAAACGGCAAAAAGGGCAGGTCGAAGATGATCGTGAACAACTTCGGCGGCCCGGGCGGCCGGGAGCCAAGCATCTCTCTAGAGGAAACTAAGCAGCTCGTTGGCAACTCCATCGCATACCGACTTCTCGCCGTGGTCTCCGGAATTGCGTCTATCGCGGGATTAATTGTCGCTGTCCTCCCTTTGTTCTCCGGCGGCATTGGTAAGTTCGGGGCATGGGAGACGAGCTGGCCCAGTTACGCCGCACTGGTCGTATTCGTGACTCTCGCGATCGTGTCATTGATTGCGCTGAGAGTGCTCACCATGATGAGGAAACACTTGATCGCTCTCTCCCCAAGCAGCTACGGTCCGGCGCTGGTAGGGCGCGACCGGCACTTGCATCGAATTCGTTTGACCGGCGTGTGTCCGATTGACGGCGGAGACCTTAGATTCCGCAATGGACCGCATGAATGGACCGATACGCCACAACCTAACGGGCGCCCGAAAAGGACCGTTACTAAGAGGGGTCCGGTGGCAACGTGTGCGCGCGACGCCAGCCATACGTGGGGCTTCAGCAGAGCAGTGGCGATCTAAACGCCGATCCAGTTCATCGCGACCGCACGGCTGTTCAGATCGACGCCGTCACCGGACTCCAACCAGGCGTAGCTGGAGCGGAGCTCTCTTCTCACACGTCGACGCGACAGGCCGAGCTTCACGCTGATCTCACGAACGTCCATGCCGTCCCACTCGCAAGCTTTCACCGCCTGATTGATGGCTACTCGCAAGGCGAAACGGGCAGCACGAATGCTGTCGCCCGCGCGCCAAACGGCTCGTCGCGCGTCGTCAGCGGTTCGCCCGATCGACGAGGGGGCGTGAAGAGTGGGCATGTTGTCTCGCTTCCTGCGGAGTCAAAGGGCCCCGACCGGAATCGACTGATGGTCGTGCACGCCTTCGAACGGTGCCGATGTGACACTGCGCCTATTACATGCGCGGCAGGAGCAAGATCGCTCGTTTGAGCTCGACCCCAAGGTTCGCACGCCGGTGCGCGCCAGTCTGACTTCGGCTCCGGGATCGTTGGTGTCGAAGTAAGGCGAGGGATGGGGCCAGCGCGCCGCGGTGTTACGTCGAGACGCCGTCGGTGAGTTCGATTGACCGGGCGGCCGCCTCATCCGCAACGGTTTTGAGGGAGATCGCGGACTTGGGGCGGGCCCCCAATGTGCTGCCGCCGCTGACGTCCAACGTCGAGCCGGTTGTGCGGAGGGAGCTGTCAGACACCAGGAACCAGACTGCCTCGGCGACTGCAGAGGGTGCCGACACGCCTCCAAGGACCGAGAATCCAGCAAGGTAAGCGAGAATCTCTGGGTTCTTGAACGCCTCGTGCCCGTTGTCCGTGAAACCTGGAATGACCGTATTGATGCGGATCTGTTGAGGCGCGAGAGCCTCGGCAGCGTTCACGGTCAATGACTCGACGGCGGATTTGCTCATCGCGTACACGATGTCGCTCGGGCTGGAGAAGTGAACGCCGGCGGAGGAGATGTTCACGATGCTGCCGCCGCGGACCATGCGTTCTGCGAGAGTTTGTGCGAGGAAGAATGGAGCTCGTGCGTTCAGCGCGAAGAAGTCGTCGAACTGTTCCACGGTTGCCGTTTCGAAGGAAGGCCCGAGAAGCCGTGCAGCGTTATTGACCAACGCCCGTAGCTCAAGCCGCGGTTCGCTGGCGATAATCCTGTCGACGGCTTCCGTGACGCTATTCAAGCCCTCCACAGTGGCAAGGTCTGCCTGAGTCACGAAGCACTGTCCTCCATCGCCGTCGATCTCCGCCTTCAACTTCATCGCGGCGCCGTTGTTTCGCGCGTAGTGCGCGAGGACCGAATAACCAGCGGTGTGCAGGCGTAGCGCGATTGCTTTCCCGATCCCACCAGACGCACCAGTGACTACAGCGAAGGGGCGGGGGATGGTGTTCATTCAGTTCTCCTGAAGCTGGTGGGTCTTCCGTCGTCCTTGTACGAGAAGACCGAGGATTGCAGTCATCGTGCCTTCGAACCGTTCGGGAGCCTCAGGCCAGGCGTCGCGGAAGCTGATCAGCTCCTTTGTTCCCATCCCCGCTGCAACGATGATCCTGACCGATTCGGGGATGTCGACGCCTGCGCGAAGGACGCGACGGGAGTGGGCCTCCGTCAGCTGAGCTGTCACGAACTTCTCCCAGGTGAGGAACGGGTCCAAGCGTCTTTCGGGGAAAAGATGACGCGATTCGGCGGCGATCCGAACTCCGGCTCGAACAACGATGTCGTTTGCCAAGTTCTCTCCCACCGCGCGGAAAACAAGGATCAGCCTGGCTAGCGGGGCGCTTGTGGCCGCAAAAGCGGCCTCCTGCGCCGCACGCATACTCTCGCGCTCGTGGTCGAGAATCCCGGCTCCGACTGCTCGAACAGACGGGAAGTATTCGGCCACGGTGGTGAGGGGAAGACCCGCATCCGAGGCGATCTCCTCCAAGGTCACCAGCGAAAGAGGAATCGAGGCGAGTCGCTGTGCGGCGACGCGAAGAATGACTCCAGACTCTGCTCTCATCAGTGCCCCCCCTCACTTGCTGTCATGAAGAGCCGGAGGTCCATCTGTCATCGGTCTGTGCTTTCGTTATAGGCGAGAGACGAGCGGGCTCGGACCCCGGTAGTTGCCGACGACTCGACAATCACGTCGTGAACTCGCCGACCGCCGTGCTCGATCGCGCGATCACGAATCAGTCGTGTTGAAGATTGGAATTCGGGTGTTCGCGACGGTGGTCCGTCGAGCGCGATCTTCATCGTCCTCATCCACAGCGTTCCGACGTGCGCACGATCCGTACCGCCAGCGGAGTAGACGGCTCCCTGGGTGAGCTGGCCCATCATGACCAGATAGTCGATCACTGTCATCGCGGGCCAGAAATCTGCCTCCACTCCGGGCGCTGCACAGAGGGGGCGTTCGATCATGTGTTGGTGACTCGCGTGCAGCACCGGACCCGCCAGGACCAGCTGCGATGACTGCGTGCGAGACGTGTTGGATTGGAACAAGCCGCCGTAGACAGTGGTCGGTTCGGCTTTCGGCGGCCGAACGGAACCGTCGCCAAGAGCTCGCTTCAGAGTCAGGCGCGAACGAATGTTCCCGACTGACCCGCTGAGTGTCCGCAGCTGGTCGTTTCCGCTCAGTTCGAGGCCGATGGGCACCGCGTCGAGATTCTCCCAGGGCGTCGGACCGGCGCGAAGCTCTATCGATTCGACATAGAGGGAGGAGAGACGCTCGCGGTCCTCGCTCCCTGTCAGAGCTTCCAGCACCATTAGCGGCAGGACTATGGCGTCCACGGAGCTTAAGTGTGGAATGCGCCGTGACCCGTCCGATCCGACGGACCACCGCTCGGGATAAGCGGCTGAAGCTATTGCCGATGCCATCCCGGTAGAGCCTGGCCCACGGGTCGGATCTTCGAGCGTGTACCGCACGTCTCGATACCCCGCCCCGAAGTATCTGTCTTCGGCCGGTCCGAGTACATCGCCTAGATCTGTCGGCCTGACGTCTCGTCGGCTGACGGTCAGGGTCTCTGCGGGCATGGGACTACATTACATAACCAGTCGTATCTTTGCGACTATTCGTCAGATTAGGCGCGGCTGATAATGTTACGAAATGGAGAGTAATCGAAGTGGTCGACCTCACGTCGCGGGTATCACCGAAGCCTTGCTTGAGGCAGCCGAGAGAGTCATGGTTGCCGAGGGCTTCACGGGCCTCACAGTGGACCGTCTGGTCGAGGACGCCGGGACTACGAGGCCGACGTTTTATCGCCGTTTCCCCAACGTCGCTCATATCGCGTTTGAAGTGATTCGAATCCGGTTCGGGACCGGAGCGGCAGTCGATACTGGCTCGCTCTTCGACGACTTACTGACTCTCCAGCGTGAAGAGGTGAAGATGTTCGCAGCCCCGGTCTTCCGGAACTCACTTCCCGGGTTCCTGGAAGCAGCTCGGTCCGAGCCCGCCATGCTCGACACTTTCCTCTCGCACTTCATCATTCCGCGACGTGCCAATGTCGCTCGAGTGCTTGAGGCCGCAGGCAGGCGGGGCGAGGTCGCTGTTGACGGCATCGACATTGATTTCGTCTGCGACATGCTCCTTGGCCCGGTGATGGCTCGCGCGGTGCTCCCGGCAGGTGCTCCGCTGGATGATCGTTTAGCTCTGAGCACCACAGAGGCTGCAATTGCGCACCTTTCCGCGGTGCCAACGGCTGGCTAGGGCGCCCGATACATCGGGACCGCGGCGGCTCACTCGCTGTCCGCTATCTCGAGGGACACCACGAACGCATGGACGCTCATGATGATGATCTGCAGGACCTGACCACTGTTCCATGAGTCGAATGCAAGACTCCTCGGCTCACTCATAAGTACCAATGGCGCCATACCCGACCGCAATTTTGGAGAACGAAATGCGACTACTCCCACAAGTCCCTCCGACCGCTGAACAGCTCGCCTTGCTCACCGAGAACAAACCGGGCGTACTCCTGATCAAAGGGGCCGCTGGCAGTGGGAAGACGACAACCGCATTGCTCCGGCTCCGCCAGCTTTGCGCATTCTGGCTGAACCGGAAGGCGCGGCTTGACCTGCCGGGCCCGGTTCGCGTCCTGGTCCTTACATTCAATACGACGCTGAAGGGCTACATCGAAGCCCTCGCGAAGGAGCAGATCAAAGAGCTCGAGGGGCTCGAGCTGCGCGTAGTCACTTTCGCTAAATTCGCTCGTGATTTGGCATCGGAAACGGTAAATCTTGAACCGGACTACTGCGAAGCACTACTGCGCGGGCTTTGCCGAAAATTCGGCGGCGACCTCGACTTCGTCAAGGACGAAGTCGAGTACGTGATCAGCCGACTCGAGCCAGAGAACCTCGAGGACTACATCGGACTCCGACGTATCGGCCGAGGCCAGTCGCCGAGGATGGAGGCGGTTACTCGCCGCCGACTGCTTGACGAGGTCATTTACCCTTACCGGGACCGCAAAGCGGAGTTCGGATGGTCTGACTGGAACGACCTCGCCGTCGCCGCGAACAAGATCTCCGCGGAGCCATGGGACGTCGTAGTCATCGACGAGACGCAGGATTTCTCTGCCAATCAGCTCAGGACCGTCATGGCGCATGTCGCCGCCGACCACCAGGTGACTTTCGTCATGGATGCCGCGCAGCAGATCTATCCGCGTGGTTTTACCTGGCGTGAGGCGAACGCCGCTCCCAACACGACTCGCACGCTGAAGAAGAACTACAGGAACACGCGTGAGATCGCGGCGTTTGCGCGACCCTTCGTTGAAGGGCTGGAAATCGGCGATGACGGCGAGCTGCCTGACTTCACGGCGGCCACGAGGTCGGGCCCGCTTCCGACAGTTCTTACTGGTCTGTACAACGGCCAGCTGACTTGGGCGATCGAGAATGTCGTGAAGCCCGCCGTTGCCGCTAACGAATCTGTCGCCTTCCTGAAGCCACGAGGAGGACGCTGGTTCGACACCGTGCGCACACGCCTCGACGCCGAGCTGATCTCCTGGGTGGAGCTCACGCAGAAGTCCACTTGGCCGGGCGGCGACGAACACGTGGCGATCAGTACCCTGCACTCTGCTAAGGGGCTCGAGTTCGACCATGTAATCCTGTTGGGACTGAATCAGCAGGTCACCCCACACGGCGAAGAGGCCGGCGATTCGCAATTCGAGTCGCTGCGACGTCTCGTCGCGATGGGCTTGGGCCGGGCAAGGACATCAGTCACTATCGGATATAAGAAGTCCGAGGCGTCATCGGTCATTGCGCTCATGAACGACGGTACCTACACGGAAGTCGGCGTGTGAGCGCCACCGGGGCCGCCGTTTTGGCTAACGCTCGGAGACGCGGTATCACTGAGATCCTGCACTTCAGCACCAACCGCGGACTAGTCGGCATCCTCGCGTCCGAGAAGCTTCTCAGCCACGACCGGCTCGAAGAGGACGAGTACCTCGAAAACATACGTCTTATGAACTCGCCCAGCCGCGCTGGCGACGCCGACTGGACCGACTGGGTCAACCTGTCGATCTCGCGTGTGAACGGACGGATGCTGAAGTCGTCCAAGAAATGGCACCCCGAGGACGACATCTGGTGGGTCGTTCTCGCCTTCGACGTCGAAATTGTCGGCCACGACAATGTCGAATTCGCGACGACGAACAATACCTACGGGTGTGCGCTCCGCGGTAGCGGCGTCGACGCGTTCGACGCGCTGTTCGCACCTGCCGTCGAATGGGGCCATTACGGGTCCGTGTCGAAGAGATACGCAGGCATGCCCGATTCGCTGCCGACCGACGCTCAAGCCGAAGTCCTCTACCCTGTCTCTATCGGGCTTGAGCACCTACGCGCGCTCTACGTAGCCGAACCAGAACAGGTCGACGAAGTCGCTGGGTTTCTCGCCGTGTTTGCTGCCGCCTCGAAAGTTGACCTCTCCGATGTTGCTGTAGCGTGCAATCCAGACGTATTCATCACAGCGTGACGACAGATACTTGTTCTTCGCAGAGCGGGATGTCGCGTCAGCAATCCAGCCACACTGACGACGAAAGGACCGCGATGCCCGGATCACAACCAGCCTCCGCCGGTCCCTCCGGACAAGAACTCGTAAGGCTCGACAGGGCGACCGCGTCGATTCTTTGGTCCGCGTGGGCAGACGCTCTCGGGTTCGTCTCCGAACTCGTCGATGAACGGTTGTTCCAGACGCGGACGAAAGGCCGGCCGCTGACGGAAACGTTCGCCTGGACGCGTCGAGTCGGCGGGAAGTTCGGTGTCGCTATCGAACTGCCGGCAGGAAGCTACTCGGACGACACACAGCTTCGACTTGCAACGTCGAGGGCAATTTCCGGCGACGGATTCGACGTCGAAGCGTTCGCCCGCGTCGAACTGACCGTTTGGCCCGCCTACGCCCTCGGCGGCGGCCGCGCCTCCCGCGCAGCCGCCACGAACATGACCAAGTCCGGAGCGACCTGGTCGACGAACTTCTTCCCCGGGTGGACGAAGGCAGGCGGCAACGGGGCTGCCATGCGAATCCAGCCACACGTGTGGGCTGCACGAGAACTGGAAGGCGACAGATACCTGACAGACGTCATCCGCAACTCGATCGTCACCCACGGGCACCCGCGGGCGCTCGTCGGAGCTGTACTACACGCCCTGTCGCTTGCGCATGCTCTCGAGCACGGCACCACACCTACACCACGCGACTGGCACGGACTCTTGGAACGGACCGCCCAAGCGGTCTCGGTCTTCGATCGCGACGACGAGCTGATCTCTTACTGGCGTCCGCGTTGGGAATCGGAGACTTATGAGTCTCTCGACGTCGCATGGTCGGCGACAGTCGACGAATGCCGCAGGGCTCTGGCTGACTGCGCCCCCCTAGTCGATGCGATCGGGGGGTTTGCGGAACCTAGCCGCGCCCGCTCCGCGGCGGACGCCTACGTCGAAGCCGGCCGTGTCCTCGGCCTCACCGACAAAGACACCCGCGGCAGTGGCACGGCAACCGTTGTCGCGGCGATGGTGCTCGCTGCAGCGCTGCCCGATGACCCTCGGCACGGAGCGGTACTTGCCTCTTCAGCCCTCGGCACCGATACCGACACGATAGCGACGATGGTCGCCGCGGTAGTCGGCGCAGCAACAGCCATGCCGGCACCGGAAGGCATACAGGACCGCAAGTATCTTCACGACGAAGCGGACCGGCTTACTCGAGTGAGTGCCGGGCGCCCTGCGCCGAAGTTCTCATACCCGGACATCCTGCGTTGGACCCCACCGCACAGCCAGCTGGACGTCGTCGGTCTCGTTGACGGGAGGCCGGCCCTGGCTGGGCTTGGATGGCTGACGTTCACTACCGAGCAATCGACGGTTCGCGAATCCGCGTGGGCCTGGGCGAACACGTCTTTCGGCCCGAGCGTCCTCATCAAACACCGCACAACCCTGACAGAGCTTCCTTCTGGCAACTGGCCCCGAGTGCGGCGATCTCAGCCGGTGGAAGCCCCTTCGGCCCCGGCGCTAGCCAAGCAGACCGCGTCCCGCCGCTCGGAGCCTCAACCAGCACTGTTCGACGAAATCGCGGTCGGATCGAAAACAGAAGCTTCGTCGCGGAATGTCAAGTCGAATGCATCGCGCGACTGGCCGTTCGGCTCTTCGATCGACATAGATCTCATTCTGGTCTGGCTTCGGAAGAATGGCTTCTCGGACATTGCCGTGGGACAGGCCTTCGGACGAATCGCCCGAGATGGAACGCTCGAGCAGATGGCGACCTTCGCCGGCGCAGTACGCTCGCTGCTTCAAACGCGGCGCTAATTCCTCCGGCTCGATTCGTGCCGCGCATGTAACTCGCGACCAGGCAACCGTCCTGGTCGGAAAACGAGGACAACCCCATGGTCACGCCCGAAGAAGCCCACGCGACGGATCGTTTGGAACTAATCGAGACAGTAGGCAAACTGCTGTTCGCCACCCGGACTGGGGAACTGCCGTCTGTGTGGGCACAGGTGCCGCAGAGCACCCGTGAACGCTACCTTGGCGAAGCGGGGGTGCTCGAGGCTGCTGGCCTCCTCAAAGACGTGCCGTAGTCAGGACGTCGTTTCGCCCGGGGCGCTCGAGGTCCCGGGCGCGGGCTGCCGTGCGACTTTCTCCCCTGCTTCCCAGAGGGTGTCATGAGCGTTCCTGATCGCGGTACTTGGCAGGTCCGGCAACCACACGGCGACGCCGATCCGTTGCCCGATCGAATTGAAGCTCGTGGTCAGGTTCAGCACAGAACCCGACTTTGGAATTACATACCGGTCGTGCATTTGGGCCAGGGGCAGTACCCGCAGTTCAAATCCGGCAACAACGGATGCTCCGACCATGTGCTCGAATACCGCAATCTTCGGGCTCGGTTTGGATCGCCCCGGACGTGACTCGTCCGAGGTCAAGACCCTACTCACGCTCGACAGGCGAAGCAGATCCTGCAGACCATCGATCTTCAAATAGGGATCGACGACCATCGCGTCGTCGGTTCCCGCAATCTCGCCAATGACCTTCGCGTACGCGAACGGATCGTCCGGGTCGATCGCCTTTGCGACTACCATCTGGATGTCCATCGCGGCCTCGTCGTTCATCGCACCGAGCACCGCACTGCCCAATGCGGTAATCGAGAGACGTCCATCGGCGGTGACCGCCGCCCACCCTAGGCGGACGAGATAGACGGAGAAGCTCTCGTAGGATGCTCTTCCCGCCCGTAAATCCGCTGATCGTTGGAACTCTTCGAAGTCACTGGTCCAATGCATCATCCCGCTGCCGGGTGCAGGAAAGAATCGAGGGGTGGGTCCGCCCGCGTAGGCGTCGAGCTCGGCCGCTGTCGGGGAGTGGCCGTGTCGTTGTACCGAGCTCAGATAATGGAGCGCCTGGCGAGCTTCGGATGATGCGATTTCCATAGCCGAAGACTATCCGGGGGCGCGCAATGCTGGGGCGGCCCGGATGGGCCTACTGGTAAGCCCGCCACTCCGAGTCGGAAACCGGCCGAAAGTGACCATTCGGGCACCGCCACTCGTCGATGTTCTGGGGGGAGCTGAAGAGTGTTCCTGCTTTTCGCCGCTCGACCGGCGCGACACTAAGAATCATGGTCCCGTCGCATTCAGCACATTCTTGTGTATACATTCGATCCTCTTGCTCGGCAGGAAGTGCCGGGGCGGTCGCCCGCCCCGGCGCTCCTACTGACTAGCCTTTTCCGAGCGTCGAGCCGGCGTTGGACTTGGACCTCTTCGACGACGAGTTCGACGCGAGCGTCTTACCGGCTTTCGACAGCGACGCCTTCGAGGGCTTTCCTGAACTTGCTGATTTTCCCATTTTCGTGCTCCGTTCATTCGATGACCGGACAGATACACGACCAGCGGGCGTGGCGCCAACTGGTGTATGCCTCATTGAGGGCATAAAGTCGAAGAGTCCCTTCAAAGACACTGCAACCCCGATCTGCCGTTCGAACCCCCTCGACCAAGGCCGATCGGGGTTCTTTTTGTTACACGTCACATCCTAGACGAATGATCCGACACGCGCCCGTCTAACGGGCGCATATCCGCTCCCGCTCATCGATGGTCTCTGGGTGCTCCTGTCCGCTCCACGAGCCATACAAGCGGCAATAAGGGGCAATTCTGCGGACTTATCCAAGCCAAGTCCGAATTACAGCAATGTTATTCACAACCTGCGAACTCGACACGCCGACTTGTGGATAAATTCTCCACAGGTGGATTTGGCACGGGTCGATGGCGCAATCGCGATTTCTGATTACCGGGGCAATAGTGTGCAAATCTCGCTGTCCAGCCTGACTCTTAGGCGTGGACGCCTGCAAGGCGTCGATCCCCATCGCGACAGCGGCCCTCGAGCGCATCGGGAACGCAGGCACCAGCGTCTCATGTTGCAGATGCGCTGAACGACTGGAACAAGACGAATATCGGCGTTTTCATACATAATTTACTGAAAGTGTGCGACGATCGACACATGTCAGAAGAAACAGAAACGCTGCAGCAACTCGAGGACAGCCGCTCTCTCGAGCTTATTCGCTGGGTCGGCCAATGGGTTTTCTGGCGAGTCAACAAAGACTTCGATCCCGACGCGGGCCACGACCAGGCTGTCATCGGTCTGCTCGCCTATAAGTATGCGTGCGATCTGTTCGACCGCCTCGCCTCGGCGGGCAAGTACAAGCTGCCCGAAGGCGAACCTACCGAGAGAGGCCTCGACCTGCTCGCGACCGGACTCAACCCTGACGCGTTCAGCGATTTCCTCGCCCTGGATCGTTCGCAGATCCAACGCAACGACTACGCCGGCTCCCCAGGATGGTCGGTTGGCACCATCCGATGGGTGCTGCAGTCGATGCCGTACGGCGAGATCGACAGGATCAACTGGAACGACAAGAGCGAGACCAAGCAGACCGTCGGCCGGCAGCACTTCGACTACGGTTACGGCACTCTGTGGGAACCCGGAGACGAAGACTTCGAACTAGCGCCGGACCCGGACCTTCCATTCGAAGGTACGACGTTCGTTCTCGCCCACGGCTTCGACGGCGAGCGGGGTGACTACGAGATGTACTTCGGTCGCAGCCGTGCATCGGACCAGCCAGGTGAGGGATCCTGGCACTGGCGGAAACCTGTCGCGCGCGGCGGCTTCGGGTCTCCCGACCGGCCTACCGACGAACCGACGAGCCGCCTTCCCGGCACTCCGCCCGTCCCGATCGCACCCGATGCCTCAGTTCGCCTTCGACCACAGGCACCCATTACGCGCTCCGAAACCCAGAACTAGAAAGTGCCACCGCAACAATGTCTACAACTAACCGTCCGACGGGACGGTCCTCTATCGTTTCCGTAATCTTCGACCCGCAGAAACTCACCCTCGCCCGGCAGCTTGCGGGACTCAGGAAGATCGAACTCGCGGACAGGATCGGCATGGCGCCGGCATCCGTATCAGGTTGGGAATCCGGCGCACAGAAACCGAATGAAGCCGCCGTCGCGAAACTGTGTCTGGCATTGCAGGTGGAGCCGCACTTCTTCCACCCAGCGGGAATCAATGCGTTCGTTCCCGCGATGCCCCATTTTCGATCGCTTCGGGCGACTAGTCAGAAGCTGCAAGACCAGGCGTACGCGTACGGACGTTTGGCGTCGGACGTCGCGTCGCTCCTTGAGAAGTCCGTTGAGTTTCCGGCGCCCGACCTCCCGTCGGTGCCCGTAGACGGGACGCAGACAATCGCCGGGCTGCCCGAAGAGGCGGCTCGGGAAGCTCGACGTCACCTCAATCTGGCCGCCGGTCCTGTCCCTCATCTCATTCGGCTTGTCGAGAATGCCGGCGTGCTGGTCGTCTTCAGCCCCTCACAAACGGCTTCGATCGACGCGTACTCGTTCGAAAGTTCCACGAGGCCGGTCATCGTTCTCAACCCGGAAAAGGATGACTACTACCGGCAAAGATTCGACGTCGCGCACGAGCTCGGGCATTTGATCATGCATTCGGACGCAGAACCCGGGGGGCGGACAGTTGAAGACCAAGCGCACCGATTCGCGTCGGAATTCCTGATGCCCGCGGAGGAGATCGCACCGCTCCTTCCCAAGTCCACCACTGGCGACGGATGGACGCAGCTGCGGGCGTTGAAAGAGCACTGGGGCGTGAGTATGCAATCACTTCTCTTCCGTGCTCGCGCCTTGGGGATCATGAGCGATGTCAGCCATCGCAACGCAATGATCGCTATTTCTCAACGCGGATGGCGACGTGCGGAGCCTGGGAGTGTTGGTGTTCTCGAGATGCCATCGCTGCTGCCCCAAGCGGTGAAAATGCTCGAGGATGCAGGTATCTCCTCCGACCAGTTACTCAGAGGCCCAGGCCTTCCCCGTCCGGCGTTCGAGATCATCACCTCTCGTTCTCCGATCAGAGGG
>Ga0247813_10000557_pt1 | contig 33415 bp, 30 predicted proteins | sample UWRJL169409C1_FD_180719 | JGI IMG/M metagenome (GOLD analysis project Ga0247813, IMG submission 180719) | Plant litter microbial communities from Arlington Agricultural Research Station in Wisconsin, United States - UWRJ-L169-409C-1 | ecosystem: Environmental > Terrestrial > Plant litter >... | reverse complement strand
CAGGGACGCGGCGACGGCGCGGCTGATCGACACGGGGCGGGCGCGGCGGAGGAGCAGCCGCTTCAGGTATTCGCGCCAGCCGAGGCGGCCGTCGGAGCGGCGGATCCACGTCTGCGTGGTGACGACCCACGGACGGGTGCCGAGCAGGAGAGGCCAGGAGAAGGAAAGGTGGATGTTGTTGTGAAAGCACACGTCGCACCAAGAGACCTCGCGGGCCAGGGCGCGGCGGTCGGGACGGCGGAGGACGGTGAGGCCGAGGTCGTCGGCGCGGTTATCGGAAGCTGCGGTGGTGAGGACGTGGACCTCGTGGCCGCGGGCGACAAAGGCGCGGGCGAGCAAGGCCGACATGGTTTCGATGCCGCCGATGCAGGGTGAAAAGAGATGACTGATTAACAGGATGCGCACGGGTCAGGGAGAGACGGTCGGGATGAGCCGCAGCCAGGTGTCGGCGACAGCGGGAAGGCTCGGTGCGGGGGTGGTGCGGCTGGCGAGGAACGCGCTCCAATCAAGCGAGGAGGGCTCCGATCCTTTCCAAAGGCGCGGGTGCGGGACGGGCGGTGGCGTGGGTGTGTGGCCTCGCAGCCGCCAGTCGTCGCGGGTGACGAGGACGGGCAGGCCGGCGTCGAGGAAAGCGGCGGCGGTGCCGCTTTTGCCGATGAGCGCCCACGGGCTGGTGGCGAGGCCGAAGGCGCATTCGGCGAGGAGACCGGCGAGCAGGGCGGCGGGGAGTTCGCCGGCGCTGACGAGGCGCAGGCCGGGGATTTTTTCACGGAGGGCATCGAGGCGGGGGCGACCGGAAGGACCGTGGCGGCCGAGGGTGAGCACGGCGCCGGAGCGGCCGGCGCGGGCGAGGTGGGCGAGCCAGCCGGCGACGGCGCCGGCGGCATCCCACTCGGGATGAATCGTGCCGAACACGGCGGCGAGATCGGGCGGATTGGGTCCGCCGAGATCATGCGCGGCGAGCCAGGCGCGGGCTTCGCGGCGGTCGGCGTCGGAGGGGGCGGGGAGATTGCCGGGCAGCGGAATCACCGAGGACGTGATGCCGTCGCGGGCGAGCAACGCCTGGTAAACGGGGTTGCTGGTGAGCACGACGGCGGGCCGGAGCGCGGCGACAAGACGGAGGAGGGCGCGGCGCTGGAGCGCTCCGATGAGCCGGTGTTTGAGCGGTTCGCCGGCGGCGGCGCCAATCCACAACTCGTGAAGATAAAGGGCGACGCGGCGGCCGGCGCAGGCGGCGCGGAGTTGTTCGATGTCGTGACGGCGAAGGATGCCGTGACGGGCCCAGCCGTAGGAGACGAAGTGGAGGCCGATCCAGTCGATGCGGGCGCGGTCGCAGGCGGCGAGGGCTTCGGAGGGAAACGCACCGGAGCGGTCCAGCGTGAGGACGGTGGCACCGCGCGCGGAGAGGGCTTCGCCGACGGTGAGCGCATAGTCGGCGACGCCGCCTGAATCGAGGCGGGCGCAGAGGAAGGCGATGCGCAAGGGAGCAGGCATGGGATCAGGCGGCGCGGAAAAAGCGGCCGATAAGCCGGGCGATTTTTATCGAGCGGGTGCGGCTGCGAGGCGTGGAGGCCGGCCAGGCGGAGAGCGGGCCGGAGGCGAAGCGCCAGAAGGCATCATCGGCGGGGCCGGGCGGGCGGCCGTGCAGCGCGTCGGAGACGTAACGGCGGCGCCACGGTTTGCGCGGCCCGAGGGCATGCGGGAGGACGCGCAGGCCGGGGGTAAAACCCATGGCTTCGCGGCCGAGGATGGAGAGCGGCGTATCGCCGGAGGCTTCGACGGCGGCGTTGAGGGCATCCTGGTCGGAGCAGCTGAAGCAAAAAAACGGATCGCGCATGCGGGCGGAGGTGCCGCCATCGAGTTTGACCTGGGAGAGGCCGCCGATCTCGGCGCCCATGAGGGACTGGACGTCTTCCCAGGTTTTGAGGAAACCGGCGCGGGCGCGGGTGACGCCGACGGCGCCGCCGTTGACATAGGCGGCTCCGCGATAACCGAGCGTGAGGCCGTGGCGCGCGTAGAACTGGCGCCAGCCGGTGCGGCGGGGGTGGTTTTCGTAGAGGGGCGAGTTGAGGTCCTCGCTCAAGGCGACGCCGGACTCGATCCACCCGGTGATGAAGGACCACGGGGCGGTGACGCAGATGTCGGGATCGAGGTAGAGCAACGAATCGGTGCCGGGGGCGAGTTCCTCGAAGATGCGCCGCATGAACTGGGGTTTGTAGTTGGTGAAGTGGACGGGCGTCTCGAGCGGGAGGAGGACGAGGCGGACGGAGCCGGCCTGGACTTCATCGGAGGACGCCCAGGCGGGGCGGGGGCCGCGGTAGCCGCAGAACATGGTGCCGGTGAACCCGGAGGCGTGAAGGGAGTTGGCGAGCGCGACGACGCCGAAGTGGTAGTCTCCTTCAAAGAGCGTGCAGAGGGTGGTGGTCATCGGCGGGATTAAAAAGTGATGAGCGGGATGATGAGGCACTCGGCGAGATGCTTGAGTGCGCGGGCCGGGCGTTGGCGTGCGTCCATGCGGGCGGCGTTAAAGAGGCCGGCGCGCAGGCGGCGGCGGCGGACGGCGACGGGAATGGCGGACCAGTCGCGGTGTTTGATCTGCACGCGGGTGCGGTCGGCGAACAAGTCGGCGCTTTTGGAGGACATGGCGTCGGGGTGTTTGCGGTAACGCAGGGTTTCGCGGCCCGTGAAGTGGAGGGCGACGCCGGCGCGGCAAAGGCGTATCCAATAATCCAGATCGTTGCAGCAGGGCAGGGCTTCGTCGAAGAGGCCGGTGCGCTCGAAGGCGGCGCGGGTGAAGAGGGCGCCGGACGGTTGCACGATGAGCCAGCCCGAGTGGATGCAGTCGGGGATGCGCGCGGGGTCGCTTACGGGCACGACGCGTTCGCCGAGGCGGGCTCCGGTATTGCTGTCAAAAATCTCGCACGGGGCGAAGGACGCGGAGGCCGATGAGGGATCGCCCAGGGCGGCGAGGCCGGAGGCGAGGTGGTCGGGCGCCCACAGGTCGTCGGCGTCGAGGATGGCGATGACCGAGCCGGAGGCGGCGGCGAAGCCCGTGTTGCGCGTGGCGGGAAGCCCGCGGTTTTTATCGTGGCGAAGATAGCGGACCGGCTGGGGGCCTTCGCGGGCGAAGGCGGCGACGAGGGACTCGGTTTCGTCGCGGGAGCCGTCCTCGGTGATGATGAGTTCCCAGTCTTGAAACGTCTGCGCGCGCACGGAGGCGAGCGTTTCGGGAAGGAAACGCGCGGCCTTGTAGGCGGGGATGCAGATGGAGACGAGGGGAGGGCGGGACATGAATTAGAAGGAAAGGGCGGCGCGGAGCGGGAGGTCGAGCGCGGCGGGATGAAGACGCCAGGCGCGCAGGAATTCGCGGCGGGCCTGGCGGGGGTTTTCCGCGCGGGTGAGGCGGCCGAGGGTGCGCAGGGCGGCGGAGAGGGCGTGGCGCGCGACGCGGGGATCGATGCCCTCGGCGCGGAGGTGTTTGTCGTGGAACTTGACGGTGTCGGCGGCGACGCGGCGGGTGGCGGCCATGCTGCTGCCGGCGTGTTTGCTGTAGCGGCAGGTGGGCTCGGACGAAAGGCCGACCGTGCCGTTGCGAGCGAGGGCGCGGAACCAGTAATCGCGGTCTTCGCCGATGCGGAGGGTTTCGTCGAAACGTCCGGTGTGTTCGACGGTGGCGCGCGGGAGGGCGACGCAGGAGGAGGTTTCGATGAAAGAGCGCCGGAAAAGAGCCTGGCGCGGGTGGCGCAGCGCGTGTTCGCGAGGGCGATAGAGACCGAGTGAGCGACCGGCATCGATATCCCAGCGCTCGATGGCGGAGAGGACGAGGGCGTGGCCGGCGGAGAGTTGGGCGACGAGGCCGGCGAGGTGGCCGGGCAGCCAGAGGTCGTCGGCGTCGAGGAAGGCGACGGCATCGCCGCGAGCGAGGTCGAGGAGCCGGTTGCGGGCGGCGGCGACACCCCGGTTTTCGCCGAGGTTTTCGTAGCGCACCGCGCGAGGTGAAACGGTGGCGGCGAAGGCGCGCACGAGGGATTCGGTCGCGTCGTGCGAGCCGTCCTCGACGACGATCAGTTCCCAGTCGGCGTGCGTCTGCGCGGCGACGCAGGCGAGGGCGGCGCCGATGAAGCGGTCCGCATTATACGCGGGGATGAGCACGCTGACGGTCACGGCCGGCCCTCCGCAAAATCGAGCCAGGCGAGGCTGTCCGACAAGCCCGCCTCAAACGACACCGGCGGGGTGTAGCCGAGGAGGCGGGCGGCTTTGTCGTGGGGGAGTTTCCAGCGGCATTGCTGGAGGAGCGTGTATTCGGCGGACAGATACGGCTTGGGTGCGGACGGGAGCGTCCAGACCTGCGCGGGCCGGCGGGGGGAGGTCCACGCGACGAAGGCGGCTTTGATGAGGCGCTTGGGCTGGTCGGGGCAGAGGTCGCCGAGCGCGCGATAGAACGCGGTGCGGCAGAAGGCGTCGAAGCGCGACGTGCGCTCGGGGACGACGGGCGCGGGGGTGACGTCGGCGAACGCGGAGGCGTCGAAGCCGAGGTGGGTGGCGACGGGCAGGAGGAAATCGCGCCAGGTGACGGTCTCGGCGTCGCCGACGAGGAAGGCGTGGCCGGCGGCGGCGGGCGTGAGCGCGGCGAGGCGGATGGCGTGGACGAGGTTGTCCACGTGGATGCTGTTGCACAGGCCGCGGCCGCCGTCGATCCAGCCGGCGCGACGGGAGCGGAGGTCGGCGGCGGCGGAGGTGATCCAGCGGGAGCGCGGGCCGTAAACGACACCGGGGCGCAGGCGGACGATCTCGACGCCGGAGGTGCGGCCGAGTTTTTCCAGGATGCGTTCGGCGCGGACCTTGGCGTTGTTGTAGGCGAGCGGGTGGCGGTCGTGGAGGGCGGACGTTTCGTCGGTGCCGGCGTCGGGATTTTGACCGTGGACGGAGGAGCTGCTCAGCCAGACGAGGCGGCGGACGCCGGCGGCGGCGCAGGCTTCGACGGCGGTGCGCGCCATGCTTTCAATCTGGTAAGGGTCGCCGATGGCGGCGTGCACGCAGACGGAGCAGCCGCGCAAGGCCTCGGTGAGGGCGGCGCGATCCTTGGGGTCGGCGATGCGCCACGACGGGCGGCGGCGGGCGAGGACGGCGAGGCTGGAGGGTGCGCGCACGATCGGGCGCACGGTGACGCCGTCGCGACCGTGCAGACCCGCGACGGTGCGCAATCCGATAAACCCGCTCGCTCCGATGATGGCCCATTCGTTCATGTGAAAATCGCGTGGGTTAATAGACGGGCAGTTGGGTGCGACGGGCGTAGCAGGACTCGACCCAGCGAAGGGCCTCGGCCCCGTCGGCGCCGGGAATGGCCGGCGCGCGGCGTTCGCGCACGGCGGCGCAGGCGTCGATGAGTTGGGCGATGAAGGCCTGGGGGGCGGATTCGAGCGGCTTGGTCGGGCCGGCGGGCCGCGGAGGCACGGGGTGGCGGAGCTCGGCGGCGAACGTCATGGGCAGGCCGTCGAGGGTGAGTTCGAGCTGGTTGCCGGCGTTGACGCGGCTGTGGATGACGGCGCGTTCGAAGTGGAAAACGTAAACGTTTTCGGTGCGGGCGTCGCGGCTGAGGTGGAGGCGGGCGCGGGTGCCGCCGGCAAAGTCCGCGTCGAGGCGGCAGTTGGCTTCGAGGCCGTCGAGGGCGTCGTCGGCGTAGGTGTAGCCGGTCGGATCGCCGAGCCACCAGCGGAGAAGATCCAAAACGTGGATACCGAGGTCGAGGAGGACGCCGCCGGGGGTTTGTTCACGCCGGAAGAAGGAGTCGGTGGCGGCGGGCCAGGCAAAGCGCCCGCCCTCGGAGATCTCGATCTCGCGCAAGGCGCCGAACGTGCGGCGCCCGATGAGGGTCTTGAGCGCGCGGTGCGAAGGCATGAAGCGCTTGTAGTGGCCGGCGGCGAGGAAGCGCCCGGCCGCGGCGGCGGAGGCGACGAGGGCGTCGGCATCGGCGGCGGAGGCGGCGAGGGGTTTTTCGCAGAGGACGTCGCAGCCGGCGGCGAAGGCCTGTTCACCTTGCGAGCGGTGGAGGGAAGGGGGCGTGGCGATGACGACGAGCTCGGGGCGAAGCGCGAGGGCCTCGGCGAGGGTGGCGCAGGCGGCGGCGCCGAGAGCGGCGGCCATCGGGTTGCGGGCTTCGGCGCGGGGATCGACGACGGCGAGGACCTGGGCGAGACCGTGGCGGCGCAGTTCGAGCAGCGACGGCTGGTAGAACATCTGCGAGACGGCGCCGCAGCCGACCAGAGCGAGGGAAACGGGGGAGGTGCTCATGGGAGGAGGGCGTCGGTGAAGTTGCGGTGGATGCGTTCGGGAGAGAACTCTCCGCGGGCGAGGGCGAGCGAAGCGGCCGCGCGCGTTTGCCAGACGGTGAGGTCGGCGAGTTCACGGGTCCAGCCGGGCAAACGGGACTCGACCTCGTCGGGCAGGAAAAAGTCGCCGAAGCCGGAGTGCGCGGCCCAGTCGCCGACGGCGGTGGCGCGGGGCGCGATGACCGCGACGGGCAGGCCGAGGTGGCAGAACTCGACGAGCTTGCTGGGGAAACTGCTGGCGATCCACGGCATGGCTTCGACGGATTCGGCGTAGGAGACGATCACGGCCGCGGCGTGGTCGCGGAGGAGGGCGAGGGCGGCGAGGTTTTCAGGGAACGCAGGCTGGTGTTCGGCGGGGGCTGCGGCGAGGAGGCTGCGGAGCGCGGCGTTGGGACGGGTCATCACGACGAGACGCGCGCCGGCCTGCGCGAGGGCGCGGGCGATGCGGGCGAGCAAGGGGACCTGTTCGGGCCAGAGGTGTCCGGCGTAGTAGAGGCGCAGGGGGGCGCCGGCCGCGGGCGGGAGGGCGACGGGGCCGGACCAGCCCTCGGGGAGGGGCGGGAGCACGCTTTGGCGATCAAGCGGGGCGGGGCTGGCGGCGGCGAGTGCGGGGGAGACGAACCAGTTGGTGCGGGCGGTGGCGAGCAGGCGGGCGTGGCGCGCGCGAACGCGGGCGTGTTGACGGGCGTCGCCGATGAAGGCGGCCGCGTCGTCGTGGATGAGCAAGGTGAGCGGGCGCTTCAGGGTCGCGGCGCAGGCGGCGGCGAGCTCGGCGTGGAAATCGGCATGGGCGGCGAGGTAGCCGAGGACCGCATCGGGCGGGGCCGGGAGCAGGCGGGCGGCTTCGCGGGCGAGGAGGCGAAGACGGAGGCGGCGGAGCCAGTCGGGGAAAGAGTAACGAAAAGGAGGCCACCAGAAGCGGCGATGCGGCAGGGTGCAGAGGGACCAGCCCTCTTTTTCGCAGGCGGAGGAGGATTGGCCGCTTTCACCGATGACGGAGACGGACCAGCCCTCGGCGGCGAGGCGGCGCAGGTGGCGCCACACGATGACGGGGCTGCCGGTGCCCTGGGCGGGCATCTGGCCGATGTAGAGAATGCTGCGACGGGTGGGCGCGGGGGAGTTCATGCGGCCGGTCGGAGGGGGGCGGAAAGGGCGTAGCTGAGACAACGCCAGGAGGCGATGGAGCCAGGGGAGAGCCGGCAGGCGGCGAGCGCGTGTTTCAAGGCGGTGCGGCGTCCGGAGAGCGGCAGCGAGGTGACGGCCCAGCGGCGGTGATGGGCGGCGGTGTCGGACCAGTGGGAGCCCGGGATAACGGACGACGGATCGAAGGGCAGGCCGCGGGCGAGGTGGGCCTCGGCGAGCAGGCGAAGGGTGACGGCGTGGCGGCCCTCGTTTTGGGTGAAGTTGATGCTGGACGGATGGACGCGGTAGCCGAGCAAGGCCTCGGGGAGATTTTCCACGGTGCCGAGGCGGGCGAGGCGCAGGTAGAGGTCGAGGTCTTCGACGTATTGATATTCACGCCTGTAACCGCCGGCTTGATACACGGCGGCGCGGCGGAAGCAGGCGACGGGGTGGATCACGGCGCCGCCGTCGCCGCGGAGCAGGGCGGCTTCGTTTTGCGCGTGGGCGGGCCGGCGGGGGAGGAGTTCGACGCGGCAGCCGTCGGCATCGAGCAGGTAAACGGCGGAGCCGAGCGCCACGCAGCGGGGGTGGGCGCGCAGGTGGGCGAGCTGGAGTTCGAGCCGGCGCGGATCGGCGATGTCGTCGGCATCCATGCGGGCGATGAATTCACCGGTGGCGGCGGCGAGGCCGTCGTTGAGGGCGCCGACGATGCCGGTGTTGGGCCGGCGAAGGATGCGCACGCGGGGATCGGCGGCGGCGAAGGCGTCGAGGATCGCCGGGGAACCGTCGGTCGAGCCGTCGTCGATGGCGATGAGTTCGAAGTCGCGGTGCGATTGCGCGAGGATGCTGGCCACGGCGGCGCGCAGATAGCGGTCCGCGTTGAAGACCGGGAGGATGACGGAGAACACGGGGGCGGGGACGTTCACGCGGCGGAGTTGAGTTGGCGGATCTGACGGGCGGCGTTGCGGCGGCCGCGGATGAGGGCGGATTCGATCAGGCGGCGTTCAGGTGCCATGTGTCGCATGCGCCAGCGCAGGAGGATCTCCGCCCAAGGGGGCGGACAAGACGGGCGGTAGGCGGAATCGCGCAAATGGAGGACCAGGTGGCTGCTGGTTTCGATGCCTTCGAGCAGCCGGGCGACGTAGGCGGCTTCGAGACGACGGGCGGGAATGAGGTGGGTGAGGCGCAGACCGGGGAAAACTCCGACGCTCAGGCCAATGTCGATGGCAGTCAGCGCAAGATCGGTATCGCCACCGGAACTGAAGGATGAGCCGACGCGGTCCAGGGACAGACGTAGCGAACTTTCGGCGCAGAGTGTGCGGTAGGATTCATAGACCCGTCTGCGCACGATCATGCCGGCGCCGATGGGGGTGGAGTCGTCGATTGCCAGGGTGTTATGCGAACTCTCGCGACGGACGGAGCGGATGGCCAAACCGTAGAGATAGGGTTTGATCCACGGTTCGGGAGGCGTGGTAAACTCGCCCTCGACACTGCCACCCCATGCGCCGAGATCAGGACGGGTTTCGGCGATGGACAACGCGCAGGACAGGTAGTCGGCCGCGAGCAGGTTGTCGTCGTCCACGCACACGATCAGATCGGCTTGGGAGAGATTCAGCCCATGGAGGCGGGCATGTGACAGGCCCAGCGTATTTTCACGGCTGACTCGGGCGGCGGGGTGCCAGTCCAAGTTTAAGCGCGGCGTGAGCGGGTCGGTGGAAGCGTTGTCGATGACGAGCAACTCCCACTGATCGAGCGGCAGATCTTGTGCGCGAAGCGCCGCGAGCGTGCGGCCCAGATTGGTCGCATCGGGATTGTGCGTGCAGATGATGACCGAGAGTCTGGGCTTGGTTGCGGTGGTCATGTGCGGAGCGCGGCGAGGAGCGGCGTGTAGCATTTTTCCGGCGACAGGTTTTCGCGGACCGCGCGCAGGCCCGAGGCGGCGAGGGTGCGCTGAAGCTCTCGATCACCGAGCACCCGCAGCACGGTGTGGGCAAACTCCGGCGCGTCTCCGGCCGTGAGCACGCTGCCGGTGAGCCAGGGAGCGCCGATCAGCGTGGCGGGCGTGGTGACGACGGGGCGGCTGTTGGCGGCGGCGTCGATCAGTTTGATGTTCAATCCGGTGGCCCGCAGCAGCGGCACGATGACGACGGTTGACGCTGCATAGAGCGGTTGCAGGTCGTTCACGCGGCCGTGCAGGTGCACACCCTCAGGAGCGTTTGGAATCAACCGGCACACCGAGCCGCATACATCAAATGTGACGGAGGGGGCGGATGCCCGGATGAACGGCCAGACTTCGCGAAGAAACCAATCGAGACCCTCGGCGTTAAACTGATTATCGCTGCCGACGAAGAGCAGGCGTGATCCCTCGGTGAGCGGGAGATCGCGCGCTGTGCAGGCCTTGGGCGCGACGATGATCCGGGTATCGGGAGTCATGAGGCGGAATTCACGCGCATCGTTCTCCGTGATCGCGACCAGCACGTCGGTTTGACGGAGCCAGTCGGCCTCGGTGGCGCGGTCGATTTCAGGTTTCTGACTCTGCATCGAGGCGAGGAGCTGGGAGCGCTGCCAGGCTACATCGGAGTGGATGCACACGCGCTGGATAGAACGGTCGGCCGGGAACAGGGGGGTCAGCCAGGCGTAGTTAACGATGAGGGCGCCGGGACGGAGCCGGTGCACGAGTTCTTGGGTAAACGCGTTCTCCTTGGGCGAGGGCGGGGACATCCAACCGCGATCAGGCGGCGGTGAACCGGGCGGGCGGCCCTTACGGCGCAGGATGAAGGGCGAAAGCAGCCGAGCGGCCAGGCCGGAGATTTTTTTCTTGATGAGATGTCCGCATACAATCGGGAAAACGATGTGGCGGCCGAAGCGGCGTCCGCCGGGCACATGCAGTCGCACGACGGACGAAAACTCCTTGGGCAGAGTCCAGATGCCGCGCCAGCGGAGCGGCTGATGCGGTGCGAGCCAGGCAAGGTGGACGGTGAAGCCGGCGTTGCGGCAGGCGCTCATCACATCGAACAGATACGCGCCGGCGCCGTCTTCCCACGGGAGCGGAGTGTGTCGGGTGATGACGAGCAGCGAGCGAGGCATGGAAACAGCCGTGTTTACTGCGCGCCGGGCGGCAGTGACTCGTGCGTGACGAGCGAGCGCACGCGGCAACCGCCGAACGAGCGGTCGCTTTCCCAGTCGTTCTGGCCGCCGGGGGCAACTTCCCAAAGCGCGAAGTTGTCGATGATATCGCACATGTGGCGTCCGCGGCCGATGGCGGCGTGACAATAATAACGACCCGGCGAAAGGGGCAGGCTGGGCAGGGCCAGGGTGACGGTGTGGAGGCCGGGCTGCAGATCCAGGGTATCGCCGCTCGCGTCGCTATCGAGCGTCATGATGCGGCCGCCCTCGATGGTGTTGAACGCGATGCCGACCATGGCCCCGGTGAGCGCGGTGCGCACGCGGATGGTGAACTCGATGGAGGCCGGTTCACCGAAAAAGAGCCCGCGGGTGTTGACCGTGCGGATGCGCACCAGGCGCGCCTGTTCGCCGGTGCTGCCCCAGGCGCGCGGGAGGTTTTCGGTATCGAGGTCGAGGACGGTGCCTCCGACGTTTTGGTTGTAGTGATCGATGGCTTCCTCGGCGGGATAAATGCCGTGGAGCCGGCCGCCTTGGAGCACGATGCAGGTTTTGCACAGCCGGCGGATGGTGGTCATCGCGTGGCTCACGAAGAGCACGGTGCGGCCGTCGCCGCGGGAGATTTCCTGCATGCGGCCGATGCATTTCTGCTGGAACTGCATGTCACCGACCGCGAGCACCTCGTCCACGATCAGGATGTCGGGCTCCAGGTGCGCGGCGACGGCGAAGGCGAGCTTCACATACATGCCGCTGGAGTAGCGCTTCACCGGGGTGTCGATGAATTTGCGCACCTCGGCGAACTCCACGATCTCGTCGAACTTGGAGGCGATTTCGCTGCGCTTCATGCCGAGGATCGCGCCGTTGAGGAAGATGTTGTCGCGTCCGCTCAACTCGGGGTGAAAGCCGGTGCCGACCTCGAGCAGGCTGGCGACGCGGCCGCGCAGGACGATCTCGCCGGCGGTGGGCTCGGTGATGCGGCTGAGGATCTTCAGGAGCGTACTTTTGCCCGCGCCGTTACGGCCGATGATGCCGACGACCTCGCCCGGATTGATGGAGAAGGAGATGTCGCGCAGCGCCCAGAACTCGCGCTCGGTGGGGGGGGCGCGGTCGTCGAGCGGCGGTTTCCCGCGAAGGCGACGCATCCATTTTTCGGATTCCTCGCGGAAACTCGACATGCCGAAATGGCCCAGCTGGTAGCGCTTGGAGAGGCCGTTAACTTCGATGATGGGTGCAGACATGGCGGTGTGAGGCTCAGGCGTAATCGACGTAGTCGCGGGCGAGGCGTTGGTAGAGCCCTATGCCTACAAAGAACACCACGACGGTGATCAGCAGGGACAGTCCGTAATAGGACAGGTGGAATCCCTGGGTGCCCAGGAGCGCGGCGCGGAAGCCCTCGATGAGGGGGGAGACGGGATTGATCGCGGCCACCCAGCGCCATTTTTCAGGGATTTTGGAAATCGGGTAGATGACCGGAGTCACATACATGAGCAGGTTGAGAATAAACGGGGTGACGTGTTGGAAATCCCGATACTTGGCGGTGAACGCCGATAAAATAAGTCCGGTGCCGAGAGCCAAGGCGCCGAGGTGAATAAACAGGACCGGCAGGGCCAGCACCATCCACGTTGGTTGCGCGGCGATTTCACCGGGATGGGTGATCACGAGAAAAACGAAGACGCCGGAAAAAGTAAGCAGTTGGACCAGCGCCGTGGAGAGATTGGACAAGGTGAGCGCGACGGGGACGGCGAGACGGGGGAAATACACCTTGCTGAACAAACCGTAATTACTGCGCAGCGTGTTGCTCGTCGCGCTGAGGGTCATGTTGAAATAATTCCACCCCAGCAGACCGCAGAGATAGAAAAGTTGAGGATGCACGCCGTCGGTCGAAACGCCGAGCACGCGGCCAAAGACGGTGGCGAAGACCACGGCGGTGATCACGGGAGTGATGACGGCCCAGAGGGGGCCGAGGATCGTCTGGGTGTATTTGGAGACGAAGTCCCGGCGGATCAGCAGGAAGACCAGGTCCCGGTATTCGACCAGTCCGCGCCAATCCAACCAGAGCCAACCCGCTCGCGGACGTATGCGAATTTCAATGGGGGTATGGGGTGGATTGGAGGCGGTGGGCGAAGGAGGCATCAGTGACAAAAAGGGTCTGTAATTGAATGAAAGGAGAAAGGATGTGGCTGAGGTGAATCCAAGAATGCGGGTTAAATCGCTTTGCAGGGCGAGCCGCTGAATTCCTTCCCTAGTGTGGCTAGGGTTGTTCGCTCAGTTAAAAAAGCCAGTTGATTGCATGCGATGAATAAAATGCAAGGATACGGATTAGATGCCATTAAACGCAAGTTGATGGACTTAATAGGCGGATGATTCAACCGATCCCTCGGGCGGGGCAAGGATTGTAAGAATGAGCGGGGGTTGTGTGGTTAGGCTAGGGGCGACGTGTTGATCGGCGCGGTGTAAAAATTTAGCCAAAACATTTTCGTGAAAGCGATTTATTGGCATCCCGTTGGTTTTGAGTATAATCCAAATTTTTAGGCATAGGGATTGTGGGAATGCAGGTCGAGTGCCCGGTTCTTTGGTGTGGGGGAGTTCTCTACGAATTTACTGGGAGATGTATCGTCGAAGTAGCGGTTCTACTACTGAGCAATTATAAGGCCGACGGGGCCGAGTAGGGGCCCGGGGGATTTTATGATCTCAAAATTGGACGTATGGATAATTAAGTAATTGTTGATAAAATGATTAAAATTTTAGTGGGTGGATGTCTGGTTTGGGAGGCTTAACTGAATAAGTCCTTACTGGGGTAAGAAAATGGGGTTGGGGTGCGTTAAATCCACAAATTTGCTTTGCATCAGCATGCTTTGAGCTATGTGAGTTGGCAACGAGTCCCTTGCACAAGGGCTTAATTTCGAGCCAACACACACCATGAAATCACTATCTGCTCTTCTCTTGGGCGCTGCCCTAGTCTCGCCTGTTTTGTCCGTCGCCGTTCAGGCTCAACCCACTCCCGCCCCGACTTCCGCGCCGGCTCCTTCTTCGGAGACACAGGTCGCGACTACGGTTCCTGAATTGATTGCCCAACTTAAGGCTGCAAATCCTGCGGATCGTAAGGCGATCATCGAGGCCGCCGTTGCGCGCAACCCGAACTTGGCCGGTCCCCTGTCGGGCGCCTTGGTGACTAATTTCCCGGCCGACGCGGCTGCTTTCACCAAAGTGGTGGTTGATGCGGTGGTCGCTCTCAAGATCGATACGGCTGCCAAGTCCGACATCCTCGTGAAGATTGCCCAGACTGCCGTGGTGTCCGCTCTGCAGCTTCCGCCCAACTCCGTGACCGATCTGGTCGCGACGGTGAACGGGGTTAAGGATGCGCTGGCCAACGTGCCTGCTGAATTTAAGCCCGCAGTGGCGGCGTATGTCACGCCGGTCGGCACCCTCAGCGATATCAAGTTCCAGCTGCAAAACTTGCAGAATGTGATTGGCAATCTGCTTAATCCCACCAGCGGCATCGTCAGCGGTTCCTCGCTGAACAACACCAACTGATTTTTATTAACGTCATGATTCTTAAACATAAACTGATCGCCGTTTCCGCTCTCGCGGGTCTCGCGGCTGCACCTTCTGTCTTCGGCTTTGCTGAAATCGCCAATGGCACCCTGACCGCGAATGTGCGTGTCAGCGGTGAATACGACACGAACATCTTTGCCAACAGCGGCGAAGACGGTGACTACAGCGCGATCTTCGCGCCGAGTCTCGCCTACACCCGCAATCAGGGTCAGATCTCCATGGCGCTCCAGGCGGGCATCAAGGCGGTCAGCTTCCTCGATACCAGCGGCCAGGATTCGATCGATCCTTCGTTGAGCGCCAACTTCACGATGGATCGCGCCGAGAAGGGCTCGATTTCTCAGTTGCTCAGCTACCAGCGCAGCACCGATGCGAATGACACGCTGAACACCCGCACCGAGTCTGACGAATACCGCGCGGCTACCCGCGTTGATTATTACTACAGCGAGAAGACCGGCCTGCGCCTCAATGCCGGCTACCGTCTTTCGGCCTACAAGTCCACGGGTTACAACGACGTTTCCTCGTGGAACGTCGGCGGTGGTTTGCTCTACCGTTATTCTCCCAAGCTCGTTGCTTCGGCCACGTATGACTTCAGCCCTGAAGAGGCCCGCAACCTGCCTACCGCGTTGAGCGATCCGAGCAGCGATAACCATCGCCTGCAGTTCGGCCTCGAAGGCGAACTGGCTCCGAAGGTGACCGGTAACGTCGGTTTGGGTGTTGTGCACCGTGAGTTCGACGTAGGTGGTTCGGATGACGCGTTCCTCTTGAATGCCGCCGTGTCCTGGGCTGCCGCCGAGAAGACCAACTTCACGCTGTCCGCTTCCAACAACTTCGACACCACGCCTGGTGCTGAATCCGCGAAGACCTTCAATGTGAACCTCGCGGTCCGCCAGTCCTTGACTGAAAAGCTGACCGCCGGTGCCAACATCGGTTACATCCACGCGCAGCTCGACCAGCAGCCTGGTCCGGTGTCGCGCACGGATGAAGGTTACCTGACCGGCGTGAATGCCGGGTATCGCTTCACTGATAACGTCAGCCTGAGCGGTTCGGTTTCCTACCGTTACAATGAGTCCACTTTGGCTCTTGCCGAATACGACCGCCTTGTGGTTAATCTGAGCCTTAATCTGAGCTTCTGATTTGAACAACACGCTTATGTCGAGGAGCTTGCTCCTTATTTGTGGCACCGCAGTTTTGAGCTGCGGTGCCGCTTCGTCTTACGGAGACGAGGCCTCCGCGGTGCAGACGTCTGCACCGCTGGCTGCTGCAGCTGCGCCGGCAACGCCGGCGACTCCTGATCAGTCCTACACGTTGTTTCCCCGTGATGTGGTGAAGTTTTCCGTTTACGGAGAAGGCGATCTTAGCACGGAGTTACGTCTTTCGGGTAATGGCACGATCAATGTGCCGCTGTTGGGGGACATCTTGGTGGCCGGTCTTAAATTGGCCGCAGCCGAGAAAAAGATCCAGCAGGCGTATATTGATGCGGAGGTCTTGATTCGTCCGCAGATCACCTTGCAGGTCAGCGAATACAGCAAGAAGGAGATCTCCGTGCTCGGTCAGATCGGCCGGCAGGGAAAGGTGGAGTTACCCGTGGAGTCCACCTCGATCAGTATCATCAATGCGATTACGCTGGCAGGCGGCTTTACCCGCATCGGCAAAGCGGATGCCGTCAAAGTAACGCGTAAAAAGGCGGATGGTAATGGCGAGGAAGTGTTTATTCTTAACGTCGAGAAAATGATTTCCGGGCGAGGCAAAGAGCCTGTCTTTTATGTGATACCCGGAGATGTGATTTTTGTGCAGGAACGGTTGTTCTAATAGTATTATGGGATCGAGTGGTAAAAAAACGTCGTCCAGTGCTCAGTCGGGTAAAGTGGCGCCCTCCGCCAAGGCCGGCCCAAAGCCGGCCGGCGGGGCGGTGATCCAGCTGGCTCCCAAGGAGATACTCTTGTGTATCTGGGAGCGCGCGCTGCCCGCCAGTATACTGGCCATCGTGGTCTGCGTGCTGCTCGGCTGGTGGATGCTCAGCCAGCCCAAGGTGTATCAATCGAGCGCCCGCATTTTGTTGGATCGCAAGGAGCGGGTGCTGGATATGGCGCAGGTCGTCGATCAATCGATCGGTGGCGGCAAGAATGACGCCATGTTCGACACCTTTTTGGAGCAAATCGTGAGCCCCGATGTGGTCGCACGAGTCGTTGCCTCCCTCACCCAGAAGGAAAAACTCCGCGCGTGGCAGCCGTATGCCGAGTCGGGCGCGCCGGTTCCCGAAAAACTGGATCCGGTTGTGCGCGGCATCCTTTCAAAAAATATCAGCGCATCGCGCCAGGGGAATACCTTCTTTGTCAGCATCCGGGTGAAGCATCGTGATCCGGAAACCGCCGCACTGCTGGCGACGCGGATGGCCATCCATTTTATCTCTTATCAACTGGACCGGAATAATTCGGTTAACAGTTCGGCCATCGTGTTTTTGCGTGAGCAGACCGAAGCGTTGCGCCTCAAGGCGGACGAGTCGGAGAAGGCGCTGCAGAACTATCGTGAAAGCACCGGCATGGTTTCGCTCGATGAGAGCCGGAACATCGTGGTGGAACGCATGAAGTCGTTAAGCTCCACGGTCACGGGCGCCCGGGTGTCGCGACTGGCGATCGAGGCGCGTTTGCGCCAGGCGGAAGCGATTCTAAACGGCAGCGGAGATCCGCTCGAGTTGGCGACGACGGCTGAATTTGCCAGCTTGGCCAATGTGCAGTCGCAGTTGGATGAGCTGCGCACCAAGCGTGCAATCATGGGTGAGCGCTACGGAGTAAAGCACCCGTCGATGGTGGATAATCAACGCTCGCGCGAGGCGTTGGAAAAGCTGCGCGCCGAACTGATCATCGTGGCGATGGCCAATCTGCGAAACCAGCAGGCCAAGTCGCTCAGCGAGGAAGAGCAGCTCCAGGCGCAGCTCGCCCATGCTGAAAAAGAGAGCCTGCGTCTCGATAGCATGGCGATCCGGTTCAACGTGCTGAGGCGCGAAGCCGAAACCAACCGCGCCACGTATTCCCAACTGCTCAACCGGTTGAATGAAACGAGCGTCACGGCGCGTCTGGAGAATTCCAATATCCGTCTGTCCGAGGAAGCGTATGTGCCGAGTATTCCGATCGAGCCGAACTTCGCCAAAATCAACATGATGCTGGTGGCGTTGTTCCTGGGCATCATGGTGGTTTATCCGATCGGTTTGGAGCTGCTCTTCAACCGGGTGCGCGGCTGGTCCGACGTGGAGAACTACCTGGGGCTACATTTGCTGGGTGAGATTCCCGCGTTTAAGAAAATGAAACCGGAGCATCGCCCCTTGGTGATTTCGCGTTCGGACGATGACGAGGCGAGTGAAGCGGTGCGTAGTTTTTATGCGGAGCTCAAACTGACGTCCCGAGTGGATGCGCCCAAGACCATCTTGATAACCTCCACGCTGCCGAGCGAAGGTAAGAGCTTTGTCGCCTCCAACCTGGCGGGCGCGTTTGCGGCTCACGGGATGAAGACCTTGCTGTTGGATACGGATTTGCGCCGCCCTGTGCAGCACCGTTCCTTTAATTTTGAAAACGACGCGGGCCTGCTGCGCTGGATTAACCAGAAGCGTCCGGTGCCCGCCAATCCGTTGGAAGATGCGGATCTGGGCATCAAAGAATGCGCGCCGAACTTGTATTTGCTGCGCACGGGAGGCACCACGCGTCGCTCAACGGAGGTTCTGGAAACGGAAACCGTGCAGGCGCTGTTGGATTCTTTGCGGACGCAATTTGATATTATCATCATTGATACGCCGCCGGCCGGCGTGTTTCCCGATGCCATGGCGCTCTCCGAGCACGCGTCGGAAATCATCTATGTGGTTCGCTACAACCACGTTTCCCGTCCTGCCGTCCGCCGTGTGATCGAGCAGATTGCCCGCACGGGCATCGAGCAGCCGGGCATTGTGTTGAACATGATGCCGACGGGTCGTGGCAGTTCCGCCTATTACTCCGGTTACGGCCACTACGGCTCCAAGTATTACGCCGAATACGCGAAGACGGATAAGAGCTGAGCGGGGTTGAGCAGCCGAGCCCGACCCGACGCGGACGTCGGGGCTCCCGCCCGGGTATTAGGATTTAGCCGCTTAAGATTTAGGTGGCGTTAGGATTTCGACGTGGCGCCCGCTACGGGCGCCACGCCGAGCGGTTGGACCAGGGCTTCGCCGGGCGCGACCTCGTCGGGGTAGCGGTGTTTCTGGTTGGCCACGCTCCAGCTCACGCAACCGCTGCGGCCGTCGGTGCGCAGGAAGGGGTGCGCGATGTCGGCGTAGCCTTTGTGAGCGAACGGATCGCGACCAGTGACAATCACGACGTCGCGGTAATCGGTCTTGGCCATCGGCGTGGATTCGTCGGGTTTGTTCCAGGGGAGAAAACTTTCGCAGCTCATGAAGTGATTCACGAGCGAGCGGCGGTAACGGCCTTCGGGCGCGCGGTTGGGCAGCGAGCGGTGCAGCAGGTATCCGTTAAAAAATACGACGGAGCCGGCCTCGACCTCGACGGGAACGGCGTCGGCATCCGTGTAGGGGAAGCCGCGGCTTTCCTCGGCGCAGTCGAAGCGGCGGTCGCCGTGCCACGCCTGGTCCCAGAGGATGCCGTGTTTATGCGAGCCGGGGATGACCCAGAGCCCGCCGTTTTCGACGGTGGCGCGGTCGAGCGCGATCCAGCCGCCGATGAGCGAGCGGTCGCGCGTGGGGATGTAATCTTCGTCCTGATGCCAAGCCTGGCCGGGTTTTCCTGAGGATTTGATGAAGAGCATCGACTGCATGCATTTCACGTTGGGACCGACGACACTGGTGAGGACCTTGAGCGTCGCGGGGTTGAAGAGCGTGGCCTTCATCGGCGCGGAAAACTTGTGGGGAAAATGGATGCACAGGAATTGTTTGAGCACGTCGTTGTCGGGGATGTGCGCGGGCACGGGAGCGGCGCTGGCTCCTTTAATCTCACCGCGCTGGCCGCGACAGATCTGCGTGGTTTCGTCGATGAGGTGCGCGACCTCGGCGGGAGAATAGGCGTCCTCCATCACGAGATAACCGTTGGCTTCGTAGAATGCCTTGAGATCGGCGGGATCGGCGTCGGGTGAGAAATAGCCGGGCGGGCGGATCGCGGGAAATGCGCGGCGGCGGGAGGTGGCGGGCTGGTCGGGGGTTGCGGGGTTCATGCGTTACCTATCTATAACAGGCCATGGCGAAGCGAAACAGCCCTACCGGAATCAAGAACCTGTCCATTACGCTACGCAGTGCGCTGGCGGAGCGCGTGGTGTTCGGGGATGTGATCTATGCGGCGGGCGGGAGTTGCGGGCCGCGCGTGCAGGCGGATTTTCAACTCGTGGTGATCGAGGCGGGTGAGGCGTGGGTGACGGTTGACGGTGCGCAGGTGGTGTTGGCGGCGGGTGAAGTGGGGTTGTTTTGTCCGGGGCGGCGGGAGTTTTTTGAGTTTTCGGAAAAGCGGCGCACGCATCACACGTGGTGCGCGGTGCAGCCCGCGTTGGTGGACGAGGCGTTGCAGCAGGCGTGTTGGGCGGCGCCGGCGGTGATGCCGCTGTCGCACCGGTTGGCTCAGTTGCTGGAGCTGGGATTGGGGCTGCCGACGACGGCGGGGCGCAAGGCGCCGGGGCTGGTCGAGGCGCTGGGACTGGCGGCGCTGCGGGAATATGTGTTCGACGCGCACGAGCAGGTGGGCGCGAAGGCGGAGCCGGATGCGTTGCGGCGGTTGCTGGAGTGGTTCGGGTTGCACGCGGCGGAGCCGGCGGATTTGCCGGCACTCGCGAAAGTGGCGGGCGTGTCCCCGGCGCAATTGGTCAAGCTGTGCAAGCGGCACCTCGGCGTGACGCCGGTGCGGGCGTTATGGGAGGCGCGCACGCGGCAGGGCGTGCGGCTGTTACGCGACACGGGACTGACGGTGGGCGAGGTGGCGTTTCGCTGCGGGTTCCAGACGCCGTTTCACTTTTCGCGCTGGGTGCGCGCGCTGACGGGGGCGAGTCCGCGCACGGTGCGGGAGCGGGCGTGGGGGTGAGGCGCGGAGCTGCGGAGGTGCGGCGGACGAAACGGCTCCGCCGTTCCGCTACGAAGAGGACTAGGCGAGGCGGCGGCGGAGGTTGTCGCAGACGATGGCTGCGGCGACGCCGGCGTTGAGGGATTCGGCGTGTCCGTATTTGGGAATGGTTACAAAACGCGTCACGGTGGCGCGGACTCCGGGGGAGAGTCCGCGGCCTTCGCTGCCGATGACGACGATGGCATCGCGGAGCACGGGGAGCGTGTGGACGTCGTCTCCGCCGAGATCGCAGCCGAGCACGGGAGCTCCGGCGGTCGCGAGTGCGGCGGAGAGGTCGGTCGTGTAGGTTTTGACGCGGACGAAGGAGCCCATGCTGGCGTTGATGACTTTCTGTGAAAACAGGTCGGCGCAGTCAGGCGAGAGGAGCACGCGGTCGAAGGCGAACCAGTCGGCGATACGCAGGAGCGTGCCGACGTTGCCGGGATCTTGAATGCCATCGAGGGCGAGCGTGAGGCCGCGGGCAAGGCCGCCGACGGGCAATGCGGCGCGAGTGATGCGACCGACGGCGAAGACTGCGGACGGCGTGGGGAAATGGCTGATGCGCGCCATCTCGTCGGGCGTGACGGTTACGCGGACGACGGAGGCGGGGCCGTCCCAGTCGGCGGTGGCGTAGAGCTCGGCGAAGGCGGTGCCGGCGGCGAGGAGCTCGGCGAGGACCTTGGGGTTTTCGACGACGTAGAGCCCTTCGGCTTCGCGGGTTTTCTTTTCGCGGAGCGCGCGCAGGCGGGTGAGCTGGGCCTTCGTCAACATTGGGCGGCGAGCAAGAAGGCGCGGCGCGAGGATGGCAAAGCAAACGGAGACGAAGCGGGGCGGGGGATAGGGAGTCGGACGGAGCGCGAATGGGGTGAAATTGGTTTTGCTTCGGCGGGGGGGCGCGGCAATCCAGAGAACCTGCGGCGCGGGCTGTGTCCAACTCGCGCCCACCGACCTATTTTTATTCATGAACGCCCAGACTTTTTTCCGCACCATCGGCTTCCTGCTGATTTTGTTTCTCGTGGTTTATATCAGCATCGAAAACACGCAGCTCATCGATTTCCGCTTCTCGCTGCTGGCCGATAAACCGGTGCGGGCGTCGGCGGCGATTATTTATTTTGCGATGTTCGCAGTCGGTGTGATCGGCGGCACGTTGCTGCACAATTCGGGCAAGGGTGGCGGCGGGCGCGCCGAGGGCGGATCGAAGAAGAAGTAAGGCGGCGGCCGCCGGCCGGTCCGCGGCCGTTAGCTTTTAAGACGCGCGCGATAATGCTTGGGCGTGAGCTTGGTCGCGGCCTTGAAGGCGTGGCAGAAGTGCGCGGCGTCCACGTAGCCGCAGGCGGCGGCGATCTCCTTCACGTTGAGCTCGCCTTCGTCGAGGAGGGTTTTCGCGCGGGCCAGGCGCGCGTTTTGCAGGAACCGGCGCGGCGTTTCGCCCTGATGCTGGCGGAACAACAGCGCGAAGTGGGAGGCGCTCAGCGAATGGTAATGCGCGAGGTCTCGGATGCGCATCGATTGCGCGAGATTGCCGCCGAGGGTGAGCGCGGCGGAGCGCACGAGTTGCGTGGCGCGCCGGGCCTTGGGGGCGCGGGCGGTCTTGGCCGGGGAATCGCCGGCGGGCAGAAGACGGCAGAGGAGGATGAGAATTTCGCGCAGGGCGAGTTCGGCGCGTTCGGCGTGGGCGAGCGCGTCGCCCTGGCGTTCGGCATGAACCACGTCGAAGAGCCGGCGAAGTTCGGCGGTGTAATCGCCCGAGGCGAGCGGCACGCGGAGAGCGGCGGGCACTTCGGCCGGCGAATCGACGAATTCGAAGCCGATCCACGCGATGCGGGCGCGGGTGCGCGCGGTGCATTTTTCGTAGTGATGCGCGCCGGCGGGAACGAGGATGAGGTCGCCGGCGCGGAGGCGTTCGCGGCGTCCGCCGATGTGCCAGTGGCATTCACCTTCGAGGAGAAAACCGAGTTCGTGGAAGGCGTGCGTGTGCTCCCAATAGCGGAGTCCGCGTTTCGAGGCGCGGGGCATAATCACGGCGAGTTGGACGCGGGGGGCGTGTTGCCAGAATTGTAGCGTATCCATCTATGGAGGAATAAATGGACGGTTATCGTTTTAATTTACAATAAAAGACCGGTCTACGTTCTTGGCAGCGGGTGGGGAGCGGGGCACGCTGGGCGCGCTTTCATTTACCCATGAACCCATCTACTTCGCCCCTTCGCTGGGGTATTCTGAGCACGGGACGGATCGCGTCGGTGTTCGCCAAAGGGGTCGCTGCTTCACAGTCGGGCCGGGTTGCCGCGGTTGGCAGCCGCTCGGCGGAGTCGGCCCGGAAATTTGCGGGCGAGCATGGCATCGCGCGCATCCATGCGAGCTACGAGGCGTTGCTGGCCGATCCCGAGGTGGATGCGGTTTATGTGGCGACGCCGCATCCGCAGCATGCGGAGTGGGTCATCAAGGCGGCCGAGGCCGGGAAACATATTTTGTGCGAGAAGCCGATGGGGCTGAACCATGCCGAGGCGATGGTGATGGTGCAGGCGGCGCGCGATCACGGTGTCGTGCTGATGGAGGCGTTCATGTATCGGTGCCATCCGCAGACGGCGAAGGTGGCGGAGCTGATCCGCGCGGGTGCGCTGGGCACGGTGGGGCTGGTGCAGGCGACGTTTAGTTTTAAGACGGACTACAACGCGACGTCGCGGTTGTGGGCGAATGCGGCGGGCGGCGGAGGCATTTTGGATGTCGGTTGTTACGCGGTGTCGATGGCGCGGCTCGTGGCGGGCGCGGCGGCGGGCAAGGCGTTTCTGGATCCGGTGTCGGTGACCGGCGCGGGCGTGTTGCATCCGGAGAGCGGGGCGGACGTGTATGCGGCGGCGACGTTGAAATTTTCGAATAACGTGATCGCGCAGGTCGCGAGCGGCGTGGGGCTGAACCAGGAAAACGTGGTGCGCATTTACGGCACGGGCGGCTGGCTGCTGGTGCCGTCACCGTGGGTGATTAACCGCGACGGCGGTTCGTCAAAACTGGTGCTGCACAAAGCGGGCGCGGCGGCACCGGAGGAAATCGTGATCGAAGCGGCGCCGCTTTATGCGTTGGAGGCGGATGCGTTTGCGGCGGCGGTGCGAGGCGGGTTGCGCGACGTGCCGCAGATGAGCACTGACGACACGCTGGGAAACCTCGCGACGCTCGACCAGTGGCGCGCGGCGATCGGGTTGGTTTACGAGGCGGAGAAACCGGAAGCGTATACGCACACGATCGCGCGGCGTCCGCTGAAGCGGCGGGAGACGGCTCCGATGAAGTATGCGGCGGTGCCGGGCGTGGCGCTGCCGGTGTCGCGGTTGGTGATGGGCTGCGACAACCAGCGCACGATGCCGCACGGCGCAGCGATGTGGGACGACTTTTTCGAGCGCGGCGGCAACACGTTCGACACGGCGTGGCTCTACGCGGGCGGGTTGCAGGAGCGGCTGCTCGGCCAGTGGATAAAAAACCGCGGCGTGCGCGAGCAGGTCGTGGTGATTGGCAAGGGCGCACATACGCCGCACTGCACGCCGGAGGGAATCACGACGCAGTTGGGCGAGACGCTGGAGCGGCTGCAGACGGGGCGCGTGGATATTTATCTGATGCATCGGGACAATCCCGCGGTGCCGGTGGGGGAGTTTGTCGAGGTGCTCAACGAACACGTGCGCGCGGGGCGCATGGGGATTTTTGGCGGGTCCAACTGGAGCATCGAGCGGGTGGCGGCGGCGAACCGGTATGCGAAACGGAAGGGGTTGCAGGGGTTCGGGGCGCTTTCGAATAATTTTTCGCTGGCGCGGATGATTGACCCGGTGTGGCGCGATTGCGTGGCGGCGAGCGACGAGGGTTCGCGGGCGTGGTTGAAAAAAACGCAGCTGCCGTTGTTCGCCTGGTCGAGCCAGGCGCGCGGGTTCTTCACGGACCGGGCGGGGCGTGACAAGACGGGCGATGCGGAACTGGTGCGGTGCTGGTATTCGGAGGACAACTTCGCGCGGCGGGAACGCGCGATGGAGCTGGCCCGGAAGAAAGGCGTGTCGGCGATCGCGGTGGCGGCGGCGTATGTGCTGCACCAGCCGTTCCCGACCTTTGCCTTGATCGGTCCGCGCGTGCTGGCGGAGACGGTGAGTTCGCTGGAGTGCCTCGGCGTGGAGCTGTCAAAGAAGGAACTCGCGTGGCTGGACCGGGGGAGTGGCGGCTAAGGCCGCCGGGAAGGATGGACACGAAAAAGCCCCGACGGGGTCGTCGGGGCTCCAGGGTAGACGGCTGGTGTAGCCGGTTACTTGATACGGACTTCCTTGCCGGTTTTGGCGGAGGTGTAGATCGCATCGAGGATCTTCTGGATCGCGAGGGACTCGGCGGGTTTCACATACGGCTCGGCTTTGCCTTGGAGCGCGTCGATGAAGTGCTTCATGCGGTTTCCGTCGACGAGGTTTGGCAGGTGGGTGACGAGCTCGGTGCTGTAGCCGTGCGGGCCGTTGCGGAAGAGCTGGAGCGGGGGGAACTTGAGGCCGGCCTCGGTGCCGAAGAGCTGCGTGCCGTTGTTGTCGCCTTCGGGCTGGTGGGCGGCCCAGGAGGTTTCGAGGAGGACGGTGCGGCCGCTCTTGAGCTTGATGAGGGCGATGGACATGTCGTCGACGTCGAACTTGGCCTTGGGGTCGATCTCGCTCTTGCCCCAGTTGCCGGAGCCGAGGCCGCGGGGGCCGAACTGGGAGTAGGTCTGGCCGGAGACGGCGGCGGCCTCGAACTCGCCCATGAGGTAAAGGCAGCGGTCGAGGGCGTGGACGCCGATGTCGTAGGTGCCGCCACCGCCGGCGAATTGTTTCTGGGTGAACCAGGAGCCGATGCGGGGGATGCCGGCGCGACGGCACCAGGCGGTCTTCGCGTGGTAAACGTCACCGAGGATGCCCTTGGTGATGAGCTGCTTGGCGGTCTGCACCTCGGGGATGAAGCGCTGGTTCTGGCCGACCATGAGGAGGACCTTCTGCTTCTTGGCCTCGACGACGAGTTTGGCGGCGTCGGCGGCGTTGGTCGCCATGGGCTTGTCGAGCATGACGTGCTTGCCGGCCTTGAGGGCGGCGAGGGCGACGGGGGCGTGCAGGTAGTTGGGCAGCGCGATGGAGAAGACGTCGATGTCTGGGCGCTTGAGGAGGACTTTGAAGTCGGTGACGAGTTCGGGGATGTTGAACTTGTCGGCGGCTTCGCGGCCGCGTTCAGGGGAGACTTCGGCGAGCGCGACGACCTTGGCGGCCGGGTGCTGCTGGAAGGAGTTGATGTGGTCGTAACCGATGGCGCCGGCACCGATGACGGCGATGTTGTAGGAGTCTTTTTTCTTCATGGGAGGAGGTAGTTGGGAGTTTGGAGTTGGGAGTTGGTAATTGGTAGTTGGGGACGGGCGGTTGCGGGTTTGAGCATGCTTGCTACCCGCTACTCAACACTCGCTACTTTGATGGCCTCAGGCTTTGCCCCAGGCTTTGAGTTGTTCGAAGGAGCGGCGGACGGATTCGAGGGGGGCGAAGTTATACTTCTCGACCTCGACGACATACCACTCGGCGGCGCCGATGGATTCGACGGCGGTGAACACCTCGGGGAAGTTGACGGGGCCGCCGCCGATTTCCTTTTCGTCCTTGAGATGGAGGAGCTTGATGCGGGCGCCCTGCTCGCGGATGAACGCGGCGGGGTTTTTGCCGCCGGTGTGGACCCAATAAACGTCGGCCTGGCAGAGGAGATTGCGGGGGGCGGCGGCGTCGAGAATCCAGTCGAACGCGGGACGGCCCTCGATGATGCGCAGTTCGAAATCGTGATTGTGGTAGTGGAATTGGATGCCGTGGGCGCGGAGACGGGAACCGATGCAGTTGAGCTCTTCGCCGAAGGCCTGGCAGGCGGCGACGGTGGTGAGAAGGTCGCGGTTAAAGTGGGGGCAGATGACATTGGTCGTGCCGAAACGGAGGGCGTCGGCGATGACCTGGCTCGGGGTGTTGCGGAGCGCGTCGATGCCGACGTGCATGCCGGAGACCTTAAGGCCGGCGTCGGCGATGGCCTTGGCGGCACCGGCGGCGTCGAGGTTGCCGTAGCCGGCGGTTTCGACGCCGGTGTAGCCGATTTTGGCGACTTCGAGCATGGTGCCGGCGAAGTCGGTTTTGGTGAGCTCGCGAAGGGACCAGAGTTGGATGGAGACGGGGATTTTTTTCATGCGGATAAACAAGGAGGTTTTGCGCAGTTACTTTAGCAGAAGTTTAAGAGTAGAGGCATGGAGAGTGCTTTCAAAAATATGGATTATTTATCCATCGCCGGATTGAGGTGGAAAACGCGACGAAGCCGGTTGCGACAAGGGATTTACCTTTGACCACCAAGGGAGTTTAGCCGAGTGAAGAGGGGCTCCACGCGCCCCGTTGAATCCGGGCAAAAACCCATTCCGTCATCATGAACTGGTCCATTGGCAAAAAAATCCTGCTCGGTTATCTGGTCGCGTTGCTGCTGCTGTCGCTGATGGGCGGCGTGGCGCATATAGGGGTGCAGGACCTGCTGGAGGATTCGGCGCTGCAAAGTCATACCGGCGAGGTGCTCGATCAGATCGGCCAGGTGGAGTTGCAGATGGTCAATGCCGAGACCGACCAGCGCGGCTACCTGCTTTCCGGGGAGGATGCCTACCTGACGCCGTATCAGGCGGCCATCAATAAGGCGCCGTTTGCCATCGATGCATTGCGCACGTTGACCAAAGACAATCCGACGCAGCAGGCGCTGATCGTCAAATTGGAGGCGGCGGTGGCGGCCAAGACCAAGACGCTCGCCGACGCGACCGCCTTCAAGCGCGACGGAAAAAATGAAGAGGCGAACGCATTATTTCTTTCAGGCAAAGGAAAGCAGGCGATGGACGATGTCCGCGCGATTACCGGGGAGATGCGAACCGTTGAACAAGGTTTGCTCGTGGTGCGCAGCAAGGAGACCGCGGATAGCGCCCACCAGATCGAACTTTTCATATTGGCCGGCACTCCACTGGCAGGCGTGGTGTTGCTGATTGTGGGTCTGCTGGTGGCGCGGAACATTTCGCTGCCGCTGGCCAAGATCACGCGCGCGGCGGAGCAAATCGCCTCGGGCGATCCCGAGGTGGAACTGCCGGACGTCGACGGCCGCACCGACGAGGTCGGCCAACTCGCGCGCAGCTTCGCCCGCATGGGCGGAGTGCTGTCCGAGGTGGCGGTCGTGAACACGCGCATCGCGCAGGGTGATCTTTCGGTGACGGTCACGCCGCAGTCGTCGGCCGACAAGTTCGGCACGGCGCATCACCAGATGATCGACAAACTTTCGCAGCTCGTCGGCGCCGTGCAGCGCGCGGGCTTGCAGGTAAACACGTCGGCGACCGAGATCGCCGCGACCTCGAAGCAGCAGCAGGCGACCGCGACGGAAATCGCCGCGACGACGACGGAGATCGGCGCGACTTCGCGCGAGATCGCCGCGACCTCGAAGGAACTCGTGCGCACCGTGGGCGAAGTGAATCGCGTGGCCGAAGAGACCGCGCAACTCGCCGGCAGCGGCCAGAGCGGGCTCGGCCGGATGGAGGGCACGATGCGCAACATCATGGACGCCTCCGGCACGATCTCGGGAAAACTCGCCGTGCTGAACGAGAAGGCCACCAACATCAACGCGGTCGTCACCACGATCACGAAGGTGGCGGACCAGACGAACCTACTCTCGCTCAACGCCGCGATCGAAGCCGAGAAGGCCGGTGAATACGGACTCGGTTTCGCGGTCGTCGCGACGGAGATCCGCCGCCTCGCCGACCAGACGGCGGTGGCGACCTACGACATTGAGCAGATGGTGAAGGAAATGCAGTCGGCGGTGTCGGCCGGCGTGATGGGCATGGATAAATTCTCCGAGGAAGTCCGCCGCGGTGTGGACGAAGTCCGCCAGGTCGGCGCGCAGCTCACGCAGATCATCCAGCAGGTGCAGGCGCTGACGCCGCGCTTCGAGATGGTGAACGAAGGCATGCAGTCGCAGTCCACGGGCGCGCAGCAGATCACCGAGGCGTTGTCGCAGTTGAGCGAATCGGCCCAGCAGACGGCGGAGTCGCTGCGCAATTCGAGCATCGCGATCGAGCATCTTAACGAGGCGGCGCGCGACCTGCAGAGCGGCGTCGCTCGCTTCAAGCTCCGGGGCTGAGTCGGCCGTCCGGACGATTCCCACCCGTGGCGCTTTACCTCCAGTTTGAAATCAGCGGACACCGCTACCTGTTGCCTGCCGCGCGGGTGGCGACGGTGCTGCCGCTGCCCGCGTTGAAGCTGATGCCGGGCGCGGCGGACGGCGTGGCGGGCGTGGCCAACTACCAAGGCGCGCCGGTGCCGGTGATCGATTTGGCGCTGCTGGCGACGGGCCGCGCGGCGGCCGACCGGCTGAGCACGCGGCTGGTGCTGGTGCGGTATCCGACGGCGCAGGGCGAAAAACTTCTGGGGCTCGTGGCCGAGCGCGCGACGAGCGTGCTGCGGACCGACGAAAAACATTTCACGCCGGCGGGCGTCGAAGCCGCGCCGTGGCTCGGCGGCGTGGCGCCGGCGGCGGGTTCGCTGGCGCAGAAAATTGAAATCGAAGGGCTGCTGCCGCCGGAGTTGCGCGCGGGGTTGTTCCGCGCGGCCGAAGAGGAGGCGCGCGCATGAGTCGCGTCGGTTTCACCCCGGTGGAGGAGTTTTTGCACGATGCGATGGGTCTGGCGGCGGACTCCATCGGGCGCGGGCTGGTCGAGCGTGTTTCGCGCCGGCACATGGCGGAGCTCGGCGTGGAGACCCCGGCGGATTATGTGAAGCGCCTGCGCGGCGACACGACGCTGCGGCAGCAACTGATCGAGGATCTCGTCGTGCCCGAGACGTGGTTTTTCCGGGATCGTCAGCCGTTCGTGCTGCTGGCGCGGCTGGCGCACGAGCGGGGGCGTCCGGTGCGGGTGTTGAGCATGCCGTGCTCGACGGGCGAGGAGCCGTATTCGATCGCGCTGTCGCTGCTGGCGGAAGGGCTGGCGCCGGAGTCGTTTTCGGTGGATGCGGTGGACATCAGCCTCACGGCGCTGGCGGCGGCGAAGCGCGCGACTTACGGGGCGCATTCGTTTCGTGGGGACAGCGAGCAGGCGAAGAAGGAATGGTTCGAGGAGGCGGCGGGCGGGCGCTGGCGTCCGGATGCGAGGGCGCGGGCTCGCGTGACGTTTCACCACGGCAACTTGTTCACGTTCGCGCCGGGCGGGCGCTACGATTTTGTTTTTTGCCGCAACCTGATGATTTATTTCGACGCGGAGAAACAGGCGGCGGCGGTGCGCCGGCTGGTGGAGCTGCTGGCGGACGACGGGCTGTTATTTGTCGGCCACGCGGAGGCGGCGGTGGTGTTGCGCGAAGGGCTCGCGGCGTGGCCGGAGCAGCGGACGTTTGCGTTTACGCGGCGGTCGGTCGCACCGGTGAAGACCTCCGAAGAAGTTCCGGTGAAAAAGGGCGTGAGCGCGCCACCGTTCGCGATGCGCAAGGTCGAGCCGAAGATGGCGGTCACGGCGCTGCCGTTTGCGGATGTGGTTTTGAAGCCGGAGCGCGGCGGTGCGCCGGGTGGGGCTACGAAGGAATCGTCGCTGGCGGAGATCCAGGCGCTGGCCGACGGCGGGCGGCTCGACGAGGCGGCGCGACTGGCCCAGGCGCATGTGGAGAAGCACGGGCCGACTGCGGCGGGGCTATATCTGCTCGCGGTCATTCTGGATGCGCGCGGCGATGCGGCGGGAGCGGAGGCGGCGTATCGGAAGGTGCTTTATCTGGAGCCGAAACACGAGGAGGCGCTGGCGCATCTGGTGTTGTTGCTCGAAAAACGCGGCGCGCCCGAGGCGGCGCGGTTGCGGCAGCGCGCGCGGCGTCCGTCCTCGCGGGGAGGTGACGCATGAGCGAACCGGCAACCAATGCGTCGGCGCGTAACCGTGCGAAGGATACGGAGGCGGGGGCGCGGCTGCTCGACCGCGAGCCGCCGGCGGGGTATCGCGCGGAGTGGACGGAGTATCTGGCGAAGCCGCCGAAGAAGGCGGAGACGACGACGGATTCGGCGATGGTGTTCCGCCTCGGAGCGGAGTGGCTGGCGCTGCCGGCGGACTGGGTGGGCGAAGTCGCGCCGGCGCGCGCGGTGCATTCGCTTCCGCACCGGCGGGGGCGGGCGCTGGACGGGCTGGTGAATGTGCGCGGGGAATTGCTGCCGTGTTTTTCGCTGGAGAGCGTGCTGGGCATCGAGGCGGCCGGCGGGGCGGGCACGCGGCGGCTGGTGGTGGCGGGTCAGGGCGCGCGACGGCTGGTGTTTCGCGCGGATGAAGTGCACGGCGTGATCCGCTATGACGCGGCGCGGCGGCTGGCGGCGCCGGGGCGGCTGGCGCAGGTGAAACACTTGCTGGAGTGGAACGGGCGCACGCTCGGGCTGCTCGACGCGGAGACGCTGTGGGGCGCGTTGGAAAGGAGCATCGCATGAGCGACGACCTGAGCCAGTTTTCGCTGATCGAACTGTTCCGCCTGGAAGCGGAAGGGCAGATCGCGGTGCTCACGAAGCACCTGCTGGAGTTGGAGCAAGGGCCGGCCCAGCCCAAGGCGCTGGAGGCGATGATGCGCGCGGCGCATTCGCTCAAGGGCGCGGGGAGCATCGTGGGGCTCACGCCGGCGGTGAAGGTGGCGCATGTGATGGAGGATTGTTTTGTGGAGGTGCAGAAAGGGCGCGTGCAACTGGGGCGGGCGGAGATCGACGCGATGTTGCGGGGCGTGGATTTGCTCTCGCAGGTGTCGCGGTTGCAGGAAGCGGAGGTGCCGGCTTGGACGTCGGCCCATGCCGGTGAGGTGAGTGATTTTGCCCGCGTGCTGGCCGAGGCGCAGAGCGGTGTGCGCACGGAGAAAGTCGCGGTTTCGCCGGTGCCGGCACCGGCGGCTCCGGTGGCGAAGGTGGTGGCGCCGGCACCCGCTCCGGCGGTGGTGGCGGCCACGGTTTCGACGACGAGTCCGGTGCCGGGAGCTGGCGGCGGTGCGGAGCCGATGGACCGGGTGTTGCGCGTGACGGCGGAGAAATTGAATCGGTTGCTCGGGCTGGCGGGCGAGTCGCTGGTGGAGTCGAGGCGGTTGCAGCCGTTCAACCGGAGTCTGCTGCGGCTCAAGCGCGTGCAGCAGGAGCTGGGGCGTTCACTGGAGCGGTTGCGCGAGGCGCTAGGCGACGAGGCGAGCGACCGGGTGCGCGGGTATCTGCGCGAGGTGCAGGCGCGCGCGACGGAGAGCCGCACGCTGTTGCAGGAGCGCATGGAGGAGATCGATCGCTTCGACCGCGCGGCGACGCAGCTTTCGGGGCGGCTTTACCGGGAGGCGCAGGCGGTGCGCATGCGGCCGTTTGCGGACGGCGTGGCGGCGTTTCCGCGCATGGTGCGCGATCTGGCGCATCAGCTGGGCAAGGACGCGCGGCTCACGGTTGCGGGCGGGCAGACGCAGGTGGACCGCGATGTGTTGGAAAAAATCGAGGCGCCGCTCACGCACTTGCTGCGCAACGCGGTCGATCACGGATTGGAGACGGCCGAGGCGCGCATCAATGCCGGCAAGGCGGGGGCGGGCGAGGTGCGGCTCGAGGCGCGGCATCGTGCGGGCATGCTGATCGTGACGGTGACCGACGACGGGCGCGGACATCGAGACGGTGCGGGCGGCGGTCGTGCGCAAGGGCCTGACGACGGTGGATGTGGCGGAGAAACTGTCGCCGCAGGAAGTGCTGGATTTCCTTTTTCTGCCGGGGTTCTCGCTGCGGACGGAGATCACGGAAATCTCGGGGCGGGGCGTGGGGTTGGACGTGGTGCAATCGATGTTGAAGGCGTTGCGCGGCACGGTGCGCATCCACACGCAGCCGGGACGGGGGACGACGTTTGAGTTGAACCTGCCGATCACGCTGTCGGTGGTGCGCGCGTTGCTGGTGGAGATCGCGGGCGAGCCGTATGCGCTGCCGCTGGCGGCGGTGGCGCGGGTGTTGCGCGTGGAGCGGGCGCAGATCGAAGTCGCGGAGGGGCGTCCGCATTTTGCGTTCGAAGGCGGGCGGGCTCCGCTGGTGTCGGCGCGGGAAGTGTTGGAACTGGGCGAAGCGCCGGCGGGCGGGGACAATTGGTGCGTGGTCGTGATCGGCGACAAGACGGCGCGGCACGGGCTGGTGGTTGATAAATTCTTGGGCGAACGGGAACTCGTGGTGCAGCCGCTCGACGGACGTCTGGGCAAGATCGAGGACATCGCGGCGGCGGCGGTGCTCGAGGACGGGGCGCCGGCGCTGATCCTGGATGCGGAGGATCTGCGGCGCTCGATGGGGCGGCTCACGAGCGAAGGCGGCGCGGGCGGTTGGTCGCGCGCGAAGGCGGCGGGCGCGGACGTGCGTCGCCAGCGCGTGCTCGTGGTGGATGATTCGCTGACGGTGCGGGAGCTGGAGAGGAAGTTGCTCCTGTCGCGCGGTTACGAGGTGACGGTCGCGGTGGACGGCATGGAAGGGTGGAACGCGGTGCGCACGGGGGACTTCGATCTGGTGATCACGGATGTGGATATGCCGCGCATGGACGGCATCGAACTGGTGAAGTTGATGAAGTCGGACGAGCGCCTGAAATCGCGGCCCGTGATGATTGTTTCCTACAAGGACCGCGAGGAGGACCGCCGGCGCGGGTTGGATGCGGGGGCGGATTATTATCTGACGAAGGGGAGTTTCCATGATGAGAGTCTGTTGGAAGCGGTGGCCGATCTGATCGGGCCGGCCGGGGAGGCGCGCGGATGAGAGTCGCGATCGTGAATGACATGCCGCTGGCGGTGGAGGCGATGCGGCGCGTGCTGGCGCAGGAGAAACGGCATTCGCTGGCGTGGACGGCGCGCGACGGGGCGGAGGCGGTGGCGAAGTGCGCGGCGGACACGCCGGATTTGATTTTGATGGATTTGCTCATGCCGATGATGGACGGCGTGGAGGCGACGCAACGCATCATGGCGGAGACGCCGTGCGCGATTCTCGTGGTGACGGCGACGGTCGAGGGCAACGCGACGCGCATCTACGAGGCGCTGGGCGCGGGGGCGCTGGATGCGGTGGAGACGCCGTCGTTCGGCAAGGGCGCGGGCTTCCTGCTGGTGAAACTGGATCTGTTGGAAAAGCAGATCATGGAGGCGCAGGACGAGTCGGGCGCGCCGGTCGCGGTGCTAAAAACAAATACGCCGCCGGAGCCGGGGGTGGCGGCGGAGTGGCTGGTGG